>Ga0209801_1001740_pt1 | contig 13265 bp, 10 predicted proteins | sample GraSoiAngelo_127_FD_185884 | JGI IMG/M metagenome (GOLD analysis project Ga0209801, IMG submission 185884) | Grasslands soil microbial communities from the Angelo Coastal Reserve, California, USA - 14_0927_09_40cm (SPAdes) (version 2) | ecosystem: Environmental > Terrestrial > Soil > Grasslands ... | reverse complement strand
GTACTCGGAAAGATCGCGATCGCTGATCACCACTCCCGCCGCGTGGACCCCGGCGCTGCGGGAAAGTCCTTCCAACGCGGTCGCGTATTCCATCAACTGCTTTGTCTGCGACTCGGTTGCGACTGCGCGTTTCAACTCCGGATTTCTCTCGACCGCGGAATTCAGGGTGATGTTCAACTCGTTCGGGATCATTTTCGCGATCCGGTCACCGTCCCGCACGCTCAGTCCCATCACCCGCGCCACATCGCGCACCACGCTGCGCGCTTTCAACCGGCCGAAAGTGATGATCTGCGCCACCCGACGCTCACCATATTTCTGCCGGACGTATTCGAGGACTTCGCCGCGACGCGCCTCGCAAAAGTCCACATCGATATCGGGCGGAGAAATGCGCTCGGGATTGAGGAAGCGCTCAAAGATCAGTCCGTACTGCAACGGATCGATATCTGTGATCCCCAGGACATAAGCGACAATCGAACCGGCGGCAGAACCGCGACCCGGTCCGACAGGAATTCCACGTTCTCTGGCGAAATGGATAAAGTCCCAAACGATCAGGAGATAACTAACAAAACCCGTTTTTCCCAGAACATCGACTTCGTAATCGAGCCGCTTGATTAATTCCTGATCGTTGGCCGCGCGTTCGCCGTAACGCTCGTGCAGCCCCTTGTAACAAAGCTCGCGCAAATAACCTTCACGCGTTTTTCCCGGCGGCACCGGATACTCAGGATACTTCGATTTACCGAACTCGATTTCCAGATTGCAACGATCCGTGATTTCGAGCGTGTTCGTGATCGCCTCCGGAAAGTCGCGAAAGATTTCGCGCATTTCAGCGGGCGATTTGAAATACAGCTCAGGCTCATAACGCATTCGCTGTTGGTCCTCAATTTTCGCGGCCGTATTGATGCAAAGAAGAACGTCGTGCGCTCGGTGATCGCTGCGCCGGAGGAAGTGAACATCGTTGGCCGCGACCAAACCGAGACCGAATTCGCGGGCGAATTTCGGCAGGTGCGCATTGCATTGCTTTTGCTCGGCCATGCCGTGGTCGTGCAGTTCGATGAAAAAATTTCGCGGGCCGAAAATGTCGCGATATTCCGCAGTCAGATTTTGTGCTTTTTCAATGTTGTCGACTTGAAGAGCGCTATTGATCTCACTCGCAAGACATCCGCTCAGTCCGATCAGACCGTCGGCATGCGCTGCGAGCAATCCCTTGTCGATGCGCGGTCGATAATAAAAACCATCGAGATGAGCCGCCGAAATCAGCTTCACCAAATTGCGATAGCCGGTCTCGTTTTCCGCCAGCAGGGTGAAATGAAAGGTGGATTCGCGTGATGGTTTTTCTTTGTATGAGCCGCTGGTGATGTAGGCCTCGCAACCGATGATCGGTTTGATCCCCGCCGCCTTGGCGCATTGGTAAAAATCGATCGCTCCAAAAAGATTGCCGTGATCGGTGATCGCCACCGCCGGCATTTTCATTTTCACCGCCTCATTCATCAGCTCTCGCATCCGCACCGCGCCATCGAGGAGCGAGTATTCGGTGTGCAGATGGAGGTGAACGAAAGAATCGCGGGGCATCGAGCGTCAGTATTCAGCGAAGAGAATTTTTCGCAAATTTACCCAGCATTTCATCGCAATTTCTCGTGCGCCCCGGCAATTTTCGTCTTCCCGAGCGCAAGCGAGGGACCTCCCCGACGGCCATTGATCACACAAGCCCATTGGGTGATCGCTGCTCCGATCGCGGGCTCCCTTGGCCGCCATGGCGCCCCCGGATCACATTTCTTTTATTCTCGCAAAATCGTAATTGCATCGGGCGTGTCGCGTTGCTAAGAGAGCGCGTGCCGCGATCAGCTTTGGCTTTGCAAAGAGGCGCGCGCACGCAAGTTTACCCGCAATGAAAAAACTCGAAGCGATCATCAAGCCCTTCAAACTCGAGGAAGTGAAAGAGGCCCTGGCCGAGCTCGGCATCGAGGGCATGACAGTGACGGAAGTGAAAGGTTTTGGCCGACAGAAAGGGCACACTGAAATTTATCGCGGCAGCGAATACACCGTTGATTTTCTGCCCAAAGTGAAAGTCGAAGTCGTGCTCGCAGACGACATGGTGGATAAAGCCGTCACCGTGGTGGTGAGCGCGGCCAAAACCGGCCGACGGCAAAGTTTTTGTTCTTCCGGTCGAGCACGCAGTCCGCATCCGGACAGAAGAGATCGGCGAAAAAGCGGTGTAGCGCGCTGACGCGCTGATCGTTAAAACGTTAAAACGTTGAAACGTTACATCGTTAAAACGATTTAAGCGATTTACCTTTTAACAATTTAACTTTTAACTTTGTAACTTTCCATCTTCACCACTCCATCACTCCACCACTCCATTCGCACCCATGGCTAAAGACAAAAAGACCCCGTCCGACGTTTCCAAAATGATCAAGGACCGCGAGGTGAAACTCGTGGATTTCAAGTTCACTGACCTTCCCGGCACCTGGCAGCATTTCACCACCACGCTCACCGAATATAACGAAGACATTTTTACCGACGGCCTCGGCTTCGATGGCTCGAGCATTCGTGGATGGAAGGTGATCAACGCCTCCGACATGCTTGTCATTCCCGATCCGGCCACGGCCTGGATCGATATTTTTAATGCCGAACCGACGCTCTCATTGATCTGCACTATCGTCGACCCGATTACGCGCGAACCATACGATCGCGACCCGCGCGGCCTCGCCGAAAAAGCGGAGGCTTATTTGAAAAGCACTGGCATTGCCGACACCGCGTTTTTCGGACCAGAAGCGGAATTTTTTATATTCGATGACGTCCGCTTTTCCTACGGCGCCAATTCATCATTCCATTGCCTCGAGAGCGGTGAAGGTCATTGGAACAGCGCACGTGAAGAGTTCCCGAATCTGGGCTACAAAATTCGGGCGAAAGAAGGCTACTTTCCCGTCGCCCCGGCTGACACCCTGCAAGACATTCGCAACGAAATGTGCCTCGAGTTAGAGAAAGCCGGCGTTCCCATCGAGAAACAGCACCATGAGGTGGCCACCGCCGGCCAGGCCGAGATCGATATTCGTTTCGCCCCGCTGAAAGAGATGGCCGACCACATGCAGTACTACAAATACATCGTGCGCAACGTGGCAAAGCGGCACAACAAAACCGTCACCTTTATGCCCAAACCCCTTTTTGCAGACAACGGCTCGGGCATGCATACTCACATCTCGCTTTGGAAGAGTGATAAACCGCTCTTCGCAGGCAATGGTTACGCGGGATTGTCCGATACCGCGTTATTTTTCGTCGGCGGAATTTTGAAACATGCGCCAGCGCTTACCTGCTTCACCAATCCGACGACGAACAGTTACAAACGACTCGTGCCCGGATTCGAGGCACCGGTCAATCTCGCTTATTCCGCGCGCAATCGTTCCGCTGCGATCCGCATTCCCACTTACTCGGCCAGTCCGAAATCGAAGCGCATCGAGTTTCGCACGCCCGATTCTGCGGCGAATCCGTATCTCGCCTTCGCCGCGTTGTTGCTCGCGGGCTTGGACGGAATCCAGAGCCGCATCGATCCCGGTGATCCGCTCGATAAGAACCTTTACGATCTTCCACCGGAAGAACTCGCTAATGTGCCCAGCGTGCCCGATTCGCTCAGTGGCGCCATCGCCGCGCTGGAGAAGGACCACGATTTCCTGCTGAAAGGCGACGTCTTCAATTCCGACTTCATCACAAACTGGCTGGAGATGAAACAAAAGGAATACGACGCTCTGCGTCTAAGACCGCACCCGTACGAGTTCTCGATGTACTACGACGTGTAACCGCCTTGTAGCACAGCCATTCTGGCTGTGGGGCCAACGGGCATCTTGCCCGTTGAGTTTTGTAGGGCCGTCTACGACCGCCTCGGCAAGCCAGTGGGCTGTTTCCCGTATTGCAATCTGAAAGGCGGAAACTGAGGTAACCGTGCAACAGGAAAATATTTTCGCGCCGGTGAAACGCCGAGCACCATATTTCCTCGGGGCGGTCCTCGCAGCCTGTATCTTGATGATGTTTTGCACGCCATTACCCGATCAATTAATTCTGTTTCCCACCGCTCAACGCATCGATGCGCATGGCGCAACGCGGCAGACTATTCCATTCCAAAATGGCGACCTCGAAATCTGGACGGCGCGTTCGCGGCTCGCGCAACAACGCAATCATGTAGATGCCTACATTCTGCGTTTCTACGGCAACGCCGATCGCGCGGAACGATGGGTTGCACTTGAAGCCGGCGCATTCGACGAACGCGCGATCGAAATTTGGGGAATGAATTATCCGGGCTTCGGTGGCAGCTCCGGCCCAGCACGTCTGAAACGAATGTCGCCCGCCGCTCTTGCCGCCTTCGATGCACTGAAATCGAGGGCCCCGAACCAGCCGATCTTCGTTTTTGGCGCGAGCATCGGAAGCGCCGTGGCAATGAACGTTGCGGCCAGTCGGGAAGTCCGCGGGCTCGTTCTCCACAATCCGCCACCATTGCGCCAAATCATCCTGCGTAGTTACGGCTGGTGGAATCTTTGGCTCCTGGCCGGACCGGTCGCCCTGCAAATTCCCCACGAACTAGATAGCGTTGCCAACGCGAAACGAATTCATGCTTCCGCAATTTTTCTTCTCGCCGAAAACGACGAGATCGTTCCGCCCAAATTTCAACGTCTGGTAGTCGACTCTTTCGCCGGAGAAAAACAGGTGATCACCTTGCCCGGCGCCTACCACAATTCGCCGATTGAAGGCCCGGTCGTGGTCGAAATTCATCGGGCCTACGATTGGCTGTTTGGTGCCATCGCCCGCTAACGAGATACAGCAAGGGCACCGATGCTGGTCACGATGCCGAACAATTGGCAATCGAGCAGGTGCGAGGGTGGTGACGGGATGCCAGTTCGCTGCAGCCTCGGCGGTTGCGACGGTGCTGGCCCAACACGGCCAGATCGACACCTTTCGATTCTCGCTGCCGTTGCGTTTCGAAAACGCAATTGTTAGCTACGCGATCTATTTGCGTCAGCTGATCTGGCCCATCGATCTCGCCGTTCTTTATCCGCATCCGGAAAAATTCTTCCCGTTCCCGATCATCGCCGGTTGCATTGCGCTCCTGATGGCGCTTGCGCGTATCATCAAACCGCTTTTTGGCGCAACACCGATTCGCTTTGGCCGCATACGCTCGCGGTAACCACAGATAATGACGGCGCACACCTTGCCTTCGCGCTCTTCGTCGAGGGCAAAACCGAAGAAGCAATTGTGCACGCGCGCGCCGCGGCGGAAATTCGCCCGGCTAATGCGGGTGCTTATGGGGAAGTGCCGGTTGGTCTGGAAGGGAAAGCACTCGACGAAGCGATTCTTTTCTGGAGCGCGCGAGTCGAAAACGAGCCGAACAACATCGGCGCCCGCAACACATTTGGTGTCTTGCTGGTGCAGAAACATCGGACGCGCGCCGCCATCGAGCAGTGGGAAACCGCGCTGGCATTAGACGCGAATGACGGAAATACGCAGAGCAACCTGGTATGGGTGCTCGCCACCGCGCCCAACGCCTCGCTCCGCAACGGAATTCGCGCGGTCGAATTGGCTGAACGCGCACTGAAACTCGCGGGCGGCGTCAGCCCGATTTTGCATCGCACATTGGCCGCGGCCTGCGCCGAATCCGGTCGATTCGACGATGCCATCGCAACAGCGGAGCGCGGCCGAGCATTGCCAGAGCGCAAGGGCAACCGCGAGTTGGCTGACGAGTTTACCGCCGTCCTCGCCCAATACCGACAGCACCAACCCTTCCGCGACGCCAGCCTGCAACTGCACGAAGATTTAATTACAAGAAGCGCTTGCGAGCAAGAGCTGGAGGGGCGAGCTCCGCGAGCCCGCGTAGCACAGCCATCCTGGCTGTGGGCCAACGGGCATCTTGCCTGTTGCTCCGAGCCATACGGCGAGCAGTCAAGAGGGGGCCTGGCCAATCCCTCCACCGAATTACCTTGCAACTTTGGCGAGCGGCCTAATGTTGAAATATACATTATGAGCTTGCTCGCGAGCTTCATGAATCTGGCAGGGCCAGATCTGATCGTTATTCTGTTGATCGTCCTTGTCCTTTTCGGGGCAAAGAAATTGCCGGAACTGGCGCGTGGAATGGGACAAGCCGTTCGCGAATTTCAAAAAGCAAAAGACGAATTCAGCGACGAGCTAAACAAAGCCGGCAAGACCGAGGAAAAAACAGTTCACCCGGCCCAGGCAAACGTCCCGCGGATCGAACCGGGAACTCCCGGTGCTACCCAACCCGACCCGAACCAGACCGTCGCTCCCGGTAACCGCGCCGATCAAGTTTAGGCGCCTGCTGCGCGACTTTACGCCGGCAGCAGCACCGATGCGATCGCGAATCCAATCAATCAAGTGCTGAGCTTCCTCGGCGCGACCATGGTTGGGCAGTAAGAGCTCGCCGATTTACAATTCAGGTGCCCGTTCGTCGCCAGGCGAACGGGCATTTTTTGCTTGTCCCTAAACTCCGGTTTCTCTTCTCGTTCCCAAACCGGTGTGTGTTAGCGGCGCTTGCGGTGAGCGTTTCCTCTCCTCCTCGATCGAGGAGAGGACTAAGGTTAGGAGTCGAAAGATCGGATGCTCCCTTCGAACGGATCAACCCAAGGAGAAGAAAATCCCTCACCTGTATCCTCTCCCTTTTTAGAAAGGGGAGAGGCGAAATCTCCTGCAGCGGACGGTGAACCGGTAGCCAAACTCTGTTTGGGAATGGACTCTCTCTTGAGGAGCCTTAAAGATGCTGCAACGATGCCGCATCTACATGGCCCCTATTTATGAGACGGCTTAGCGCGCTCTACCTCTCGAGTTTCCCGACTAACTAAATCGATGCGCAAGCCAAATCTCATCGTGTTTCTGACGGACCAGCAGCGCGCCGATACTATTGCCTGCGATGGCAGCAGAAAAGTTTATGCACCGAACCTGTGCAAGCTTGCTTCAGAATCGGTCATTTTTGACCACGCCTATGTTACCCAACCTCTGTGCGTGCCTTCGCGAGCGTCACTACTCACTGGAATGTGGCCGCATCAAACTGGCTGTACGAAGAATGGTATTTCACTTGATCCCCGAATTCGAACCTTTGCCGAGCTAATTGGCGACGACAGTTACCATCCCGCCTACATGGGAAAGTGGCAGTTGGGGGATGAAGCGAAGCGACAGCGTGGATTTGGCGATTGGATTTCCACCGAAGGCGTCGGTGATTACAGCCGATTCCTAGACTTGCGAGGCTACACTCCGGACAGGCCGGACGGATCTTTTTCCGAACGTCTGGTCAGCCAACTGCCGCTGGCGATTTCGAAACCCAGATTTCTGGAAGAGCATGCCTGCGAGTTTATCGAGATGCATCGCCGCGATCCGTTTGTTCTATTCGTTTCGTTTGTTGAGCCCCATTCACCCTACAACGGCCCTCTAAACCTTGAGCACGCGCTCGAAGATGTGGAACTTGATGCAACCGCGGTCGCGCCAGTCAACGACAATATTCCACTGCGCTACAAACTAATGCGGGAATGGCAGCAGGCCGAGGCGATCCTGGATCGGAAGCGATTACCCAATCTCTATTTCTTCGGAGTTACTCCAGACGAGTATCGCGCGATGAGACAACGGTATCTTGGCCTGGTCACGATGGTTGATCAAAGCATTGGCGGAATTTTGTCGTGTCTCGAACAGGCTGAATTATTGGATGAAACCATTGTTGTCCACACCAGCGATCACGGAGATATGCTTGGGGCGCATCATCTGTTTGGAAAAGAAGTCATGTTCGAAGAAGCGGTGCGCGTTCCCTATCTTGTTCGATTGCCCAGCCAACGCCAGGGCCTGAGGGTTGTTCAACCGGTGAGTCATATCGACTTCCTTCCGACTTTGCTCGATCTCCTGGGTGAGCCCAAACCAAATCAATGCGCCGGCAAAAGCCTGGCTCCACTGCTGCGCGGCGAAACCATGCCACCGGAAAACATTTTTATGGAATGGTCCCCCAATCGGGTCAAGGTGATGAAAGGGACAAAGCTCGCGCCGCGCCGGACGATTAAACGCGCAATGAATGAATCTACCCGCGCTGTAATCTCCCCCGAAGGCTGGAAACTTTGCCTGAGAGACCAGGACTTGAATGAATTCTACAACTTGCAGGCTGATCCAATTGAAGCGCGTAACCTCTACTACCAGGCTGATTATCGATTGGTTATCGAACAGGCGACAAGCGACATTCTTTCCTGGCAGCAAACCACTGGGGATACCTTGAAGCTTTAGCGCTGAAGAGCTACGATACCGCATCTTTATGGACAAGCTGCCCAGAGTAATTGCTACCTCGGTAGTTCGCTCCGCGCATCAGGGTGAGAGTCACGGAGGCGTCTACCTGATTGACCTAAACTCCGGCCGGTTCGATCAAGTAATCGATTGGAATGACGACAGTATTAGCTGGGAAGGTCGCGGCGGCGACCGTGGTCTCCGGGGGATTGCATTCCATAACAATCGACTTTTCCTCGCCGCCAGCGACGAGATTTTCGTTTACGACACTGCTTTCAACCGTCTCGATTCTTACCGAAATCAATACCTAAGACGGTGTCACGAAATCAGCAGGTATGAAAATACGCTGTATCTTACCTCGACCGATTTAAACAGTGTTCTCGAGTTTGACCTCAACACGAATTCCTTTTCTCGCGGTTATATCATCAGGCGCACCGCGAAGCTTATGCGCGGCTTTCTTAAGCGCATTGCCAATCCCGCGCCGGCCGCGTTCCATCTTACCTTTTTTGACCCCAATGATAGCAGAGGACCAAGAGTAGGCCCAAATAGCAGTAGCCTTCATATTAATAACGTTAGCCACCACGACGGCTTGATCACAATTGCTGGGACGACAATCGAAAGCTTGCTCGAATTGAAACAAGATACGTTGCGAGAGTATGCACCGCTACCACGAAAAACTCACAATGCCGCAATCTACAAAGATGGAATAATCTATAACGATACCGCTTCCAATAGGCTGGTTATTGCAGATAGAAAGAATCGAATTAAGCAGTGTTTCGCTGTTCCTGAATACGAACCATCGACGTTATCGAACGCGCATTTGCCAAACGATCACGCTCGCCAGGGATTTGCCCGCGGCCTCTGTTTGTACGGCGATGATGTGATTATCGGGGGTTCATCCCCATCCACCGTTTCTGCCTACAGCCTCGCCACAGGAAGGCGGATTAACAGCGTTAATCTCTCAAAGGATGTCCGCAACTGCATTCATGGCCTCGAGGTGTGGCAGGGATAAGTCGCGCGTTATGATGGGAACGATTCTGATTGGTTTGCGTGTCGTAGATTTCAGCTAAACTGCTGGACGTATGCCGAACTATCTCGTTCTCAGTACGAGTGGAAATCCCGACAGCAATAGCCGACGGATGGCGCAAATCGCCTTTGACTGGCTAAAGAAAGCAAAGCTGAATTGCGAATGGCTCGACATTAGCAAGCTCGATCTTCCTTTGTGCGACGCTGACGCCTGCTACAATCATCCGGCTGCGCAAAATTTAACTGCCGCAGTCGAAAACGCCGACGGAATCATTGTCGCGACGCCAGTTTACAACTACGATGTAGCCGCTGCGGCCAAGAACATGGTTGAACTAACTGGAAGTGCTTGGGAAGACAAAGTCGTCGGTTTTCTTTGCGCGGCTGGTGGAATGGGCAGTTATATGTCGGTCATGAGCTTTGCTAACAGTCTCATGCTCGATTTCCGCTGTCTCATCATTCCGCGATTTGTTTATGCTACCGGTAATTCTTTTGACGGCGACAAGCTGACCGATACCAAGGTTGCGAAACGGATCGAACAAGTCATCGCCGAGCTTGTTCGGGTGACTATAGGAGTGCGCAGCTAACCCGTCCCGATAACGTAATGCCATTTCTATCATTTAGCGCCGATTCGGCCCTTACCTTCATCCTCTCTTCTCGGAGGAGCGGGCAGGTTGAGAGGCGCGACGCCTGAGGCGGATACTCGAGGTTTATGAAACCGTTCGCAGCCTGATGAACAAGTGGATTGGCACTTCCGGATTCCAGTACGCGGAATGGAAGGGAAGCTTTTATCCAGAAGATTTGCCGGCCGCGAAAATGCTTCCGTTTTACGCCGAACGATTCAATACCACCGAGGTCAATTACACCTTCCACCGAATTCCGGCGCCGAAAACAATCGCCAACTGGTGTCAGCTTACCCCGGAAACATTTCGATTTACCTTAAAGGCGCCGCAAAAAGTCACGCATTTCGCTAGACTCCGCAATTGCGGCGACACGGTTGACTACTTTTATGACGTAGTAAGCGGCCTGGATTCGCGGCTTGGCCCGGTCTTATTTCAACTTCCACCAAATCTAAAGAAGGACGCGGTTTTGCTCGAGCATTTCACAGAATCGTTGCCGGCAAGTATGCGGGCGGCTTTTGAGTTTCGCCATGAATCATGGTTGGATGAGGAAATATTCGCGCTGCTGCGAAGGCGAAATCTTTGCTTGTGCATTGCCGATACCGAAAAGCTGGAGACGCCAAAGGTCGTGACCTCCGATTGGGGTTACCTGCGTTTACGGCGTGAAGATTACCAAACGGATGACGTGAAGCGATGGGCAGACGTAATCAAAGAACAGGTCGGCAAATGGTCGGATGTGTTCGTTTACTTCAAGCACGAAGAAGCCGGAATTGGGCCGAAGTTAGCGAGTCAGATGATGGAGTTGCTCTAGCGGCGATCTATGACCGCCGAAGTAACTAGCGCTGGTCCGGTTCACCTTCTGGTTCCCATACTCCGTTTGGGAACCTAATCCGTCTTCTTAAATTCTGTTTCATCTGCGATTTTGGTCAGCTCAACCGAACCCAGATCGTATCACTACGGCAAGTCCAAGAGGAAACGGAGTTTCAACAACTAAGGCGTCCCCAAACAGAGTTTGGGAACGTGATGTTATGAAAACCCTCGGTCATCCGCCTTCGTGCCACTGCGGCGCGATAGGTAGCCCGCCGCTACAGAAGAAGATCAGGCGACGGCGCGTCGCTTTTGCTTAACCAGCGCAGCGGATGAGCGGCCGTCGCGGCTGGAGCTGCGTTTTACCTTTAGAGATTGATTTCGGTTCAGGCTTTCCTGTAAAACCTTGACCAGATCGACCACATTAGTAGCCCGAGCCTTTACCTCGACCTTGGGCGCGACCTCTTTCTTGTTAGCTTTTTGTTCGATCAGCTCCATCACCGCATCCCGATATTCGTCGCGATATTTCTGCGGCTCCCAAGCGCTGGACATGCTTTCAATAAGGGCATGCGCCATTTTCAGTTCCTTATCGTTCAATTCGGTCTTGGGCCGATTCAATTCCTCCGGCGTGAGCACTTCGCTGGCGAAATGCATAAGCTCGAGAATGAGGAAAAGTCCATCCGGTTTGACTGCGGCCAGGTACTCCCGATTACTGATAACGACCTTGGCCACGCCGATCTTGCCGGTACCGCTCAGGGCCTTGTGCAGCAAAGCGTAAGCCTTCTCGCCACCCTTTTGTGGCTCCAAGAAATAAGGCTTATAAAAAAATTTCGGATCGACCTGCTCCAACTCGACAAAGTCGGTGATATCAATGGAATGGGTGGATTCAATCCGTACTTTTGCAAAATCTTCATCTTTCAAAACGATATAGCGTCCGCGCTCGTATTCGAAGCCTTTGACGATCTGATCGGCGGAGACTTCTTTCAGATCGGCCTCGGCCACCTTCTTATATCGGATAGGGCTAAGGTCAGTCGCGCGCAGTTGGCGGAAACTTAATTTCTCCTCGCGAGTGGCGGGGTAAACGGCTATCGGGATGTAGACTAAACCGAAACTGATGCTGCCTTTCCAAATAGGACGCATAAAATTCGAGAGTCGCGCACTTTAGAGAGGCTACTGCCCCTTGTCAATCGCGCGACGTTGCTTTCTTTCGAGCAGCAATTAAGCCAAACGAAACCGCTTAAAAGTGGAATGAGGTTCGAAAGTCGTTTGACAATTGTAGGGCGTCTGGGCCAGACGCCTTCCACTCACACCCTTTTGGCTCCCGCATTTCGTTTGGCTGCGGGAAGCGATTGTGCCCGGGCGGCGGCGCGCTCCGCGTCTTGCAGACGCCCGACCGCGCGATATTCCTCAGACAAATGTTGCCAGGGCAACCGGCGGTTCGGCGCGAGTTGTGTCGCTCTTTCAAAGGCTTTCACCGCGTCGCGATGATTTCCTTTCTTTTGATAAGCTAATCCGAGGTGTTCCCAAACTGGCCCATAGTTCGGCGCCATACTTGCGCCTTTTCGGAGATAGGAAATTCCCGCATCAAGCTGTCCGGTGGTCGCCAAACAATAGCCCAACTGCGATTGAATTAGGTAATCTCGCGGCGCCAGACGCGCGGCGCGCTGCAGCGGAGCAATTGCTTCCGGGAGCCGGTTCAGGTCGATGTAGCTATAGCCCACCACCGCGAGCATAGAAGCGCTATCGGGTGCTACTTCGGCGGCTTTGCTTATCGCATCCAAAGTAGCTTCTGTATGCCCGAGCGATTTCTCTGCACGCGCGAGCTCAATCCACGTATCCACGACAGACGGCGCAAGTGTCGTCGCCTTTTTCGCGTATTGAACACTTTGTTCTTTGCGACCAAGATGCCAGGCACAGTCGCTAAGGGCAAAATAAGCGAAATAGAATTCAGGCTCGAGCTCAACAACCCGCTGAAGATGTGGGATTGCGGCCGCGAAATGGCCTTGCTCGCCTTCTACTGCGGCCAGGCCGAAGTGCGCGGGCGCAAATCGTGGTTGAATATTCGTTGCGGCACGAAAGGAGGATGACGCTTCGCCGTATCGGCGCATGGTCCACGCCAGCACACCGCGCAGATACCGCGCGCCGACACTCCGTGGATAACGCTGGGTAAGTTTGCGATTGAGGTAAAGCGCTTGCGGGAAATTGTCTGTCACAACGGCTTGAAAAATCTGCTTTCTTATCGGATCTTTGAAGGCCGGATCGGGCTGCTCAATTGCCCGCTGTACCGGTGGCTTGACCAGTTTTGCCGGCGGCGGCAACTTATTCAACAGGCGATCAATCGAAGCATCCTGTGCCAAGGCACCGGTTGTCGCGAGCAGGGCAAATACAAGCACCGCAGTAATGTTCCGCCAGAGCGAAGCAAACAGCGTCATCCTCCCCTTTATATCAAATTTTCGGGTGAGTTCCAAGTAGAAATGTGTTTGCAACTTGTCCGCCCTTTAAAGACTGCTAGAAGGGTAGTCAATGCTCTCTGTCTGCTGGCGATTGGTGATTGCGGCGGTCCTG
>Ga0209801_1001736_pt1 | contig 13279 bp, 8 predicted proteins | sample GraSoiAngelo_127_FD_185884 | JGI IMG/M metagenome (GOLD analysis project Ga0209801, IMG submission 185884) | Grasslands soil microbial communities from the Angelo Coastal Reserve, California, USA - 14_0927_09_40cm (SPAdes) (version 2) | ecosystem: Environmental > Terrestrial > Soil > Grasslands ... | reverse complement strand
GGCCGGACGATCACCATCAACTCGAAGGAGACGCGGCAGGCGATGGACTTCGTCAAGCGCCTCTACACCGAGGCCATGGACCCGGAGGTGCTCGCGTGGGACGACGCCAGTAACAACCGCTGCCTGAACGCCGGCAAGTGCATCGCCATCCACAACCCCATCAGCGCCTACGAGTCTGCCAAGAAGGACAAGGTCATAGTGCCGGGGACGCAGCGGGAGATCGCCGACGTCATCGACCACGTCAACACGCCGCGGGGTCCCGTGGACCGGAAGGCGACGACCGGCTTCTGGTGCGTCGGGGTCTGGAACTTCTCGAAGAACCAGGATCTCGCCAAGGACTTCCTGCGCTATCACTTCCAACCCGACAACCTCTCCAGGTGGGTGGACGCCGGTCACGGGTTCAACATGCCGTTCCTGACGAACCTGACCAAGCACCCCGTGTACAAGAGCGACAAGCAGTACCGCTTCATTCCCGAGGTCGCCAAGGTATCGGTCCCGCCCTCCTGGCCGGGGCCGACGACCGCGGCGTCCCAGCAGGTCTGGGACCTCTACATCATCCCCGACATGTTCGCGCAGCACGCGACCGGCAAGATGACCGCCGATCAGGCGATCGCGTGGGCCGAGAAGGAGATGCAGGAGATTTACGCCGGCCGCAAGCGAAGGCCCTGATCGGGCACTTCGCGCGGGCGCGCCGGTCCGGAGTCAGAAAACCTGATCACCATCAAGGCCTACGCGAACTGCGACCACGCCTACGTGGTGTGGAAGTCCGACAGTCGCATCACCAACTGTCTAGGGTTTGCGCTCTACCGCGAGCACACCAACGGAAAGCAGGACGTGGTCGAGACCTGGGTCGGCTTCGGCACCGGACCGGACGTGCCGCCCGGGACGCACAAGCCGAGCACCGAATGGCCGATTCAGAAGTTCATGTGGTCGGATTATCTGGCGACGCCGCGCGAAACGCTCCGCTATCGAGTCGTGCCCATGGTCGGCACCGAAGACAGGCTCGAGCCGGAAGCAGCGCTCGGCAGCGACTGGAGCGATCCGGTGAAAGTGGCGAGCACGCCGGGCCCGATCTCAGCCTACTTCAACCGCGGTATCGTCGCAGCGCAGTGGCTGTCCCGGCAACTGGGTCCGGCCAAGGGTACCCGCGTCAGGCAAAAGTTGGGGAAAATCATCGCGACGCCAAACGACAAGACGCGGAATTTTCTCTCGGGCGCCCTGCGCGCCGAGATGGTCGCGCTGCTAGCGGAGGCCAACAGGCCTCGTGTGACGCTCTACGGCGCCCTCTACGAGCTCAACGATCCCGAGCTGATGCGAGCGCTTGCCGCGTTCGGCAAGCGTGCACACGTGCTGCTCGCCAACGGTACGCACAAGACACCGAAGGGAAATGTGGACGAGAATGCGGCGGCGCGGCGCACGCTCCGGAGCCGCGTGAACCTGTCGAATCGCATGGTCACGGGCAATCACCTGGCGCACAACAAGTTTCTGGTCCTCTGCGACGGGCAGCGCAGGCCCCACAAGGTCTGGACCGGGAGCACGAACTGGACGGAGACCGGACTCTGCACCCAGGCAAACAACGGCATCCTGATCGAAAGTCGACAGCTCGCCACGTTCTACAAGCAGGAGTGGGACCGGCTCGAGGCAGCCGGCAATGGTTACCCGAGCTCGCTCGCTTCGTCGAACGTGCACCCGGGCACCGCGTCAGCCGGCACCGCGAGGCTGACCGCCTGGTTTGCGCCGACGCTCCGGCTCGTCGACCTGGCTTTCGCCCGCCGGCTGATTCAAGGGGCGGGCCAGGGCGTGCTCTTCCTCTTCTTCAATCCGGGGCCAAAGGGAACGTTGCTCAACGACATTCTCGCGCTCGACGCCGACAGGCTCTACATCCACGGGGTTGCCAATCAGGACCCCGGCGGGAAAAACAAGCCGGTCATCCGGCTCGTGCACCGCGGCAAAGTCGTGAAGGCGCCGCCCGAGGTCGCGCTCCCCGCGGCGATCGACAAGCGGCTGAGATACTGGCTCCCGGAGATGGCCGGCTATAGCATGGTGCGCGTCCACAGCAAGGTGGTGGTCGTCGATCCGTTCGGCGATCATCCGGTCGTCATGACCGGCTCGCACAACCTGGGGCCCAAGGCGAGCACATCGAACGATGACAATCTGGTGATCGTCGAACACGCGCCGGACCTGGCCGCGCAGTACGCCGTCAACATCATGACGATCTACAACCAGTACCGCTGGCGTTACTTCCGCACCCAGCGGAAGGACCCAACGGGCTGGGACGGTCTGGAGAACACGGACACCTGGCAGGACCCGTATCTGCGGGCTGGGAGCGACAGACAACGCGAGCTCGATTTCTGGCTCGGGCGCCTACGCGCGAACCCGTGAACCCTCCCGTTATTTTTGAAGCAGCCCGAGCGCCGCGGCGACGCGCTCGGCGGTGAGCGGCAACCGCGTCAGGCGCGCGCCGGTCGCGTCGGCTATGGCGTTGGCGACGGCGGCGGCGGGCGGGCCGATAGGGGGCTCGCCGATGCCACGCGCGCCGAAGGGGCCGAGCCCCTCGCCGGACTCGACGACGATGGGCTCCACGTCGGGGACGTCGGCAGCGCTCGGGATGAGGTACGAGGCGAACGAGCTGGTCAGGTTGATCCCCTCCTCGACGACGACCTCCTCCATGAGCCCGTAGCCGATCCCCTGCACGGCGCCTCCCTGGATCTGGCCCTCGACCGACTGAGGATTGATGGCGCGGCCGACGTCGTGCGCGGCGGCGTACTTCAGCACGCGCACCGAGCCGGTCTCCGTGTCTACCTCGACCTCGGCCGCGTGGGCGCCGAAGGTGTAGTCGGGGAAGACCTTGCCCGAGCCGGTCGCGAGATCTACTGGCTCGCCGGCTGGCGCGTGGTAGACGGCCAGGTGGCTCCTCGGCACGCCGGCCTTCGCGCAGTGGCCGAGCACCTCGGGCAGCGGGAGCGCTCTCCCGTCGTGCGTCACCACCGCGCCGTCGGCCAGCTCCAGCGAAGTGGCGTCGGCGCCCAAGAGCGGCGCCGCAACCGCCAGGATCTGGGCGCGCAGCTCCCGCGCGGCCTTGAGCACGGCGTTGCCCGACATGTAGAGCTGACGGCTGGCCGTGGTCGTTCCGGCCAGGGGCGTCAGCGCGCTGTCCGAGATGTGCAGGGAGACTCGATCGAAGTCCACGCCCAGCACCTCGGCGGCGATCTGGCCCAGCGAGGACGCCTGGCCGCCGCCGACGTCGGGCACGCCGCATCTCACGACGAGGCTTCCGTCCATCTCGAAGCCGACCCACGCGCTCGACCAGTCGTGGAGCCAGACGATGCGGCCGTAGGGCTGGAAGTTACAGGCCAGACCCCGCCCGACCCTGAGGTGCGGCGCCCGCGGCGGCGGCGGGGAGCCCAGCGCCGCCCACGCGCGCTCGGCCAGCTCCGGCAGCGCCACGTGGGTCTCGATCACCTGCCCGACGGGCAGGCTGTCGCCGCGGCGCAGCGCGTTCACGCGGCGAACCTCGACCGGGTCGAGGCTGCCGAGTGCCTTGGCGATGCGGTCGATCTGCGACTCATAGGCAAAGACGGTCTGCATGGCTCCGAAGCCGCGCATCGCGCTGGTCGGCGGATTGTTGGTGTAGGCGACGCGCGCCTCGACCAGGACGGCGGGGACACGATACGGCCCGGCCGCGGTGACGGTCGAGTAAAGCAGCACGAGCGCGGAGAGGTACGCGTAGGCACCGGCGTCGGCGAGCAGGCTGATCTGCTGGGCGACGATCTCGCCGGTAGCGAGCGCGCCGGTGCGGTAGCGCATCCGATAGGGATGGCGCTTGGCGCGCGCCTGGAGCGACTCCTGGCGCGTCCAGACCATCTTCACCGGCCGCCCGGTCCTGAGCGCCAGGAGCCCGAGGTACACCTCGACGGTGACGTCCTCTTTGCCACCGAAGCCGCCGCCGAGATACGTGCCGATCACGCGGACGCGGTTCTGCGGGACCTGGAGCGCCTCGGCGACGTCGCGGAAATGCTCGATGACCTGCGTCGCCACGCGGATCGTGATCACGCCTTCGGAGTCGATCCACGCCACGCCCGCCTCGGGCTCGAGGTACGCCGCGTCCACGAACTGGGTCGCGTATTCGCCCTCGACGATCACCGCGGCCCGTGCGAATGCCGCCGCGACGTCGCCACGAGCGATCCGCCACTCGGCGAGCAGGTTGCCGGCCTCGTGAACGCGCGGGGCGCCGGGCGCCAGCGCCGCCTCGGGGCTGAAGACGCCAGGCAGCGGCTCGTACTCGACGTCGATCGCCTCGGCGGCGGCACGCGCCTGCTCGAGCGTCTCGGCCGCTACCAGGGCGACCGGCTCGCCCTGGTGACGCACGCGCGCCTCGGCCAGCACGTGCAACGTGGCGCGGAGCGGGCCGACGGTCGTCGTCTGCCCCGGCACGTCGGTGGAGAGCGTGTTGCGCGGGACGTCCTTGGCCGTGAGGACGACGGCGACGCCGGGCATGCGCTCGGCGCCGGACGTCTCCAGCTTCACGATTCGCGCCGAGGGGTACGGCGAGCGAAGCACCGCCGCGTGGAGCATCCCCGGCATCGCCCAGTCCGCCGCGTAGGCGGTCGCCGCCGCCACCTTGTCCCGCGCGTCGTGGCGCGGGAGGGCACGGCCGACGAGGCGAAGCGGCGTGCCGAGAGCCACGGTGTCAGGAGCCACGGTCTCAGCCATCGCCGTCATGTCCCCGTGTGTAGGCCTGGACTGCGTCGAGGATCTTGGCGTAGCCGGTGCAGCGGCAAAGGTTACCCGCGAGCGCCCCGCGAACCTCGTCGCGGCTCGCGCGAGGGTGGCGCTCGAGGAAAGCCAGCGCAGTGAGCAGCATCCCCGGGGTGCAGAACCCACACTGGACGGCGCCGTGCCGGACGAACGCCTCCTGGAGCGGATGGAGCGCCCCGTCGCGCTCGAGCCCGCGGACGGTACGGATCGCCCGCCCGCGCACCGCGGCCGCCAGCACGAGGCAGCTCGACACGGGCCGGCCGTCGAGCAGCACCGTGCACGCGCCGCAGACGCCCTCGCCGCAGCCTTCCTTGACGTCGAAGATCCCGAGCGTATCGCGCAGCATCTCGAGCAGCGTCTCGCCGGGCCGAACGTCCACCTCCCTCGCGCGCCCGTTGATCATCATCGGCGGGGGCCTCGACGGCCCCCTCCGAGGCCGGGGGAAGCGCTCCCGAGAGGGAGCGAACCCCCAGGAGGATTGCGGCGGCAAAGCCGCCGCTCGGACGGCGGCCCCCTCAGAGCTCGGGGCGGCGGACAATGCAACGGCACGGCCGAGCGCGCGACGGGCCAGCACACCGGCGAGCAGCCGGCGGTATGCGCCTGACACGAAGGCGTCCGACTGCGGGTCGAGGCCGTCGCGCGCAATCTCGGCCACCCGCGCCAGGCGATCGGCGCTCGGCTCCTGGCCGCGCAGGGCGTCCTCGGCGGCCGTGGCCCTGACGGGCCGGTCGGCGACACCTGCGAAGGCGACGCGCGCGTCGTCCACGCGCCCGCGACGATCGAGACTCACGCCCGCGGCCACCGCCACCACGGCGAAGTCGCCGGCGCGTCTCGCGAACTCCTCCACCGCCCACCCCATCCCTCGCGTGACGGGCACCGCGATCTCCGTCAAAAGCTCGTCGGCGCCGAGGACCGTCGAGAGATAGCCGGTGAAGAAATCGCGCGCCGCCACCGTCCGGCGCCCCGACGCGGACGCGAGGGTGAGGCGCGCGTCGAGCGCCACCATCGCCAGCGGCAGCTCCGCGGCGGGATCAGCATGGGCGAGACTCCCGCCTACGGTGCCGAGCGAGCGCACGCGGATGTTGCCGATGAGCCGCGCGACCTCGGGCAGGAGCGGACAAGCGCGAGCGATCGCGGTGAACTCTTCCAGCTCGTGGTGACGGGCCAGCCCTCCCACGCGCAGCCAGCCATCCTCCGCGCGCACATGTGCGAGTGGCAGGCCGGTGATGTCCACCACGAGACGGGGCCGGGCAAGCCGATAGTTGAGGAGCGGCACCAGGCTCTGCCCTCCGGCCAGCACCTTGGCCTCGGCGCCGTGCGCCCGGAGCAGCGCCAGGGCTTCCTCCAGCGTGTCGGGCGCCACGTACTCGAACGGGTGCTCGCTCACCACGACCCTACGAACCTGACGATTCGAGCCACGTCGCCCTCTTCCGTATGCGAGATCATGTGACGCAGATGCCCGGCACCGACGCGCTGGTCGATATGCTCGCACGGCTTGGTGTCCGCGTCCGGGTTGTCCTGAAGCCCCTTCGGCGTCGCCTCGAAGTCGCGCCGATTTTCATGCTGCGTCGGGCGGCCCAAGGGCTATTATTCCAAGGGCCGGGGAACCTTCGACCGGCGGAGGCCATTTGCTCCCCGTGACCAGTCATGTCTGCCGGTCCCACCCCTCTCAGAGGAGGCACTCGATGAAGATGCTGACGATTGGACTCGTAGGGCTCGTTTCGGCAGGGCTCGCCGTCGGGAACGCGTTCGCGTTCAGCTGCCCGTCGCTCGTCAAGGCGGCGAACGAGGCGATCGCCAAGGCCGAGCCCATGGCCATGAAGGCCACCGACGAGAAGCAGAAGGCTCGGAACATGGGGATGATCGAGGCGGCGAAGGACCTCACGAAGCAGGCCGAGGCGTCGCACGCCGCCGGCAAGCACGGACTCTCCGAGGCCCAGGCCAAGGCCGCCAAGTACCTCGCCGAGCAGGCGAAGTAGAACCCGCTTCGTCCTTCGCGCTCGACCCCGCTCCCGTGTTGACGGGGGCGGGGTCAGCCGCGCGCCCCGGCGCAGCCACCGATCTAAACATCCCAGCCGCCGTCCACCGTCATCGACTGCCCCGTCATGTTCTTCGAGGCATCGGAGGCGAGGAAGACGACGGCGTTGGCGATGTCCCGGGCGGTGGTGACGCGGCGGAGCGCCATCTCCTGGACGTACTCGTCGTGGATCCGCTCGGGCGAGGAGCCACGGGCGCGCGCCTTCTCGCGGCAGAGGCGCTCCATCCGGTCGCCGGCGACGATGCCGGGGTGCAGCGCGTTGACGTTCACGTTGTAGGGACCGACCTCGAGCGCCACGGTGCGGGTGAAGCCGCGGAGCGCCCACTTGGAGGACGAGTACGCCGCGCGGCTCCTGTAGCCGCGCAGGCCGGAGGTGCCGCTGATGTTGATGATCTTCCCGTAGCGCTGGGCGATCATCGTCGGCAGCACGTGCTTGGTCGGCAGGAACGTCCCCCGGAGGTTCACCGCGAGCACGTGGTCCCAGTCTTCGCTCTTGATCTCCCACACCGGCGTCTCGATGGGTCCCGTGACGCCGGCTCCGTTGACCAGGATGTCGATCCGCCCGCCGAACGTGGCGAGGGTGCGCTCGACGAGCGCCGACACCGCGGCCTCGTCGGTGACGTCCGTGGGCTGGACGAGCGCTCGGCGACCGACGGCCTCGATCTCGCCGCCGAGGGCCAGGAGCGGCTCGGCCTCACGCGCCGCGAGCGCCAGGTGCACGCCCTCGCCGGCCAGCGCGAGGCAAATCTCGCGGCCCATGCCCTTGGCCGCGCCGGTCACGATGCCGATGCGGTTTTCCAGGCTCCGCGTCATACGTAGGCCTCCCGGCGATCCCGCTCACGCGCCTTGGCCGACCGACCGGCCGTCGGGCCATAGCCGCCTCCACCGCACGTCTCGATCAGCACCAGATCGCCCTGCTTCAGCGTCGTCGTCGCCTTGCCGCCGAAGTCGCGCGCATTCGGGCCCGGGTTGATGGTGATGCGGAACGGTTGGGCGTCCGTTCCGCCCGCCACGCCCCACGGCGGCACCACGCGGCGATCGAGCATGCTGGTCAGCGTGACCTCGGGCGCCAGCACCCGGTACGCGCGGCGAAACCCAAGGCCGCCGCGGTGAGTGCCGTCGCCCGCCGAGCCGGGACGCAGGGCGTGCTCCTCGATGCGGAAGGGGTACTCGGCCTCGATGACCTCGGTCGGCGTGTTCATGACGTTCGACATGTGTACGCGGATCGCCGACGCGCCGTCTCGCTCGGCCGTCGCGCCTTCGCCGCCGCCGTGGACCTCGTAGAGGACAGCCCAGCGCCCGTCCGCCGTCCGCGCGCCGAAGATGAGGACACCGGAGGTCGTCGGCCCGCCCGCCGCCACGCGGTCCGGCAGCACGGGCGCCAGCGCTCGAAAGATCGCGTCCACCACGCGCTGGGAGGTCTCGTGGTTACCGCCCACCACGGGACGATCGGGGTCCGGGTTGAGGAGCGTCCCGGGCGGCACCCTGACGTGGAGCGGACGGTAGCAGCCGTCGTTCGGCGGGACCTGCGGCGCGACGAGCGCCTTCATCGCGTAGTACACGGACGAGTGGGCGATGAACACGGTTGTGTTCACGGGCCCCCGCGCCTGGGGGGCGGTGCCGGCGAAGTCGAAGGTCGCCTCGTCGCCGCGGATCTCGACCCGTACCCTCACGCGGAGCGGCCGGGCATCCACGCCGTCATCGTCGAGCCAGTCCTCACCCTCCCAGGCGCCGTCGGGGAGCGCGCGAATGGCCGCCCGCATCTGCGCCTCCGACTCCGCGTGAAGTGCGTCGAAGCACGCGACGAGCGTCTCGGCGCCGTAGCGCTCGGTCAGCTCGGCCAGGCGCCGGGCCGCGACGTCATCCGCGGCGTACTGGGCGAAGATGTCGCCCTCGCGCTCGTCCCGCCCGCGGAGGTTCGCGAGGATGAGGTCGATTGCCGCGCGGTCGGGCCCGGCGGCCGAGAAGAGGCGGATGGGAGAGATGCGGAGACCCTCCTGGTAGCACTCGGTCGCCCAGGGCACGTAGCTGCCGGGCACGGCGCCGCCGATGTCTGCCCAGTGGGCGAGGTCGATGGCGAACGCGACGAGCCGGCCCGCGGCGAAGACGGGGCGGATCGCCTTCACGTCCGGCAAATGATTGCCGCCGACCTCCGGGAGGTTGAGGAACCAGACGTCGCCCTCGCGCAACCGCTCGGCGGGGATCCGCTTGAGGAACTCCTTGACCGTGAACGCCATCACGCCCATGTGGATGGGAATGTCCCGCCCCTGGGCGATGAGGCGCCCGTCGGCGTCGGTCAGCGCCGAGGAGAGGTCGCCCGCTTCCTTGAGCAGCGGCGAGCGCGCCGAGCGCATGAGGATGACGCTCATCTCCTCCGCGATGGCGTAGAGCGCGTTGCGGACGACCTCGAGCGTGACGGGATGGATCGCGCGGGTCATAGATCGGTCTCGATGACGAGGTTCCCGAACCGGTCGGCCGCGCAGCGCTGACCGGGGTAGACGAGGGTCGTCGACCACTCGTCTTCGATCAGCGCCGGCCCAAGCACCGGGCGCTCGGCAGCGAGCGTCGCGCGATGATACAGCGGAAGCCGGACTTCGCCCGTCTCGGGGAACCATGCGCGCTGAGCGCCAGCGCTCTCGCCGTCGCCGACAGGACCGAACTCCGGCGGCTCCACCCCCGTGTCCCTCACGCGAGCCACCACACGGAGGTTCACGCACTCGACGCTCTCGCCGGTGGCATAGCCGTAGAGCTGCCGGTGACGCGCCTCGAAGGCCCCGCGGAGCGCGCCGGCGTCGCTCCGCCAGGGAACCTGCAACTCGTAGTTCTGTCCCGTGTAGCGCAGGTCCGCGCTCCGCGCGAGGGCGACGCGCTCGGCCGCGATGCCCTCGTCGAGCAGCGGCGCCAGACAGCGCTCCTCCAGCACCTGGAACCGATCCTCTGCGGGCTTTCCGTCCCAGGCGTCGAGGCGCGCCCGCCACGTCTGCACGGCGTCGTACTGGAGCGGTGAGACGAGGCATCCCAGCGCCGAGAAGGTCCCCGAGTGCGCCGGCACCACGACCCGCCCGATCCCCGCCTGCCGGGCGAGCGCGCCCGCGTGCACAGGCCCGGCCCCGCCGTAGGCGATCAGCGCGAAGTCCCGGAGATCGTAGCCGCGCTGGACGGACACCAGGCGGAGCGCCCGCAGCATGTTCGCGTTCGCGACCTCCACCATACCCTGCGCCATCTCGACGGGCGAGAGCCCGAGCCGGCGGCCCAAGGCCTCGACGGCGGTCGCGGCGCGATCGGGATCGAGACGGATCGAGCCGCCGTAGACGCGGCCGGCATCGAGGTAGCCGAGGACGAGGTTGGCGTCGGTGACTGTCGGCTCCGTCCCGCCGAGGCCGTAACACGCCGGCCCGGGCTCGGCGCCCGCGCTTCGCGGCCCGACCTTGAGCGCGCCCGCCTCGTCGGCGTAAGCGATGGAGCCGCCGCCGGCGCCGATCGACTCGACGGCGACCATCGGCAACCGCACCGGGTAGCCGCCGAGCTTGCGCTGCGCGGAAGTCTCGGCAACGCCGTCGGCGATCAGGCAGACGTCGGTCGTCGTCCCGCCCATGTCGAACGCGAGCGCGCGCGCGAGGCCCAGGCGCCGCGCCAGGTGCGCGGCGGCTGCCACCCCCGCAGCCGGGCCGGACGCCGCCATCGCCAGCGGCCGGGCGCGCGCAGCCTGCGGCGACATCATGCCGCCAGCCGAGTGGAGCAGGTGGAGCACCGCGCCCGGAGCCTCCCGGCCGAGCGCCGCGACCAGCTCGTCGAGGTAGCGGCTGGCCAGCGGCATCACCGCAGCGTTGAGGACCGCGGTCGAGGCGCGCTCGTACTCGCGAAACTCCGCGTTGATCTCGCTCCCGATCGAGAGATGGGCGAAATGCGGGGCGAGCGCGGCCTTGAGCGCTCGCTCGTGAGCAGGGTTGGCGTAGCCGTGGAGCAGGCAGACCGCGACGCTCTCGACATCCTCTCGCTTGAGCGCCTCGACGACCGCGGGAAGCTCGTCGAGTGCGAGCGGGAGGAGAACGGCACCGTCGGGGCCCACGCGCTCGCTCACCTCCAGCCGGAGCCGCCGCTCGACCAGGGGCTCGGGCTTTGGCGGGAGCCGCAGGTCGTAGAGGTGGAGACGGCTCATCCGTCCGATCTCGAGCACGTCGCGGAAGCCGCGGGTCGCGACGAGTCCCACCCGGGCGCCCCGCCGCTCGACGATCGCATTCGTGACGACGGTGGTGCCGTGGGCGACCGACGCCGGCAACCCGGCGGGGCGCACGGCCGCCAGCCCGTTCAGCACGCCGCGCGCGAGGTTCGCCGGGGTCGTCGGGACCTTGCAGGCCCGGAGCCGCCCGGAGACCTCGCGCGCCACGAGATCGGTGAAGGTCCCGCCGACGTCGACGCCGACGCTGCTTCGCATGTCGCCCCCTCGACGGCTCCCCACCCTAGCACGGCGCCACGCGTTCCGTGTCGGCGCCTTTCGGGATCGCTTGACAGGGTGGCGCCACACGCAGTCTCATGGCCTGCACCCGGAGGTGACTCTATGCGGTCCGATCGCGTGCTTCAGACGATCGACTTTCACACGGCGGGGATCGGGATGCGGCTCTTGACGAGCGGCCTCGGGCCGCTGCCTGGGCGCACGATCGGCGAAAAGCGCCGCTGGTTCCAGGAGCATCTAGACCATCTCCGCACGGGCCTCTGCCTCGAGCCTCGCGGGCACCGTGGCCTCCTGATCGCAGTGATGACCGAGCCGGTCACGCCCGACGCCCACTTCGGGCTCTTCTTCATGTATCCCGGGGGTTATTACGTTTCCTGCGGTGAGGGCACGATCGGCGCGGCGACCGTGGCCATCGAGACCGGCATGGTGGAGCGCCAGGGCGCGGAGACTCCGATCGTCATCGACACCGAGGCGGGCGTCGTGCAGACGATCGCGCGGTGGGACAAGGATCGCGTCAGCGAGGTCACGCTCCGATGGACACCGTCCTTCGTCTCTCTGCCCGGGCAGGTCGTCGAGGTCGAGGGCGTGGGTGAAGTGCCGCTCGACGTCGCGGTCGGCGTCGGCAACGTGTTCGCCATCGTCGAGGCTCGGCACCTCGGGCTCTCCGTGCGACGGGAGCTCGCGAAGCGAATCGCCCAGCGGGGCGTCGCGGTCCGGGAGGCGGTCAACGCTCAGCTCCAGGTCGACGTGCCGGGCCTCGGCAAGACGAGCGTGGAGATGGTCCTCGTCCACGAGCTCCCGGACGCCGACGGCGTGTCACCGAACGCGCTCGTGTGGGGCCCGGGACAGGTCGACGCCGCGCCGTGTGGGTCGGGCACGTGTGCGCGCATGGCGCTCTTTCATCACCGGGGGCTCATGAAGATCGGCTCGACGTTCGTCAGCCGCGGCCTACTCGGACTCGACTTCACGGGCAGGATCGCCGGCGAGACCGAGATCGAGGGGCGGCGCGCGATCCTGCCGGAGATCACCGGCACCGCCTACCTCACCGGCCTGAGCCAGTTCCTGTTCGATCCCGAGGACCCGGTCCGGGCCGGCTACCTCCTCGAGGCATAAGCGGCCGTGAAGACGCTCGTGCTGGGTGGCGGCGTCGTCGGCGTCACCACCGCCTACTTCCTCGCGAAGGCGGGCCACGAGGTGACCGTCGTCGAGGAGAAGGACGGTCTCGGCCTCGAGGCCACAGCCGCCAACGCAGGGATCATCGCGCCAGGTCACTCGTTCGCGTGGGCATCGCCGCGCGCGCCGCGCATGCTCTGGCAGTCCCTGCGCGGCGCGGAGACGGCCATCCGCGTGAGGCTCGCGCCCGATCTCCGGCTCTATACATGGGGACTCCGCTTCCTCCGCGAGTGCACGGCGGAGCGGGCGCGGCGCAATACGCTTATCAAGCTCCGCCTCTGCCAGTACAGCCAGGCGGTCATGAACGAGCTCGTGCGGACCGAGAGGCTCGAGTACCACGCGATCACGAAGGGCGCGCTCTACCTCTATCGCGACCCGGCCGAGCTGGAGGCAGGGACGAAGAAGATGGCGCTTCTCGCCGAGCACGGGCAGAAGCAGGAGATCCTCGACGCGAGTGAGGTGGCGAAGCTCGACCCCGTGTTCGAGCCGGTTCGGGGCAAGATCGCCGGCGCGATCCGCGACCTCGGCGACTCGAGCGGCGACGCGCGCGTCTTCGTCGAGAACCTGGCGCGCATCTGCCGGGATCGGTTCGGCGTGGCCTTCAGGCTCGGCGCCCGCGTGACGGCCCTCCGGGCCGCAGCCGATCGCATCGACGCGGCCGTGACCACCCAGGGGGCGCTGACCGCAGACAACTACGTGCTCGCACTCGGCGTGGGCGCGCCGATCGTCGCCCGCACGGCGGGCGTGCGCCTGCTCATCTATCCCGCGAAGGGCTACTCCTCGACGTTCCCACTGAAACCGGGCGGCCTGGCGCCTACGATCCCCGGCGTCGACGAGCAGTGGCTGGTCGGTTGGTC
>Ga0209801_1001735_pt1 | contig 13284 bp, 10 predicted proteins | sample GraSoiAngelo_127_FD_185884 | JGI IMG/M metagenome (GOLD analysis project Ga0209801, IMG submission 185884) | Grasslands soil microbial communities from the Angelo Coastal Reserve, California, USA - 14_0927_09_40cm (SPAdes) (version 2) | ecosystem: Environmental > Terrestrial > Soil > Grasslands ... | reverse complement strand
ATAGGCTACCTCATGAAGGCGGGAAAACAATACCAGACTCCGCTCTGGATCACGATCGCCAGCTTCTTGGGCAAATCCCGCAGAACAAGAATTGTCCTGAATCTCGGCCAGGTTTCAAAGAACCTCAAGGGAGGAGAAGTCATCGCGGTTCCTGGCAAAGTCCTGGGGTCGGGCGAGCCGAAAGAGAAGTTGACCATAGCCGCCTTCAAATTCTCTCCACGTGCCCTTGTCAAGGTGGAGAAAGCGGGAGGACGCTGCATACCCCTCTCCAGGCTCGTCGAGGAGAATCCTCGCGGAACAAACGTTAGACTTCTTCGATAGAAGAACGTGTGCGCGTAGAAACGGACAAGTCAGTTCACATTGATAGGCTGATCGAAAATTTCTTCTCTCCAGATCCCTAAGTGAGATATTCACAAAGCCTGAGGCGCAGGAAATAGTCCAGCGACTCTACGAATCCTAACCGCGGCGAGATTCCAATCTAAACCTCGGCCATTGACCGAGGGAACCGAGTGTGAGCAAAGCTCAAGGCTCCTCCTGGTACCATCCATGGAAGAAAACGGTGCGTATATCGTCCAGCTCGAACTCCAGGGTCTTGATCTGCCAATGCCCTCACCTCATCTGGCGAACCTTTGTAGATTTCTAGCCCTCGCATGTCACGGTCGGACGAACCGAGAAGCGGCCCCGCGGCCAACAGATGCCCTTCATCGTGCAATTTGGCAAGGTGTGCCATGTGTGCGTCCTGGAGGACGTTCTCCTCCTCTTCACTTAGTTTCGGCGCGTCGGTGCGCAAGATCAATAGTCCGATGGTGAATAGATCAAAGTTCATCGACGGGACCCTGAACACATCCCTTGCTTCTTGACCGTATATGAAACATGGAAGGGAGCAAAAGTATACTTCGAAGAATCCGACCCTTAGTGCGGATTATCTGATGACTTTGCGGTTGACTGGAGCTGGTTATGAGGACCAACGGTTTTATCGATGCAGGAAGAAGAAGGATTAGGGCCTAATTGTCGGAAGGCGCACGTAGACTAGCTGCAATAATGTTCACCGACCTGGTCGGATATTCTTCGTTAACCTCCCTGAATGAAGGGCACGCGTTGAAGTTGCTCGAGGATCACCGGAGTCTCCTACAACCCATCTTTGCAAAGTATCAGGGAAAGGTGGTCAAGACTATGGGGGACGGCTTTCTCGTCGAGTTCGCAAGCGTTGTGGAAGCTGTGAACTGCGCTGTCCAAGCTCAAGACGAGATGCGGCAGGTCAACGAGCGGCGCAGTGAAAATGAAAGAGTACATGCCAGGATTGGAATCCATGTGGGCGATGTGGTTCACTCTGGTGGAGATATCTTGGGGGATGCAGTCAATGTGGCTGCGAGACTCCAGCCACTAGCTACGGCAGGCGGCATATGTGTTACGAGGCAGGTGATTGACCAAGTGCAAGGGAGGGTGCAGTATAAGATGAATAGGCTGGGCGTTCGCGAGCTTAAGAACATCCGCCACCCGGTCGAACTCTATACGGTGGAAGTGCCCAAAGGACTGACAGAGTCCGAAGAACTCGCTCTCGACCCGCGTCGAATAGCAATCCTGCCGTTCGCGAACCTCAGCGCGGACCCTAACGACAGGTACTTCGCAGACGGCATGACTGAAGAATTGATCTCTACCGTTTCCAGAATCGGGGAACTCAGCGTCATTTCTCGCACCTCTGTAATGCGTTACAAGGATACGATAATGCCGATTGGAGACATCGGCAGAGAACTGTCAGCCGGGTCGCTCTTGGAGGGAAGTGTAAGAAAGGCCGGTAACAAGGTCAGGATAACCACGCAGCTGATAGACGCCAAAAACGACAAGCATCTATGGGCGCAAAGCTATGACAGGGACCTGACCGATATTTTCGCCATCCAGGGCGACATAGCAGAACAGGTAGCCGGAGCCCTGAAAGTGAAACTCCTCTCGAAAGAGAAAGAAGCACTGGAGCAAAAGCCAACGGGTAGCCCTGAATCATACTCACTCTATCTAAAAGGACGCTACTTCTGGAACGAGAGAACGAGGGAGAGCGTAAAGAAGGCTATCCGTTATTTTGAAGAAGCGGTGCGACTGGACCCAAACTTTGCCCTCGCATATTCAGGGCTCGCTGATTGCTACCTAATACTTGAAGATCGTGGGTGGGCATCGCATGCCGAGGCCGGGCCACTCACGAAGGGATATGCCGAAAAAGCACTCGAACTCGACAGGGATCTAGCTGAGGCCCATGCGTCACTCGGCTTGGTTCTCGATGAGCAGTGGGACCTCACTGGCGCCGAAAAGGAGTTGAAGCGGGCGATCGCACTCAAGCCCAATTATGCAACTGCATACCACTGGTACTCCAGCTTGCTCGCTTCCATGGGAAAACAAGAGGAAGCTCTTGAATTCGAGAAGCGTGCCCTGGAACTCGATCCCTATTCGAGCACATTTAGCCAAGGACTTGCAATACACCTCCTCCTCATGGGAAGAGCTCGAGAAGCGATAGCCCAATTCGAAAAGACGGTAAAGGCGGATCCTGGCTTCGACTCTGTTCACTTCTTCAAGGCATGGGCACATGAACGTGTCGGGGACTTCGATCAGGCAATCGAGGAAGCAAAGAAATCGGCCGAAACGCAAGGTAACGCGGGCCTTGGAAAGATGAGCCTAGCTGCGATCTATGCCCGAGCAGGAAGAAGAGAGCAGGCGACAAAATTGCTTGAAGAGATCCAGACCACCCCCTCTGGAGACTACGTATCTCCGGCATGGGTCGCACTGGTCAAGTTTAGCCTAGGCGAGAATGACGAGGCGTTTGGCTGGCTGAATAAGGCCTACCAGGAACACGACGGATTTCTGCACGACTTTAGAGAATTCCCTTGGTGCGCAGAATATCGCACCGACCCCAGATGGTTGGAGATAGAGCGAAAGATGGGGCTGTCAAAGAGATAGCGCAAAACTATCAAACGAAACACCCGAATAGTTCGGCGGACAACGGACTCTCTTGCGTTCAAATCCGTAAACGGTTTTTAACTTCGGGATAGCGCGGATACTGAGGACCCAGTTGTCGCAGGGCGAGCGGAGACTCGCTGCAATAATGTTCACTGACATGGTGGACTATACAACCTTGTCAGAGATGAATGAGGCTCTCGCGCTCACCCTCCTCGAGGAGCAGAGGCAGCTGCTGCGCCCAGTCTTTGCGAGACATGCAGGTCGTGAAGTCAAGACCATCGGTGATGGCTTCCTCGTCGAATTTCCAAGTGCTCTTGAAGCGGTAAGATGTGCCATGGAGATCCAGCAGCAGATGCACAAGCGGAATCAGAGCGTGCCTTCCGAGAGAAAGATACTGCTGAGAGTTGCGGTTCACCTTGGAGACGTTGAACACCGGGACGGAGATGTCTATGGAGACGCTGTGAACATCGCTTCAAGAATCCAGTCTCTTGCAGACCCCGGAGGGATCTGCATTACTCAACAGGTCTTTGATCACGTGCGGAACAACGACGAATTCCGAACCTTATCCCTTGGACAAAACCAGCTGAAGAATGTACAGATACCTATGATGGTTTACAAAGTTCTGCCTTCAACTGGAGGCCCCAGGCTCACGAAGAGCGATGCTCTCGAGCCCCGAAGGGTCGCCGCACTACCTCTGGCCATCCTCAGCTCTGACCACGACGACGAGTATTTCGCGGACGGCCTTACCGAGGAGATCATCAACACTCTCTCCTCGATTCCTGGACTGAACGTGATTGCAAGGACATCCGTTATGAAATACAAACAAGCAGACAAGAGCGTGGGTGAGATCGGACGAGAACTCAAGGTCGGAACTATTCTTGAAGGAAGCGTGAGGAAGGCAGGAGGCAGACTTCGAATTACCATCCAGCTGATCGATGTGGGTAGCGAAGCACCCATCTGGGCACAGAAGTACGACAGAGAGCTGGAGGACGTTTTCAAGATACAGACCGACATCGCGGAACGAGTAGCCGAGGCATTGAAAGTTCAGCTTCTCAAAGAGAACAGAAAATTCATCGAAGAGAAAGCTCCCGAGGACATTGGAGCCTATATCCTCTACCTAAGAGGACGATACTACTGGAGCAAGAGGACTAAGGAAGACCTCGAGAGAGCAATTTCGTATTTTGGAGAAGCAATACAGAAGGACCCTAACTACGCCCTGGCTCACGCCGGTATGGCGGACTGCTATACCCTGATGGGGCGCCATCTCTACCTCCCCGTTAAGGAGGCCTTCGAGAAAGCGCGAGAATACGCGTACAGAGCATTAGAACTCAACGATAACCTTGCGGAAGCACACACTGCACTCGCCGCCGTTCTGATGATTTACAACTGGGACTGGGACCTGGCAGAAGAACAGTTCAAGCAAGCGATCCAGTTGAACCCGAACTACGCAAACGCACACTATTTGAATTCCGTGCTCCTGCAAACGACAGGGAGACTACAGGAATCGGTCATGGCAGCCGAGAAAGCACAGGTACTCGATCCTCTCTCACCAGTAATCGGGATGGGCGTCGTGCAGGCCTACTTCTTCTCAGAACAATACGAGAAAGCCCTCGATGAATGTCACAGGTATCTGGAAATGAACCCTAACTTCGTCGTAGCCCAAGACTATCTAATCCACCTGCATGTACGAAACGGATTGTTCGAAGAGGCTGTTAATGACGCTAGAAGATTGGTTGACATTAGTGAGAGAAAAGCGGAAGCTACAGCGCATCTGGCATACGTATACGCTGCGTCGGGAAAGACCGAGCAGGCTAAGAAACTATTCGAGGCATTGATGGCAGATTCAAAGCTTGGATATTCAAACCCGACAATCTTCATCACAGTCTACTCGATTCTAGGAGACCAAGACAACGCGTTCCTATGGGCTGAAAAAGCTCTCGAGGCCGGCAAGATTGCCTTCCCTTCTCTCAGGTTTAGCCCTGACCTAAAGAGGTTCAGAACCGACCCTAGATACAATTCGCTGCTAGCTAAGGCCGATTTGTAATAGAGTAGTAGACGATTGGTACCTCGAGACTGAGATTCCTATACGGTTAGGATTTGATGATCCTTTGCCGCGACTATTCTTCCATCGAAAGCTGCTGAGGCCTGAGCTAGATAGCGCCTTTCAGCAACCCCGTTCCCTGGGGAGAAATGTGTCAGAACGAGCCTTCTCGACTTGGCAAGCTTTGCCGTGTTTGCCGCGTCTCGCGCGGTAGAGTGTTGGGTTAGAGCTGCCAGCGATTCTTGTCCATCGAGGTAGGTAGAGTCGTGAATCAGCAAGTCGCATCCTTTTGCGAATTCTGAAATCTTCTCGGACTTGGCTGTGTCTCCGATGTAGACGAGATCGCCTCGGTCTGTCTGGAATCGATAGGCCAGATTCTCAGGGTCATGGACCGTCGTGACGGATTCGACGCTGACATCTTCCGGCCTCACGAAAGTAATGTCAAATTTCACCCAGGCATACGGGGTCGACTGGAGATCAAGGATTCGTTCTAGTGCAGTTCCTCCGCTGGAGGAGCTGACTACTTGGAGGGGCTTGGTTCTGCCTTCCATCGCCATAGCCCAGACAAGTCCGGTGAAGTCTCCGATATGGTCCGAGTGAGTATGAGAGATGTAGAGATCATTGATCGAATCGAGCTTCTTACCTGATCTTACCAAGTTCGTGAGAACTCCGAATCCCACATCCAGCAGCTTATCATCGAAGAGGATGCCAGCACACATTCTCTCCTTGGTCAGAACCGAGCCGCTAGTGCCAAGGAAGGTGAGATTCGGCATACGACATGTAATCGAGAGGCGAGTATTTGGATTTGTGCTGAATCAATTTCTCCAGATATCAACGAAAATGTCACGAAGAGGGTTGAAAGAAGCGCGCGCCGAGGAATCCATGGGGCTAACGCTTTAAGTAAGCAGACAAAAACGACTTGCTGTCAGTTGAGATAATCCTTGGATAAGAAAGCCAATCCGCAGACAGCTAAAATGCTGGCAGAGGTTCCACTATTTGCTGGGCTGAAAGGGAAGCAGATCAAATCAGTTGCTAGCGCATTCGCGAGGGAACGATCCTACGACGCTGGAGAGGTCATAGAGAAGGAGGGAGGGTCGGCCGTTGCGTTCTATCTCATAACAGGCGGGTCAGTCGAAGTCCGCAAGGGAGAGAAGCTGGTTACAAAGCTGGGTCGAGGCCAGTTTTTTGGAGAGATGGCCCTCATCGATAAGCAGCCGAGGTCCGCTACAGTGGTCTCTGCGGAATCTGGTACGAAGGCCCTGGTGATGCCACTCTGGAACTTCAAAGCGGCGATTGAGACTGATCCCAAGATCGCCATGGGCGTCATGAAAGAACTCGCAAGACGCCTGCGCGAGACGACGAACGCTCTCACTGAATAGACATTCATCCGCCTATCGCGCGAGATCTGAGTAGCCCCCCTCGGTCGAAAAGATCTTCGCGCCGACCCTGAAAAACTTCTTCTTGGAAGAAGAATTCTTCATGTTTTTTGAGTTCAGAATGCGCGCGGGTCAGCCGCCTTCCAAGCTATAGGAACGAGTCCACGCTTAATCACCCAAGAATCCCCGGTACCCAGCACACTTGTCCAGGACAACTGCCAAGATAAGGGACTCCCCATCCAGAAAGAACAGCCTTCGCGTAGGCCCTCTTTTCACAAATTCCAACTTGAGAAGCCAAGATGACAAATGTTAAATTGACAAGTGGGACCCTTTAGAACTCGGTAAGTATGACGAAAGAAGTTGCGTGTTCCCAGTGTGGCTTCCGAGTACGAGCCGATTCCGACGACGAGTTGGTAGAGGACTTCCAGCAGCACAATAAAGCGTTTCATAACATGGACCTAAGCCGGGAGCAAATCCTGGCCAAGGCAAAGACCGTCCAAGTAGCAACCGCCTAAGACAGCAGACACACCCACAAAGATCGCAACGACTCGCGAGCGGTCGCCACGCTCGACGATATGCCTCAATCATGGTTACGCATCTATGTAGTGGAATAGCTGCCGTTAACGCGCTACTACAGAGAGTAGTGGCGGTTCGGACATTCCCACCTCAAGATCACTCTCTGCCTGTTCGTGATCTTTTCCAATAGTGCCTTGCGGGCAATTGGGACACAGAATCTGCTTCTGTTCAGGCTCATCATGAGCCGTCAGCGCTCTGAGGAGGTGTGGTCTTGAGACCTGTCTCGCCAAATCCGTTAAGGTGACCCAACCGAGGAGTTTTTCATCTTCGAAAACGCCGAGTCTAGTGATTCCGTTCTGGACCATCATCTTAGCAGCGTTCTTCGTTGATTCGTCAGGACCTATCCTGAAGAATGGAACCAACAATTCAGCTACGGTGACTTCGTCCGGTCTCTTGTTGAGAGGAAGAAACTTCCAGAGTAGCGCTCGCTCTGTAATCAAGCCCACAACTTTTTCACCCTCAACAACCGCCGCGCCAGAAGTCTTCTCACGATTCATCACAGTAGCAGCGTCGAGGATAGTGTCGGAGGATTTCAATCTGGGAACATTGGTTGACATTACCTTCCTGACCTTCGCCAAACCTCTCTCTCCCTCGCTAGAGCGGTTGGGAATTCCTCTAAGATACCGGCTCGATTCCATTGAGCTTCTGAATTGTTAGGGCGATCGAGCTGAAATCCATCTCGCCCTGGCCTTGGTGCACGCTGACCGTGAAAAGCTGCTTCGCGAGGCTTCCGGCAGTAAGTGCTACCTTCTGTCGTGTAGCTTGGTTTTCCGCCAGGGTTAGATCCTTCAATAGCATGTTCACAGTGAAAAGTGGAGTATAGTCTCCTTTTGCGATCAAGGGTCCTTTGACATCTGAGAAATAGTTCTTGTGAGGCGTCTTGTTGAAAGCATCTACGAAGGCTCGAGGTTCGAAGCCGAGCTTCTGCGAAAGTACGAAGGACTCTGAGAAGGCTAGACCGATCGTTCCGAGAAAGAGGTTGAGAATGAGCTTCATCTTATGCCCGCTCCCAGGTTTCCCAAGGTAGATTACGGTCGAGCCGAGCTGGTTGAGAAATTCTCGGTTCTTCTCGAACACGTTCTCGTCGCCGCCCACGAGTAATGATAAGTTTCCTTTAGCGGCCATGTCTGGGTTCCCTATGACAGGGGCGTCAACCCTATCGACACCCACCCTCTTCGCTTGCTCTGCCTCCCGGATAGAAGCGTCTGGATCGATGGTACTCATCTCGACCCAGAGGGCTCCCTTCTTCATGCCCCGCAAGGCCCCACTGTCTCCCATGACCATGTTGTCAACCACGTCCTGATCTGGTAGAGAAGTAATGACAACATCGACAGATTTGCCCAGCTCAATCGGAGAGGGGTGCGCTATCGCTCCCTTCGCAATCAGCCCGCGTAGCCTATCTTTGCTCCTATTGTAGACGTGGACCTCGTTTCTCTTTGAGAGAAGATTGGTTGCGAACGCGCTCCCCATCTTGCCAAGACCCAAAATTCCAACCCGTGCCATTTCGGACAAACCCCATCGTCCGACCCCGACTGGTACGAAGATAAGACTAGTTGCCAGCTATTACAGGACTTTCGTTATGGACTCGGTCGTTTCCTTAGGGCGCTCTTCAGTGACCCAGCGACCAACGTCTTTGCGGAGGAGAGTCGAGACTTCTTAGGCAAGCAACTTGACCTGTGGCTTCAACAGATTCCCGTTTGCGTGTTCACCCCGATCACTAGCATCGGAATGCTAAGCTTCGTCTAAGAAAGCCGTGCAAAATCCCTTGAGGTCTTCGAAAACGCCAGCGCAGTAGGCCCAGCCAGCTCGCACCGTTTGTTGGGGGATTAGGTAACAAAGACGCTTTTTCATGCCGATTTCGTCCTCAACGAGTCCATGAGTCAGGTCGGATCAACCCCCTCAGCAGTTAAGAGAACTGTTCCAGTCTGGTCTCTCTTCCTGGTAGGGATCCTTGCACTTGGATCGGTTGTAGGAGTGTTCATGGCCGACCCAGAGCTCGCCAATGCTCTGAACTCGAAACCGACTTCACATCTAGGAGACTTCACTCTGTCATCTTCCCAAGCGAGCCTGAATATTGGACAAGGGTCTAGCGGAACAACCACGCTTACGGTAATGAGCATCAACAGCTACGACAATATTACTTGGCTTAGCGTCGCATTGCCCTCAAACGCGACTAACGCCTTGACAGCATCATTCAATCCAAGCATCGTCACTCCCCCAGCCAAGGGAGGAGTCAACTCGACTCTAAGGATCTCGGCTTCTCCTAATGCTCCAACTGGCACCTACCCAATTACCGTTACAAGTACCAGTGGTCCCAACACGCACAGTATCCAGTTGACAGTCACCGTATTGGCGGGTCCAGGCTTCACCCTCACCGCGAATCCATCCTTCATGAACGTAGCTCGTGGGGGAGCAAACACGACCACGATAACGGTGACAAGCACGAATGGCTTCACAGGAAGGGTCGCGATGACTGTCATGGCACCTTTCGGATTCTTGGGAGCAGCCGGAGGGTTGAGTCCACTGATGCTCGCAAGCTCAGGGTCCAACACCACAATTCTCGCAATCTCAGCCGCCAACATGACCAGTGTCGGCAGATACTACTTCAACGTCACGGGGGCTAGTGGCAGCATATCGCGCTCCGTGATGGTGACAGCTAATGTTACCACGGTCATTATTAGCAATGTACGTGAGTCTATGGGGTTGGAAAGTTACTCGTTCAGCTCTGGGACCAACGTCACCATGTATCTCCATAACTTTGGAAGTGTCTCCATCCAACTCGTCACCTACTATGTGAAGGATGCCTCCGGCAACCAGTATGCGTATACCGCATGGCCTGGGCCCACAATAGCGCCGGCGAATGTAGTTCCGACGAACTTTCTGATCGGCTCAAGCTGCAGCAGCTGCACTCTAACAGGGACGGCGTTCACGTTCATGTCCGGATTCTCCTACACTATCACACTAGTGACCGCGAGGAACAACCAGTTCACGTTTTCAATCACTCGCTGATTTGAACAGGGTCATCACTTAGTCGGACCGACGAACATTTCGGTCCTAGACCCACGGATCTCTTTCCCCTAACCCCGTGTCTCGGAATCCTCTGCGAAAAACATGAGATGAGTATCAACTTTTAGAGAAGACTTCGCCATTCCTGATCCATGGCTCTTAGTGATCCAGCACAAATACTCCTCATATCGATTCTGACCATTCTGATCCCTCTGCTAGTGATCTACTGGGTTGTCAGACTCGCAATGAGGCATGAGCTGAAGAAGAGGGATCGGATAACAACAAGATCTTAGAAAGGCCTCCAGCTGGTAGACTCCTATGCGGAACAGGGTATTTGCAGTATGGGCATCGCAGCGACTTTGGTTGCTGGTATCAGAAAAAAGACTTGAGGGTTCCGTTCGGATTGTCATCCTGCACCTATGTCATTCAGCTAGGGCGAGCATAGGGTCGGACGGCTCCTCTTTCATATCCAGTAGAGGCTTGGCGAAGCTGTAGATCAGTGTGCATTCCTTCTCGTCAATCTTGAAATTGACGCTACAGATCTTTGACGCCATCACTCGGAGGAGCTCTGCGACATCTCTCGGAACCTGCAGGTAGGTTGAGTCCCGGATCCTCACGGGTTTCACCGATAGTCCCATCGATTTTCTCCAACATTCACTATAGCATTACCGGACTATCGGCATTGTGGGACTATCAAATCAGAAAATTGAGGGCCCTTTGAATAACGACAGTGTCAGGCTGTGTGTGTCTGTTCTCCTATACCTCACAGCCTTCGCTGCTGGCGAAGAGATTTACGGATAGACGACGAATCTACTGAGATCGAGCCCGCGGAACGAAAAATTTGCTGGCTCCCGTACAGATGTTCTTGTGAACTCTTTCGTAGAAGACCCTATCGAACGTTTCCCCGCACTTTTCACAAGTCACCTTTCTAGACTGATGACCAGACTTGAACGGCGACTTCTTCATAGGAGCATTGCCCATTGAGATTCACCCTAATTCTACTGGATGGCCCCTCTAAAAATTTCCTTCGAGTCAGAGTGTAGCCCTTCTCGACCCGGCGCGTGTGTGTGTCTATTTTCCGGGATATTCTAGTTGACCGGTTACGACCGGGATGAGGGTAACAATTTTCCTATGGATTTGTTGCCTCCTAGATTGTGCTGTGGCCTAGAATGAGTGTAACACGCGGTCAATCTCAGCTGGAAGGTCCAGTGGACCTCGCCCCTGTTCCCCCTGATACGAGCTTAGAGTCCGTGATGTTTGATCTCATTCTCAAATTCCTGCAGACTCCTGGTCAGGTCCTACTCGTTCAGGGACCTCCCGGTTCAGGCAAGACAACTTTTGCGCTTGAGATTCTCAACAGCCTAGAGGAGACCCACAAGATATACGCGTCGAGCAGAGTGGCCCCGGCCAGACTCCGTCAGCATTTTCCCTGGATAGACGAAGTCATCGACACGATGTCCGGCAGAACAGCGAGGGCAAGCTGGATAGACGAGCTTCACGATCTCCGCCGGGTCGAACCGGACACTATTTTCAACCAAGTTCTCAGATTGAAACACTCGAAGCAAAGAGCGGTCTTGGTTGTTGACAGTTGGGAAGGTGCTATCCGAAACACGAACGATGAGGGCCGAAAAATGCTCGAGTCAGCGGTCCTCTCCGAGCTGGATGAGAGCAAAGTTAGCGTTGTGATAGTGGTCGAAGATTCCAAGAAGGCTGGTGACCTCGGCTACCTTGTGGATGGAATCGTAACTCTCGATCAGTCAGAGCTTGACGGAAGGAGGGTTCGAACCATCGCCATGAACAAACTACGCGGCTTCAGCGTTCCCACAAAACGGGGAATATTCTCGCTCGACAAAGCAAGGTTCACTATACTTCCTAATGGACTGCGAACGCCAGGAACTAACTTGCACCCGAAACCATTGGAGCCTGTTCCTAATCCAAGCGGAGCCTTCTCTCTCGGAAGCAGAGGCATGGACCAGATGCTCGGCGGCTCGATCCCGAGAGGCTCTTTTCTGCTCATAGACGTTGACAGCAGCGTCTCCCCAGTTGAGATTCGGACCATTCTTAACATGGTGCGGGCGAACTTCATCAACCAGAAGGGCCCCTGCGTCATCGTCCCAACCGCCGCGTATAGCTCCGACACCGTCGCAGAATCTCTCAGCAAATACGTCGGCTGGGAGGCCATAGACGAAAGGGTGAGAATATTAGAGTACAACCAGTCACTCGCCCCGAAGAAATGGAGGCTCGTGATGAAAAGCAATCTCTCGGACGATGTCAAGACGTTCGCACATGCGTGGGACGAACTCGCAAAGATCTCGCCCCACAGAATGCTCGACATAAACGTCGATAAAGCAGTCCAAGTCTACGGACGCGACGAACTCTCAGTCCCGGGGCTCACTGAACTGGGGGCGAACATGCGAGACACCGAGGGTTTGAACATTGCAATCGCTTCCACCGATTCCAAACTGAGGGACCAATGGCTGTCGGTAGTCGACTACCACCTCAAGATCAAGAACGCTGACGGCTCACTCGTCATATACGGAGTGAAACCCTTCACACCGCTCTACGGAGTCGACCTAAACTTCGACAAAGGATACCCCGTGCTCAATCTGATGCAGATAGTCTGATTCTCAAGGATAAGAACAAGGAACTGCTTTTCATAAATCGGGAATTGGTTCTACGAGTTCAGGATCGGTAAGGCCTCTTTCAGAAACGAAAGTACTCAGGGGTAGGACACTCTGTCGAATAGAACCGCTACTCTCTTGTTCAGGCCTCGCCTGTTCCCGAATATTTCTAAGACCTGGCTAAGACGCGTTTGACGGCGTCTCTGTCACGAAGAATGTACGAGGTGGCTTGACGGGTCCGAAGACTGATTCTGCTGATTCCTTCGGTTACGAGACGGATGAGTTTGGTCGGGTGTGTCTCGACGTCGTGCCACTGCCATCCCTGATAGCTTCGTGCCTCTCGGCCTGATTCTTCGTGCGTCAGGGCAAGTCTCAGAGTCTTACGATACTCGGGAAACCTCTCGAGGAAGTATGCGAGCCTGTTCTCGGTTGCTTCAAGGGCTTGTACTGTTGCACCTGTCAAGGACCAGCCTTTGCCTGCCCGTAGATCATACTATCAGATTTGACCGAAAACATTGTGATGCCATATGGGTGGCAGGGCCGGTAACAATTCCTGAAGGCTGAGCACGGTTTTTGGCCGCATACTATGAGTCTGCTCCCTTAGGTTACGGCTGGTTTTTGCTTCCGACCGAAAGCTGTCCTATCACCGACAAGGCATTTCGGGACCGAAGCGAGGCGCTAAAGATAGTCAACATCATCTCAGTTCAATCATTCAAAGGCG
>Ga0209801_1001733_pt1 | contig 13293 bp, 10 predicted proteins | sample GraSoiAngelo_127_FD_185884 | JGI IMG/M metagenome (GOLD analysis project Ga0209801, IMG submission 185884) | Grasslands soil microbial communities from the Angelo Coastal Reserve, California, USA - 14_0927_09_40cm (SPAdes) (version 2) | ecosystem: Environmental > Terrestrial > Soil > Grasslands ... | reverse complement strand
GAACCCCTTTGAACTCCAGTCCGGCTGCCTTGAAGGCGCGGCCTACAGCCAACTTGAGGGCATTCTTCGTAAGCCGCTCGCCCGTCATGTCCGAGAACAGCCAAGAAGACTGAACCCGCCGTTGTCTCAGGTAGGACATGACAGTCCGGGCCGCCGTTATCCCAAGGGAGACGACTCGCTCGTTGCCACCTTTAGACTGCCTAACGACGATCGTCTGATTGTCCCAGTTGAGGTCGTCGATCCGAAGTCCGCAAAGTTCGGACGCGCGAAGTCCGGTATCGAACAGAATGACAATGAGGGCTCGCGTTCTTAGCGCATCGACTCCCCGAAGCCTGCGCCCCTGTAGCGACTTCAAGACCACCTTGATTTCGTCGGAGCTGTAATAAGGCTGAACGGCTTCAGGGATCCGGGGTGGCTCGATTGGGTCTAGCGGGTTCTCTCGAATCTCCCCCTCTTTGACCAGCCACGCGTAAAAGGCATGCGTCCCCCTGTAGCGTGTGTTAACAGTAGCGGGCTTGTTGCCCCGCTCCCGCAGCGCGGAAAGCCATTCGCGAAGGTGTTCGGCCGTCACTTCGGTGAGCACCGGGAACGCCCTGCTTGCCAGAAACGAAGAGAGTTGTCGAACGCTATCCGTGTACCCTTCGATCGTGCGGGCGGATTTGCCATCACCGCGGAGGACGAGCACCCATTCCTTAAGAAGAAGGGGGTCGTCCTGGCGACCTCCTAGTAGATAATTAGGGGGTCTGGGTTGCTGGCTGCTAATATTTTGGCGCACGGCCTCTTCTCCTTTCTCCCAGCTTTGACCAGGAGCAGATGAGAGCCGTGCGCCTAATTGCCCAAGTGTGGAGCGGAAGACGGGATTCGAACCCGCGACCCCCTCCTTGGCAAGGAGGTGCTCTACCACTGAGCCACTTCCGCTCTCGTCCTAAACATTATACTTGCGCCCAAGCCCTCCGCAAGACCGCCTTGACGATACTGCGCGTGGGCGGTAGCTTCACAGTAGCATCTGAAGATCGGAGGTAAGCCTTGGCCCGCGTAGCGAAGTCGATTGAGATAGACGCGCCGCGAGAGCATGTCTTTGCGCTGGCGACTGACATCGGTAGACAGCCGGACTGGACGACGTTTGTCAAGGAGGGGCTGATAACGTCGGGCGACGGCAAGAGCGCTGGGACCAGGGACCGGACGGTCTTCAAGGTCGGGCCGCGGGCAACGAAAGCCGAGCACCTCTGGACGGCGTACAACCCCGGCGAGCTATTCGCGCAGCGTAATGTGAATGACGCAAGAAGAGACGATGCAGTTCACGTCAGCAGGTAACGGCACCGTGGTCCAGTGGAGTGTAAATTACCGGCCACCGATGGGTCCGCTGGGCCGATTTATGGACGTCTTCATGATGAACCGCGTCTATCAGAACGAGATCGAGGCCTCGCTGGAGAGACTGAAAGCCGCTCTCGAGTCGTGACTTCAGCCGCGCGGTAGTCCAAGCCCACGCAGGGCGATGATTTCTCGCTGTACTTCCGATGTGCCGGCGCCGATGGTGTCCTGGACGGCCGAGAGGAAGTTGTGCGGGGTCGCTCCGGCGAACGGGGCGAGCGGAGAGTCCTCTCGTACTAATCCGTAGGGGCCCATCAGACCTACCGCCTCCTCGTACAGGCGCTGGGCGAACTCGGTGTTGAAGAGCTTCACCATCGCCGCCTGTGCGCGGTAATCGACGCCTTGCTCGTGCAGCTGTATTGCCCTCCAGAGGAGAAGTTCCGCCAACTCGTACTCCGTCCTCAGCTGGCCGATCCGGTTTCGCCATAGCGCGTCGTCCCAGGCCCTCCCGCTGTCTCCGTGCGTCTTCGCCCAGCGGACTATCCCCACGACTGTGCGCCAATGGACGTAAGCACGGTAGACAGTGATGCGCTCGAGGCCAAGCGCCGAGGTCAGGACCCGCCAGCCGTCGTTCTCTCTGCCGATCCGGTCTGCGCCGGAAACCCGCACGTCCTCAAAGACGACTTCATTAAACCATGCCCTGTCGAGCAGATTGACGATCGGGCGGACTTCAACACCGGGCGCGTCCATTGGAACCATGAATACGCTGACCCCGGCGTGCTTCGTACCTTCGCCATCAGTGCGCGCCGCCAGCCAGCAGTACTCGCTCGATTCGGCGCCGCTTGTCCAGATCTTACGGCCGTTAATGACGTAATCGTCGCCGTCCCGAACGGCGCGGGTCTGGAGCGAGGCGAAGTCGGAACCCGCGCTGGGCTCGGAATAGCCGAGGCAGGCGGTGATTGCACCGCGGGCCATGCCCGGCAGGTAACGGCGTCTCTGGTCTTCGTTGGCGGCGGCGATGATCATCGGCGCGATGATGCAGCGGGTGAGCGCGTCGCTGGCGTTTCCGCCGTGGAGGGCGATCTCCTTGTCTACAATAAACTGCTCGCGCATGGGGCGCCCGCGCCCGCCGTACTCCGGCGGCCAGCTGATGCCAAGCCAGCCCTTCGCTCCGAGCTTTAGCTCGAAGTCTCGCGCCGGCATGTAGCCTGGCGGCATCGGCGCGGGATCGGAGTTGTGCGACGAGCCAAGCTCGGCGCGTAGGAACTCGCAGACCTCATGGCGAAGAGCTTCTTCGTGTGGCTGAAGGCGGAAATCCATACTAAAAGCATTATAGTCGGCGGCGTTATTTTCTTTACGCAGGTGACATGTAGGCCGCACGGCGCCGCGTTGACAGCCTTCGTGAGGCGCGGGGATAATACTTGATAGGCGATGCTTATTTCTACAATTGAAAGGACGAGTATCGCCCTTGGTTACTAACGCAAGGCAGGTAGTGGACGAGTTCGATCTCGTAGTCGTAGGGGGCGGGAACGGCGGCTACACTGCCGCCATACGCGCGACGCAACTAGGCCTGACAGCGGCCCTCATCGAACGCGACAAGGTAGGCGGGACCTGCCTCCACCGCGGCTGCATCCCGACTAAGGCATGGCTCGAAAGCTCCGGATTTCTCGAGCGCGTGCGCCGTGCCTCCGCGCTGGGCGTTCGCGTGGACAACATCTCGTTGGATTACCCCGCCGTCGTGGCCCGTCAGAAGCAGGTCGTCGAAACGCTTTACAAAGGCCTCCGCTCTACGATTCTGAAGCACAAGGTGAAGATCATCGAGGGCGATGGGCAGCTCGTGTCTCCCACGCAGGTCGCCGTCAACGGTCGCACGCTCACTGCGAAGAATGTGATCATAGCTACAGGCTCGCAGCCGAAAGATATACCCGGCATGGAAGTGGACGGCGAGCGTATTCTGAATAGTGATCACCTCCTCCAGCTCGAGCGAATCCCAAAATCGATTCTGATCGTGGGGGCAGGTGCCGTGGGCTGCGAATTCGCTTCTTTCTACACAGATGTAGGCGCCGAGGTGACGTTAATCGAGATGATGCCGACGATCGTCCCACTTGAAGACCCTGCGGTGGGTCAGACCCTTGCTAAATCGCTCGCTGCTCGCGGTGTCAACGTCATGACCTCGGCGCGCGTCTTACCTGAGAAGACGCGGAGCTACGACGGCATGGTGGAGCTAACCGTGGAGCACGAGAATCAGTCGAAGACCGTGAAGGCCGAGGTGGTCCTTTCGGCGGTCGGCCGCGAAGCTATCGTAGACAATCTCGGCCTGGAAAAGACGGCGGTTAAGGTTAAGCGCGGCTGGGTGGAGGTGGACGACGCTTATCGTACGGACGGGGCCTCTGTGTATGCGGTCGGCGACGCCATCGGCGGCCTCCTTCTCGCGCACGTCGCCTCAGCCGAAGGATTCCTCGCCGCGGAAGCGATCGCTGGAAGGGATATTGAAAAGCTGGATTACAACCGCGTCCCGCGCGTCACGTACAGCCATCCGCAGGTAGCATCGGTAGGAATGACCGAGCAGCAAGCGAAGGAAGCGGGCCTGAACGCAAAGTCGCAGCGCTACTCCTTCCGGAACAACGCCATGGCACTGATTGAAGACGAGCCCGAAGGCTTTGCAAAAGTTGTCTACGATGCCGACTCTGGTGACTTCCTGGGTGCGCACATCATCGGGAATCATGCGGGTGAACTCATCTCGGAAGCTGCACTCGCTCGCTTCATCGAGGCCTCGGCGTGGGAGGTAGGATCGAGCATCCACCCGCACCCGACGCTGAGCGAGGCGCTCGGGGAAGCGGCGCGGCTTTCCGCTGGAATTAGCATCTATTGGTAAGGAGGACGAGGTTATCGTGGTCTCCGTGAAGGAGATAACTGGGGCAGAAGGGCTGAGCAGAGACCAGCTGCTCGATCTCTACTACAAGATGTTGTTGGCCCGCACGGTCGGCCAGCGCGAGCGCATGCTCAACCGCATGGGGAAAGGCCCCTTCGCGGTGACGGGTGAGGGCCATGAGGCCCTCCAGGTCGGGACCGCTTACCCGCTGAAGCCTGGGCATGATTGGATCGTCCCCTACTACCGCGACATCGGCGTCGCGCTCACGATCGGCCAGACGCCGCTCGATCTACTCTTAGCACACCTCTCGCGCGAAGGCGATATCAGCAGCGGCGGCCGCAACATGCCGTCGCACTTCAGCGATCCGAGGCTGCACATCGTATCCGGCTCGGCGCCCGTCGCGACGCACTTCCCGCACGCCGCGGGCATCGCGCTCGCCTCGAAGCTCCGAGGCCTCGATGAGTTAAGCGTCTGCTACACAGGCGACGGCGGAACCAGCACCGGCGACTGCCACGAAGCGATGAACTTCGCCGGCGTCCACAAACTGCCGGTAATTTTCGTCATCGAGAACAACCAGTACGCGATCTCCGTCCACGTGCGGAAGCAGTTCGCAGTCGAGGATATCTCCATTCGCGCTGAGGGCTACGGTTTCCCGGGCGTCACCGTTGACGGCAATGACGTCCTCGCCGTCTACGCCGCGATGAAAGAAGCGGTGGACCGCGCCCGGAGGGGCGACGGTGCCACCCTGATCGAAGGCAAGACGTACCGCCTTGTCCCGCACACCAGCGACGACGACGACCGCCGCTACCGCTCCCGCGAGGAGGTCGAGGAATGGACTGGGAAGGATCCGTTGGTCCGCTATCGCAACTGGCTCAAAGAAAACGATGTCGCCGACGAGGCGAAGCTCGACTCTCTGCACGAGCACGCCGCGCGGGAGGTCGACGAGGCGACGGAGCAAGCAGAGAAGGCGCCCACGCCGAAGCCTGAGTCAGCGCTCGATCACGTACTCGTTGAGGAGCGACTCGCCGGCTGAAAGGCAAACACCATGGCGATCACCAAAGAAGCGATCAAGACCTTCGGCCTGACCGAAGAGCAGCTTCTCGAGATGCATTACAAGATGCTCCTCGCCCGCGCGGTTAGCGTCCGGCAGCGGGTACTCCAGCGCATGGGCAAGGGGCCGATGACGTTCAGCGGCGAGGGCCATGAGGCCGTCCAGGTGGGGACGGCTTTTGCCCTTCGGCCGGGCAGGGACTGGGTCTTCGCGTACTATCGCGATGTCGCCGTCGCGCTAACCGTCGGCATGACTCCGGTCGAGATCCTGCGCGGGTTCTTTGCGCGCCGCGATGACATCAGCAGCGGCGGCCGCAATATGCCGTCACATTTCAGCCATCCCGACCTTCGCATCGTGAGCGGAAGCGCTCCCATAGCCACACAGATCCCTCACGCCGTCGGCGCCGCGCTCGCCGCCAAGCTCCGCAAGCTCGATGAGATATCGGTCGCGTACTTCGGTGACGGCGCCACCAGCACCGGCGACTGGCACGAATCCATGAACTTCGCGGGCGTCCACAAGCTGCCCATGGTCTTTGTCTGCGAATTCAACGGCTACGCGATTTCCGTCCCTTGGCGAAAACAGGCCGCGATCGAGAACGTGGCTGTCCGCGCGGCCGGCTACGGATTCCCGGGCGTCACCTTGAACGGCAACGACGTGCTCGAGGTCTACGGCGCGATGACTGAAGCCGTAAAGCGTGCCCGCTCCGGCGAAGGCCCCACGCTGATCGAGGCGAAGACCTACCGCTTGCAGCCGCACTCCAGCGACGACGACGACCGCCGCTACCGCACACGCGAAGAGGTCGAGCAGTGGGCCCAAAAGGACCCGATTGTCGTTTTCGCAATGAGCCTCCACGAGCTGGGCGTCCTCGACGACAAGTCCGAGCAGGAACTGAACGACCGCGTGAACCGCGAGGTGGATGAGGCGACCGACAAAGTCGAGCAGGAATCGACGCCCGAACCCGAGTCCGCACTACGTCACGTTTTTGTTGAAGGGGGAGCCTCCAATGGCTGAGAAGAATATGGTCGAGGCGATCCACGACGCCATGTTCGAGGAAATGAAGCGCGATGACCGGATCATCGTCATGGGCGAGGATGTCGGAGAAGGCGGCGTCTTTCGCGCGACTGACGGCTTCGTTGCCGAATTCGGCGAGGAGCGCTGCATGGACACGCCGCTGGCCGAGTCATGCATTGTGGGCGCGGCGATCGGCGCTTCGCTAAACGGGATCATCCCCATCGCAGAAATACAGTTCGCCGATTTCAGCCACCCGGCCTTCGATCAGCTCGTGAGCGAAGCGGCGCGGCTCCATTACCGGTCGAACGGCACCTGGAGCTGCCCGATCGTGGTTCGTACTCCGTATGGTTCGGGGATTCACGGCGGGCCGTACCACTCCCAAAGCATCGAGGCGTTCTATGCGCACGTGCCGGGACTCAAGGTCATTTGCGTAGCGTCGCCGTATGACGCGAAAGGCCTCCTAAAGTCCGCCATCCGCGATCCGAACCCCGTCGTATTTCTGGAGCACAAGAAGGCGTATCGTGCCTTCCGCCAGGAGATACCGGACGGCGACTACACTATCCCGATCGGCCAAGCCGAGACAAAACGCGAGGGCAGCGACATCTCGCTAATCACTTACGGAATGATGACCCACCACTCGCTGAAGGCCGCCGAGACGCTGGAGCAAGAGGACGGCACCAGCGTCGAAGTGATCGACCTGCGGACCGTGTCGCCGTGGGACAAGGAACGGGTACTCGGGTCGGTGAAGAAGACGGGCAAGGCGTTGATCGTGTACGAGGACAACATCACCGGCGGCTTCGGTGCCGAAGTGGCCGCAACGATCGCTCAAGATGCGTTCGATTACCTCGACGGGCCCGTCACACGCGTCGCCTCGCCGGACGTGCCGATCTCGCCTTATTCAGGCATCCTCGAGGAGTACATTCTGCCGAACCCCGAGAAGATAGCAGAGGCTATTCGCAAGCTCGCCGCCTACTGAACAAGGGAGGCCCCGCATGGCGTTCACCCTGACGATGCCCGAGGTCGGTGAGACAGTCACCGAGGGCACGATCGAGCGCTGGCTCAAAAAGCCCGGCGACAAGGTCGAGAAATACGAGCCGATCGTCGAGATCAACACGGACAAGGTCAACGTCGAGTTGCCCTGCCCCGTGTCCGGCACCCTGACCGAGATTCTCGCGCAGGAAGGCGAGACTATCCTCGTGGGCGCCGAGCTGGCCCGGCTGGAGACAGCTGAGGGCGAGGTGCCAGCGGACATCTCACCCGTTCCCACTGAAGAAGAAGCGGCCACAGCGGTGCCGTCACCGAAGGAAGAGCCCGTTGCCGCATCTGTTGGGCAGCGCGAGTCTCCTGCCGCCCCTAGCTTAGGCGGTGACGGCCGGGAGGGCGCGGGAGAGCGACCCCGAGCAACGCCGCGTGTGAGGAAACTTGCCGAAGAGCTGGGTGTAAACCTCGCGCAACTGAGTGGCACCGGCCCGAACGGGCGGATCGTCGAAGACGACGTGCGCGCGGCCGCATCCGGTGCCCGAGGAGCGACGCCGGCGCCAGCCGTGGCGACCGCGGAACGGCCCGCGCCCCCCAAACCAGGCGCCGATGAAGAGACCGTGCCGGTTACGGGCATCCGTCGGACGATCGCGCAACGAATGACGGCGTCCGCCTTTAGCGCACCTGCTGCCTGGCTGGTCGTGGAATCGGACGTGACCGGGCTGGTGGCCCTCCGCAACGCCCAGAAAGAGGCGTTCCGCCAGCGTCACGGCATTGACCTGACGTACCTGCCCTTCATGGCCCATGCCGTGGCCCAATCGCTCCTCGAGCACCCGTACTTGAACGCCTCCTGGGCCGAGGACAAGATTATCCTCCGGAAGCGGGTGAACCTCGGCATCGCCGTCGCCACGGACCGAGGCCTGCTCGTGCCGGTCGTCCGCGACGCCGACCGCCTGAGCGTCACCGGCCTCGCGCGGGCGATGAGCGATCTCGGTGATCGCACACGGGACAATAAGCTCCAGCTCGAAGACGTCCAGGGCGGTACCTTCACGCTCGACAACACGGGCGCTTTCGGGACCGTCATTTCGATGCCGATCATCAATCAGGGCCAATCCGCAATCATCACCATGGAGTCGATCACCAAGCGGCCCGTGGTAGTCGCCGACAACGCCATCGCCATCCGCTCCATCGTCGCCACTTGTCTTTCGTTCGATCATCGCGTCCTCGATGGCCACCAGGCGGGTGCGTTCCTGCAGGTGGTCAAGAAGCGGCTCGAAGCCATTAGCCCCGACACCGGCATCGACTGATGCGGCCCGTCTGCGAAGTCCGCTGGCTCGGAAGGGTTGACTACGGTGAAGCTTGGGGGCTCCAGCGCGACCTCGCCACGGCACGCGCCGCTGGCGAAATACCCGACACTCTCCTACTTCTCGAGCACTCGCCCGTGTTCACTACCGGAAAGCGAACCGCCGAATCGAACCTTCGCCTCCCGGCCGATAGGCTCGGTGCGCCGCTTGTCGTCTCCGATAGGGGAGGCGACATAACATTCCATGGCCCCGGCCAGCTCATCGCTTATCCGATTATCGACATGCGGGCGGCGGGCCTTGGTGTCGTGAATTACGTCCGCAATCTCGAGGAGGTAATCATCCGCACCCTGCGAGATTTCGGAATCGAGAGCGGGCTGGAATGCGGGCTGACGGGAGTCTGGGTGGGAAATGAAAAGATCGCGGCGATAGGCGTTCGCGTCAGCCGGCTCGGCGGTGCGAGTGGCGGCTGGGTGACCACCCACGGTGTTGCGCTCAATGTTGATGTCGACCTCGCATGGTTCGAGCGAATTGTGCCTTGTGGCATTTCTGACCGCGGAGTTACTTCGATGCTCCACGTCTTGGGGAAGGCGCCGGCCGTTTCCGAGGTAGCCGATCCTCTGGTGACGCACTTCGGGGACGTCTTCCAGCGCGACATGAGCTCCGCTGTTGGCATGACTTTGCCGGCGCGGCGCTCAGCCGTCGTCTGAATCCAAATCGAGCGCCAACCGGGCGAGCCGCTGGATCAGGGGCACGACATCCGCGGCCTCACCATCGTCTCCGGCCATCGCATCGAACGTTGCGAAGGTGGTGAGGGCGTAAAGCAAGTCGACGCTCTGCTCGAATACCTCGCTCGATGGCTTTCCATACTTCTGCGTTATTCGCGACAGGATCGTGCGAAGGAGCAGCTTCCGGCGCTTGTCGCGGCCCCGCAGGCTCTCCTCGAAATCGGAATCGAGCGCGGCCATACCGCGTATCCTTCGGGTCACCAGCCGTTCGGATGCCCAGAACGTGAGAAAGACTTCTATGAGGTCGGCCAGCGCCTGGAGTGGCTCGTCCTGTGACATGACTAGCGGCAACTCGCTCCGAAAATACCGGCCACCGAGCTCGTCGAAGAGGGCTTCGAGGAGGCCGGCCTTAGAACCGAACTGGTAGTACACCGTCATTCGGGCCACGCCTGCCAGCGCCGCTACTGCATCGATGCTGGGCGGCACAGAGCTGGCCATTATCAACTTGCGTGTGGCCTCCAAGACACGGGACCTCGTCTGCTCGGCAGCGGCGCGTCGGTTCTCGATTTTGTATGTTCTTGGGCTCATTGGGAGGTTGACATCATTTTAATTAGATGATATATACAAATAAGTCACATGTCAATGCTCCGGGACGCGTGGCGGAAGGAGGGCTATGATGCGTTATCCGAAGACCGAAGGTGCGAATCGCCAGCGTGAGTATAGCCGTATTCCTTCTGTGACTTCGGTCACATCTGCCGCGGAGCGCGACAACTACTCTAGCTCTTGAGGCCGTTATTCGGAGGGAGCCACTATGACTATCGTCCGCCCAACTGCTACTGCTATCGTGGACAACGTGCGTCCCGCCGGCTCTGACGTAATCATCGAAGCCCGCGATGTCGTCAAAACTTACGACACCGGACGGCTGCAGGTCGAGGCTCTGCGCGGGGTCGACCTCACGATTAACCGCGGCGAAATGGTCGCCATCATGGGGCCGTCCGGCTGCGGCAAGACCACGCTTCTCAATTGTCTGTCTGGACTCGACGTGATCGACAGCGGCCGCATCTCAGTCGAGGGTGTTGACCTGAGCACTATGTCCGACGACAAGAAAACCGAGCATCGGGCCCGCAGGATGGGCTTCGTTTTCCAGTTCTACAACCTGCTTCCAGTCCTCTCGGCGGTGGAGAACGTGGAGCTTCCTTTGGTCGTCTCCGGTGTTTCCGCGAAAGAGGCCCGGCATAGGGCGATGGATGCGCTCGATATCGTGCATCTCGTCCCGTGGGCAACACACAAGCCCGCCGAACTCTCGGGCGGCCAGCGCCAGCGCGTCACAATAGCTCGGGCGCTCGTCAACGAGCCGACCATCGTGTGGGGCGACGAACCGACGGGGGACCTCGACAGCACGAACGCCGCTGAGATCATGCAGCTCCTACTGGAGCTGAACGAGGCGCACAAGCAAACATTCGTGCTCGTCACACACGACCAGGGCATCGCCCAGCGAACGCGGCGCATCATTCGCATGCAGGACGGCCAAATCACCAGCGATCAGCAGATCGTGGACGCCAAGGCCGGCATTTGGGCGCCGGTGGCGCAGCCCGAGACCGAAGCGGTCTAGGAGAGGCAGTCATGGACGAATTCTTCGGGCTATCTATGACCACTATCATGATCGTACTCTTGGCGGTTCTCGCTGTCTGCCTGTCGACCGTAGCCTACGTCGTTTTGCGCAATCGGATCCTGTTCCTGATGGGACTACGAAACATGCCGCGCCGAATGGCGCAGACGTTGCTGATTGTGATCGGCCTTATGCTGAGCACGCTGATAATTTCTGCGGCGCTATCGACCGGCGACACCGTGGACTACAGCATTAGCAAGCTGGCGTACGAGACGCTGGGCCATGTTGATGAGACGATCCAGCCCGGCAATCTCCAGAAAGACGCCTCTTCCCTCGGCGATAGCGGGCTCGACGTCGAAGCCGACCAGTACCGCGACTTTCAACAAGCGATCAAGACCGCGAACGACCCGAATATCGACGGCTCGATGGGCGTTCTCTTCGAACCGGCGCCAGTGCTCAATCCTACGAGCCGTCTCAGCGAGCCATACGTCGAGCTAACGGGGCTCGATACCAGCGCTCTCGACGGCTTCCCCGATGTAATCTCGGCCAAGGACGGCCACGTTCTGGACATCGCTTCGCTCGGCCCAAACGAGGCCTACATGAACGAAAAAGCGGCCGATAAGCTGGGGACCAGGCCCGGCGACACCGTGCAGTTCTGGGTGAACAACGAGCAGCACGAATTCAAGATCCTCGATATCGTCAAGGACCGCGTTTTGACTGGGGTGGCGAACGACCAACACAAGGAGGGCATCGTCACCCGCCTCGACACCCTGCAGAAGCTGTTTGGGCACGAGCGCGTCAGCTTCATCGCGATCTCCAACCGCGGCGGTGTTCGTGACAGTGTTGCGCTCACGGACTCTGTCGAGAACGACCTTCGCGGCGTGATTCAGAACAATAACCTGCGCCTTGGCCTCGGTGACTCCAAAGATGACGGAATCCGCACGGCAGAGCAGATAGGGAACTTCATGGCCACGTTCTTCATGATCCTCGGCCTCTTCTCGATCGGCGCCGGCGTGCTCCTGATCATCATGATCTTCGTGATGCTTGCCGCCGAGCGGAAGTCGGAGATGGGCATGGCGCGCGCCGTCGGGATGAAACGGGGGCATCTGGTTCAGATGTTCCTCTCGGAAGGGACTGCCTACAACATCCTCTCGGCGATGGTCGGCGCGGGCCTCGGCATCCTTGTCTCTTTCGGAATGGCTTACATAATGAGCTCGATCTTTGCCTCAAGCGACTTCGGCGTCACGATCGAGCCACACTTCACGCCGAGGTCTCTTCTCATCGCATACAGCCTCGGCGTCATCCTGACATTTGTCACCGTCACCTTCGCCTCGTTCCGTATCTCGAATTTGAATATCGTGGCGGCCATTCGCGGGACGGCCGAGGACAAGCGATCACAACAGCGCCCTAAAACCAACTGGGGCGTGGTTGGTTTAGGACTCGCGGTTTCATTAGTACCCTTCTTGGGTTTGCTCCTGATCATACTGAAGCGCGGTGGGATCCCTCGGTCTTGGCCCTGGGTTCTGCTTTCGATCTTTGGGTACGGGTACCTTGGCTCATGGCTGTTCTTTAACCGTGGCTTTGGGGCAACGTGGGGCTGGCTGCTGCATGCGGTGCTCCCCTTCCTACTAATCCCGCCGCTTACACCTATCGGGCTCTGGATAATTCTGCGGGGAGGCCTCGGTCTGCCTTCCGCCTGGATACTGTCCGGCTTTGGCTTGCTGTTCGGGACAATGTTCTTCCTGTTGGGCCTTTCGTCCGATAAGGCATTTCCCTTCGCTCTCGGATTCTCGCTTATGGGGGCGGGTTTCGCGCGGCTGCTCACGGTGTTTAAGCTTCCCGACCGACCCGTCTACACCGCCGTAGGCATCTTTCTTATCGCTCTCTGGGGACTGACCGCGGGCGGACGCCTCGAATTCCTTTTCGGCACGCTAAGCGGTGACATCGAGATGTTCTTCTTGAGCGGCGTCGCGATGGTCACGGCCGCCACGTACGTCTTGATCTACAACTCGGACATCATCCTCGCCTTGGTCACGCGCATCGGCGGCGCTTTCGGGACGATTCTCCCAGCAGTCAAGACGGCTGTCGCTTACCCTCTCGAGAACCGCTTCCGCACCGGAATGACCCTGGCGATGATCTCGCTGGTCGTCTTCTCGCTGACGATGATGTCCACGATGAACTTCAACTTCGACCGCCTGTTCCTTTCCGACGAATCGCGCGGCGGCTGGGACGTACGAGTCGAGGAGAACGCCAACAACCATATCGCCGACCTTGACGGCGCTCTGCGCAGCGGCGGCTCCTCGACCCCCGAGCAGTTCCGCACCGAGGGCCGCGTAAGTTTGGGTGGGGGTGCGTCGTCAACCGAGGTCCGCCAGGATCTCAACGGCAAATTCGAAGATTACCCTGTGGTCGGCGCCGATAAGGGCTTTCTC
>Ga0209801_1001731_pt1 | contig 13303 bp, 7 predicted proteins | sample GraSoiAngelo_127_FD_185884 | JGI IMG/M metagenome (GOLD analysis project Ga0209801, IMG submission 185884) | Grasslands soil microbial communities from the Angelo Coastal Reserve, California, USA - 14_0927_09_40cm (SPAdes) (version 2) | ecosystem: Environmental > Terrestrial > Soil > Grasslands ... | reverse complement strand
GGACGCACCGATCGTGTTCGGTGGGTCGTGCACGGACCGCGTGGCCACCCTCAATTCCGGATAATCGCTTCCGGATGAGTAGCCGAAGACGACGATCAAGTTCCCATCGGCATCGGTTCGCAGGGCCGGGTAGAAGACGTACTTCCCCGAGATGCCGATGTCGAAGTCCTGCGCGATCGTGGCGTTCGCCGTGTCGACCTCGATCAACCGGACGCACGACCGGACCTGGTCACCCGCAGGGGTGCAGCCAATGCCCAAAGAGAGCCACAGGCGGTTGTCTGCCCACATCGCGTCTTGCACCCGGTTGTCCGCCGTATCGAGGGTGGACCTCGATCCGAGTTGAGGCGCGCGTGGAGGCATCGCGGCCGATCGGATCACGAAATTCTGTTGAGACACAAGCACGACGCCCGGCGGGACGCCGGTGACGGAGAACAGCGTGAGGGTGCTCGCTGGGCCGCTCCCGGTCGACACCATGAACTGTGTATTCGTGGAGCGAAGCGACTGGACCGGCTGCACGGAGAACAAGGTCGGATCCGGACCGAAGCTCATCGTCCGGGGCGTGGCCCCGCTCAGGAGATCCGTCTTATTCAACACCCAATACTGGACCCCAAGATATGACGGACTCCCGCTCGTGCACGAGGAGAAGTCGTTTGCTGAAATGATGACGACAAGATCGCTGAAGCCCAGCAGCGGTTGATCCGCACAGCCCGTGATCGTGGAGACGCTATACGCATTCCAGAGCCCCGTGGGATCGTCGGACTTAGAGACCTCGAGCAGGACTCTGCCGGTCGTGACGTCGGTCATCGAGGCGAACCAACGGCTGCTCGCAGTGTCAAAGTGGACCTTCGGATCACTGATGAAGTCCGTCGAAGGGACTCCGAAGAACGAGTCGAGCGGGAAGGTCTGCACCTCGACCCCCTGCTTCGTCGAGATCCGGCCGAGGACGTTCACCATCTCGACGACGTGGTTCGGTCCGACCGCGACCTGGACGTCGGGCGGGGTAAGGCGGTTCGAGTACGGACCGTTCGTGCCGAAATAGAGACCCTCGAAGGAGCCCACAGGAACCGCGGCCGCGGGCGTCGGAGACACGGATCCGGGCTGGGTGAGAAGCATTCCCCTGCCCCCGGATTGGACTCTGGAGTCGAGCTTCGACGCCAACGCGACCTCTGCTTCCGATACTAACGGGATTCGGCCGCGATTATCCTGCGGAGACCGGGAAGCCTTCGCCGAGTTTGGTATGGACGCGGCAATGGCAAGCCCCACCACGAAAAGCGCAACTATTCGCAGGCACGGGTGGGAGGATGCCATGCATGCAGAAAGATGGCGTGAATGGCCTTAAACCCACTCCCGAGTACGATGAACGTCCACCTGAATCACGCCTTCGCTGGAGCTGATATATCGATCTGCGCATTCAGAAGAAGGCCGCACCAACCGCCCCGATGGCGAGCCCCAATCCAGAGAGCGCCGCTCGCCGAATCGAGAGCTTCTCAGGATATGCGATACTGACGTATGCCAAAGTGATGCCTCCAAACAGCAACGCGTTACGAGGACTCCCCCAGATTCCCCATGCCACTGCGACGAGGAAGAGCAGAACCCCGCCAACCAAGAAAAACCCCCAAGCAGGGATTCCCTTCCCCACGCTGAGATGGGGGCGGGGATCTTCGACATCGAGCGCGTATCCTCTGACGGCAGCAAAGTAAGCGACGTAGCCCAGCACGACATACAGTACAACTAGTACTGACGCTCCCTGCCACCCTCTCGAAGGGTCCCGAACAAAGAGCAGGGTGAAAATTACTACCAACCCCACAATGAACATGAATGTGAGCCGCGACCTACGCGCATCGCTGACCAATCCGCGATTAGACTCGGCCCCTGGTTTCACGGCTACCAATACCCTGACAAATCTCCGAGAGTCGCGACATCGCCGATGAGCGATGCAACCGATGAAACCATCGCGACTATGTTAAGCGCCTCACTGACCGGAAACATCAATGGATACGCCCGAGTCAGAGGGCCTTTGGCCTTCCCGAGGCTCGGTGCTGCCGCGAAGAAAGCGAGATAGATCGCGGCTCCATCGAGCAAGATCATCCCGACTCGCGCGGTTACGGGATCGAACAGGCTCCCCATTGTCATGCTCGCAAGGAGGACAATAAATGCAGCGACGGCATGGAAGAACCCGGACTCTACCGCGGGCAGGCTCTTGAATTCTCGAGTGACTGCCGCGTATAGGAGCCCAAACTTTGCTAAGAACGCCGCGAAGCCGAAGGTCAGTTTTCCCGCGGTTTCAAATTGGGACGGAACTAGATTGGCGATTTGGTCGTCTCTTGGCAGAGCCGAATTGAGTACTTTCACAACCAGGATGCCGACGATCGCGGCGATCAAGAAGTCCCGGAAGATGGGAATCAACGTTCCGATAACAAGGGTGCCAATGCCGCCGGACGCCACCATTGTGATTTTTTCGGCAACGGAAAAGCCAACAGTCAGAAGAAGGAGGGCAAAGAACAGCTGGGACCCGAAGATTGCCGTGGTCAGAACGGTAGCGAACAGATCGGGCGTCACGGGAGTACGCAAAAGTCCCATTGCGGCCGCGACTCCATCGACGAAGGCAGCTATCATGTCGACTACGGGTTTTATTAGAATGTTTACTGCCGATACAACCATGTTCTTGATGAAGTCGACGGCCCAAGTCACGACCTGGGCTAGGACCTGCGTAGCCTTCTGAGCGACCGCCACGACCGTGTTCCAGAGCGCCCCGAGTTGCCTCATCCCCCAATCCACGATCGCCCGGGCCAGGTCCACGAGGAACGTGCCGAGCGCCACGAGGCCCTTGTAGATCATCTGCCCCAAGCAAGAGGGCTGGCTCGCGCACACGAGGACGTTGACCAAGGTCGATGCGGACGCGCCGATCTTCGTCCAGAAGTCCGCGGGCATCGCGCCGGTCGGGCCGATCGTAACGGACGCCCAAGGATGGATCTCTCTGGCGCACATCCTCTTAGGAGCCGCGAATGCGGATCGACAGCCCCTGGAAGAATTCCTCTTCGTCGGAGATTCCGATTTTTGAGAGGGGAAGTCGCTTTCCGTCTCGCAACGACAAACGGAACACAACGCTGCCAGGCTTTCGGTCGACTGAGAGAATGTCCGCGTAGGAGACAAGTCTACGTCCGGCCACGATTCCTCGTTCTGTTAGCCGCACGGGAGTCACGTCGCGACGAAAAGAGGTCAACAGACTCGCAACCCCGGCGCTCCATATAAGTAAGAGGATTCCGAGAACTCCTGACCGGTATGGCTCGCTAACGAACGGACTCACTCTACTCGTCAAAAGGAAGTAGCTCGGAATGGCAACAAAGAGGGTGATTCCGCTCACCGAGATAAGCAAGTTCTTCAAGGCAATTCGTCGACTAGCAAGGACTGTGGCCAAATCCCACCACACCCCGCTCAATCGACATTCGCCTACGGCCACGCCGGTCTGGGCAAGGTCGAAGCCAAGAGTAGCGGCCTCGAGAAACCCATCCACGTTTCCAAGCACTCCCGGCGCAATGTCTTCCCCGTGCAGAGCGAGGAACTAACGGCGACACGAACTCGGCGTTTGGCCGGCAATGCCACGGACCCCTTTTGAGCCCCAGAAGGCACGAGTCCATCAGGCAGATCTCCCCTTTCGACCGCGCATCCATGAGGGTAGGATGATGGTATTCGATGGAGGCGGCCTGTTGGAGCTTACTTCGATGTCGAGCAATCGGAGTTGATCGCAAAGCTGTGAGCGATTACCCGCGAGGCTCTCGTGTACGATGTAGACGCGACCATCTTTGGTTTTCAACCCGAGAAAAGGGACAGTTTCAGGCGGCACGTACCACCTTGCAATTTCGTTCCAATGTAGGAACGTGTTTGGCCGATTCCAAAAGGCATCCAATAAGCTACGCGTCGGCACATCGACGCCGGACTCATAAAGGATTAGCCTGTCCCGTGCACCCCTAAGGAGCAGCACCGGCACCACTGTTATGGCGATGAATGGAATCACGACAAATAGTAAAACGACTAGCACACCGGTGGGTTCGCCAGTCAGCAGCCGCCAAGTGTACGCCACCCCGACCACGATGCCCAGTCCGAGAGAGGCGAGAGCCCTCCTTCGCGCTCGAGTCTCACGACGCACGAAGCTCTCCGATTTGGCAGGGTCGAACAAGACGTTCTGCCTAGTTGTAGGAAATGAGCTGGTTGGGATCATGTTGACAACGACCTGGCGAGGTTTGCCCCCGCATACCCAATGCTGAGCAGTCCGACAGTTTCCTCGATTTTCCGAAGAGGGTTGATGGGAATTCGATCCAGGTTATCTGTGCCCAGCGTAAGCACGAAGCCCGTTGCGGCGAACGCTAGGCCGACGGCTGCTCCCAGGTCGTCAGTCCATATCAAAGAAACTAAGAGCCCTGCAATCGCGACCATCAGTCCCATCGAATCCGTCAGCCCAAGCGACTGCAACTGCCTGGGCAGAGAAGCCTTGATTAGAATCGGTGTTAGAGAGGTCATTACTCCTAGCAAAGAAATGCCTATTCCTTCCTTCCAAAACGAATCTGCGCGATCGTCCCCGCGACCGTCTCCGAGACCTTCGCCTGGCCGAGGTCCTCGCCGTACAGTGTGGCGTCCGTCAGGGGCGCAAACCTGCCGCCGCCGAAGTCTTTTCGGAGTTTCGAGTCGAGGAAGATCGAGCGTGGGGCGACGACCGGCTTCATGACGACGAATAAGCCGAATGCGGACGCGATGTCGAACCCGGAGTGAGTCAGTGCATCATCCTTGATTGGTAAGTGCTTCGATGGCTGCCTTGAATCGGTCGGGACTTGCGATGTCCCGAATCTCAACAGAAAGGATTGGTCTGTCAATGCGGTCCGTATGTATGATGACAAAACCAAGTTTCTCCTCCGATTTCGCGCCTTTGAGCGCGTGAGCCGGAATCCATGGGTGAGGCGGAACTAACACGCCGGTGCTAGTTATCTTAATCCCCAATCCACGGCGCACATCGACGAGGAGGCCGCCGACTAGCAGCAAGGCCATGAACGAAAGTGCTACTAACCAAAGGATGATGCTGCCCACATCGTGCGTGGATCCGGGGGAAAAGAGAATCGTAACTATGACGGTCCCTGCGATGATTGTCGAAATCGAAACGACCAGCCGGTATCGCCGCCGCCTTTTCAACCTTGGAAATCCCGGTTCGGACCGGTTGTCATAGAGAACGGCCCCATAGTCCCCCGACATTCCTCACCTCAGCTCGTGAATGCTTGGACGACTGAATACCCGAAACCTGCAGCGGCGATCCCCTCATCCAGGAAACCCCACGGTCCGTGTAGTTTGTCGTTCCGGAGTTGGCGCAGCCGGTCCTGTTTCGGTAGCCGGTCATGCGGAGTTGCCAGCCCATGACCCCCACGGCCGGATCAAATCCATTGTCGTCTATGACTCCAACCTAGGGCGATCTTCGCGCATTTTGATGATTCGCCGCATCCTATACCGTGCGCTCAGAATCCAACCAACCGCGAACGCGAATCCAGAGACGAACAAGGCTGCGAACGCTACCCGTCCTGCGATATTGTTGTTTCCCGCCAAGGCAATCAAGAGGGCGGCAACAACGAGAATCGCGAGCAACCCGAGCCCGATCGCCAGCTCTTCCCTCCATTCTCGCCCGACCCAGAGCGGCGGCGTCGATGGCGCGCTCGCCACAACGGACGGGGCCGGCAGGCGATTGTTCCATTCCGACCACGCACTGAGGAGTGCTCTAATGCCCGTGGTCCCGACGTCACTCTCGCGGACCAGGAGCCTCTCCCCACCTCGCAGTTCAACGGAAACACTGTAAGTGCGCTCCTTTCCGGCAACGACGCGGATCCCTGGAACGACACGTTGCGCCGTCTCGAAGGGAATCACGGCAGCGAGCCTTGGCGCGAAAAGTCGTGACCGGCGAAACGGTGGAGCGAAGGCGTTCGCCCATACAACGAACCTCGAGCGGGATAATTCAGCGCCCGACACCAGCAGGGCTTCCAAGAACGCACCCCAGACGATCACCGGCAGCAGAAAGTAGGCAAGAGGTGTAGAAGGGTCTCGCTGGAAGTCGAGGATCATGACTGCGGTAAAAGCCACGGTTCCGCCACCGATCAGCCCATATCCGAATATCAACGGGAGATTCCTCGCCACGAGGTTCCCTCTTCCTTGGCGGTACACCAGCGCTTCCCGTGCGTCCGGAGGAAGAGTCATTCCCACGTTTATTCACCTCTCGCCGCGCCGTCCATATGACCGACGACGCCGAGAGCTGATACCCCTACCTCAATTCCTGAGATTGCCGCGGTGAGTTTCGCGTATAGGACGCGTGCAGGATCCGTAACCGCTTCGTACAATGCCACGATGCCGAAACCCAGCGAGATGACGTCGAGGAATAACGCAGCTGTTTCCGGAAGGGCGACCAAGGCAGGGATCACAGCGAGCGTAAATCCAATAATTGCCATAATGAGTGCCCTCGAGGTCTTGACGGGATTGATTGTCTCTCCGTATGAGGTCTTGAATGCATCCGGCACGGTCGGATCCATCACCCGCTCCACATGTAACAGCCTTATCGGGCCTCCAAATTGAGCCAAAAAGGCGATCGCCAAGTCAAAGGCTGCAATCGCAACGCCCATGAATTTCCATTCTCGCGTGGCGACCAGGTTCGCGACCCACGACAGTGCAGAGGACGCGGCCGGCGCGACGGCTTGCACCACCACGGAAACGATGAGTGAGATAATCATCGGCACGACTTGGGAGACGATCAAGTAGCCGATTCCGGTCGCGATCGTCGCCGTGACCGCGGCGATCATAGCGAACGACATGACCGTCAAGAGGAGGATGATGTCGGGGCGGAACACGGCCGCGAGGAGCTCGCCGATGGCGGCCCCCAGCCGCACGGCGGACGCCGGCGAGCCGTCAAATGTCCGGGCGATCTGATCCAAGTTGCGCGCGGCCCGTACGATGTCCGCTTTCCATCCGTCGAGATAGGCGAGAACGGCCTTCACGGGCGCCGTGAACAAGGCGAAGAAGCTGTCCAGGAGCTGGCCCAATCCCTGCGCCGCTTTCTGAGCGACCGCCACAATCGTGTTCCAGAGCGCCCCGAGTTGCCTCATCCCCCAATCCACGATCGCCCGGGCCAGGTCCACGAGGAACGTGCCGAGCGCCACGAGGCCCTTGTAGATCATCTGCCCCAAGCAAGAGGGCTGGCTCGCGCACACGAGGACGTTGACCAAGGTCGATGCGGACGCGCCGATTTTCGTCCAGAAGTCCGCGGGCATCGCGCCCGTCGGGCCCTCGGCGATGCCGGTCACCGTAGCGGGCGACGACCATGGCAGGATCTTGAGGACGTCCGCGGGCAGGTTCATCCGGAGCACGTACGACGTGACGTCGACGTACGAATACACGGCGACGTTCGTCGCGTTCCGCAGGAGGCGGTCGAGGACGTTGTACGCGTCGACGCCGGACAGGGACTGAGCAATGGCTCCCGCGACGCTCTCCGATACGCCGGTCTGGCTGAGGTTCTCGCCATACAGGGTCGCGTAGGTGACCGGCGCGTACACGCCGGCGTCGAAGTCTTTCCGGAGCTTCGAGTCGAGGAAGATTGAGCGTGGGACGACTATTGCGTTGATCCCAACGACGAACGGACCATACGACGAAGTGACGTCGAACGTCAGAACGTAGTACCGGTCCTGCCCGACGAGCCGGTTCTGGCCGTTCGCGAGCGCGATCGTCGCGTTGCCGTCCGTGACGAAGAGCGTCTTGGCCTTCGGAAGGGCGACCGTCCAGATGTCGAAGGAGTAGTACGAGTTTCCGTTCCACAGCGTGTTGTAAGATGTGCCGGAGTTCAAGGCGTATCCGCCCTGGACGAACGCGTCGACGAGGATGTCGTCCCCGCGGCAGCAGTTGATTGACCAAGCCGTCGCCCGAATGGACACGGTCGAGACGTCGTCCGGGACGTCTGCATAGTACGTGTACCCGAAATACGAAGTCGTGTACTGGGGATTCGGCCAGCCGCACGCCTGGTCGAGCTTGTCGAGGGTGGCGACTCGATGTTGCGTCACCCACGTGTAGTCGTCGTTCACCCGGATGATGCCGACGAGCTCCGGCGAACACCATGGGCTCGCGCCGTGGTGGACGTAGTTGACCCGGACGGCTACAAGCAAGTTGTGCAGCGGATCCAAGTCGGACGAATCGCGTACGCCGTCTCCGTCTGTGTCCCAGGCGAGTGGGTTCGTCCCCTTGGTGAGCGTCTCGTAACCGTCCGACCAGCCGTCCGCGTCCGTGTCCACCTTCCATGGGTCGGTCGCGAAGCCGTCGGAGCCGAGATTGATCTCCTCACTATCGTTCAGGCCGTCCCCGTCCGTGTCAGCGCGGTTCGGGAGCGTGTGGACCGTTAGCTGAATCTGGAGGTACTCGATCACACCGGTATCGGCGCCGGCGTTGTCGGAGACGCGCAAGTACCACGGATCCGTGGAGACGAAGTCTTGTCGGCCGAAGTTGAGAGGACCGTTCAGCATGTCGTACGAAGTGAAGTTGTTGTCCACGCTCCCTCCAATCCGGCTTCGCAAGACGTAATTCAGGTCGGACGCGCCGACGACGTGGTGGAGCTCGACGATCAGGTCGCCCATGAACGTGTGGGTGATACCGACCATCGCGGTCGCGGAGGCGAGGAACGAGGCGGGAGCCGACAGCTGGGCCGACATCGACGCCGTCGACGCGATCCCCGGAACGCCCGAATAGTCGGGGATCGGGTAGCGCTTCGGCGTCTTCACGCTCTTCACGAACAACTCCTGGCCATCCGCGAGGCCATCTCCATCCGTGTCTGTGGCGTTCGGGTTCAGGAGAATCCCGCGTACTTCGAGGTCGCGGACAGTCCATGACGTCGCCTCCGTCCCGAGGATGAGGACTTCGTCGATTGCACCAACGAGGTGCGACAGACCCTCCGAGTACCCGAGGGTCACCTTCGAGGACGAGCTCGGGAATGTCCCGCCCGTGCCCGATGCTACCGCAACGCCGCTCACATACACGGAGAACCGGGAGGTCGTCGACCCGGTTTTGAACGCGGACCCCGCGAGATGGACCCATCGGTTGAGCGGAATCGACAACGGCGATGTCGCGGAACCAGCCTTGTAGACGGTCCACTGAGCCCGGCCGTCCGAGGTAACGTTCAGGAAGAACTGGCCTTTTCGAGCGATGATCGCGGTATCCGAGGCGGGCATCGAACTCACCAGGACATATGCATCCACGGTCACGGCCGTCGTGAGGAGGCCCGAGACCGCCGTGTTCGCAATGTCGATGCCGTCGGAGCCTCCGGAGAACTTGCGTGCGAACCCGGCCCGGCCCTCGACCACCGTGGTCCCAACCGCGACGCCCTCCTGTGCGGGCGAAGAACCGTCGAAGTCAAACAGATTGCCCGAGGTCCCTCGGGTCTCCAGGTCAAGCCACGTGAGCGGTGACGCTGCGTTCGTGACATTGAAGTACGCCCCAATTTCCGACGGGGCCAGGCCGCGGTCCCAGATGCGGACCTCGTCGATTCCACCTTTGAACCGTTCGAGGTTGGCGGCGGCATATCGTCCGATCGCGAGCCAGTATCCGCTGGACGACAAAGGTCGCCCGGTGAGGATCCGCGGGACGTCCAAGGCGCCGTTGATGTAGATCTTTACGAGAGTATCCGAGCCGGTCAGCTCGAAGCTTGCCGCAATCGAGGTCCAAGTTCCCGAGGGTATGGATGCGTTGGACGTGAGGACTCTCCATGCCGTCCCATCATTGTACTGGGCATACACTGTCCCGGTCTTCGACACTTTCAGCTGATAGTTCGAGTTCTTGTCTAGGATATCTCCCAAGACGTCGGCCTGTGTGCTGTCCCGATTCACCCAGGCGGACACCGTGAAGGGCACCGTCAGCCCCAGATCCCCCGCGTTGACGTAATCGGAGCCGGAGCCTGAGAAGAGACGCGCGCTGCCGACCTTGCCGGTCGTGGATGTCGTGCCGGCAATGGTTCCGGTGCGACCATTTCCACTCAAATCCCGGAGGTGGGTGGCGTCGGTCGTCGTGGCCATGTCGTACCAAAGCAAGCGATGGTCTAGGATGCCCGAGATCTCGTCCGAATCTTTGATCCCGTCCGCGTCCGTATCATCGGACGTCGGCGAGGTCTTGAACGTAATCGTCTTCGGGGCGCCGTTCACAGGAATCGTGATCGTGCGGTTCGTCACCTCGACGTTGTCCGGGATGCCGTCCGCATCCGTGTCTTTGAGCGTCGGGTTCGAACCGTAGGTGTTGACTTCCGCCCCGTCCGAGAGGGTGTCGCCGTCCGTGTCGCTGACCTTCGGATTCGTCGTGAGGCGCGCCGTGAGGTTCATCGGGCTCGCAAAGGCGAAGAAGTCGATCGTATCCGCCGGAGCCACACCGGACTGCTCCCGGTACAGGGTCGCGCTTTGATTCGTCGTCGCGCTGAGCCGGAGTCCGATGTTCTTGTTGCCCCCCGCCGCTTCGCCCCGGAACCACGCGAGGACGAGCGGCGTGAGTGTGAACTTCGCGGGGTACGTCCAGGTGCCCGTGGTTCCCGAAACATAGACTTCTGCGCGGGTCCACGTCGCGAGCGTGTTCGGCGTCGCCTGGGGAGAAATCGCCACGTAGCCAACCGTTTCGGTCCCATGGGTCGCAGACGAGTTCGCGTTCAGGTAGACGCCGAAGCTCGAGGCGGAAACCGCGTCGGTTCGCTTCGCGATGGCGGGATTCCCATCGAGCGCCGTCTGGATCTGGACGAGCATGATCGGGACCGAGGTGAAGGATTCACGGAACGCCACGGTCGTCGCCGTCGTGGTGACGGAGGCCGTCCCGGCCTCCACGCGGCTGCCGTCTGACAGCACATGGTCGCCCGCCTCCAGGACCAGGTACGTCACGTCCTCGCCCGCCCCGGAGCCCCCGGACACCCATTTCTCGACCTTCAACTGGAATGTGTGGTCCGTCACGCCAGAAATCCGGATATGACCGAACGCCCGATCCCGGAACGTCGTCGGCTCCGCGATGACGACCGGTGCGGAGTAGTGATTTCGAAGATACACGATTTGCGCGGCGGATGCGACGTTCTTCACCGTTCCGACTTCGCCCACGACCTTGGACTGGCCGGTCGTTACAAAGCCCGTCTCTTGACCGTCGCTCAACCCGTCGGCGTCCGTGTCCGAGTTCGTCGGGTCGGTCGCAATGCCCGTCAGGATGGACGTTGTCCCGCCGATCGACACGGTGAGGGCGTGAGGCACAATCTCGTAGTCGTCCGTGAGACCGTCCAGGTCGGAATCGCGGGTCACCGGGATCGTGTGCCAGTAATTCGCCTCCATTCCGTCGTTGATGCCGTCGCCGTCCGTGTCCCTGCCGTTCGGCAACTGGGAATCGGTCTTCGCCTCAAAGCGCAGGATGAAGGCCGTCACCGTTCCCGTAGTTCCGAGTTTCCAATCCTTCACGACCAGGCGCCACTGGAGATACGTCATGAAGTACGCGGCGGGCAAGGCGGGTCGCAAGATGCGAGACGCGTTCTCGCCGACACTGCCTCCGGCCGACGCACCGGTCAGGTCTACGACGAGGGTCGCTTTCGTGCCGACATCGGTCTCCCCCGGAGTCCAGTCCGTCCCGAGCGTGCCCAAGGTCGCGGTGGCGGGGGCCGTAGGGGCGTCCGGAGCAAGGGCGGGCGACGTCGGGCACCTGGGAGGACAGCCACCGCCACCTCCGCCCCCTCCATTGTACACCGTCACCGTAATCGTGGACGATGCCGACTTTCCGTCGGAGACCCGGTAGGCCTTGGCCGTGAGGCTGTGTTGATCGTCCGTCGAGCCCGTCGTGTCCCACGACCACGAGTAGGGAGAGGACGTATCCGTGGACACCAACCCCCCATCGAGGTAGAACTCCACCTTGGAAATCGACGAGGCGGTGGAGCTCGCGTTCGCGGCGACAGTCCTGATGAGCTTCACCGTCGACCATGCCGTGGGCGCCGTGAGGTGCACCGCGGGGTCGTTGCTCGACGTGACGTTGCGGGTCGATGTCGTCGTCTGTTGCAAGGCCCCGAGGTCGTACGCGACTGCCTTGATCGTGTGGACCCCGTTCATCCAACCATCCGTGCCCCACGATATCGCATAGTCATGCGTGCCTGCGATCGGGGTTGTGACGTACTGCTGGAGCACGTTGTCCACGTAGTAGCCGACCTTCTGGACGCCGTAGTAGTCCGTCGCGGTGACTTTGACCGTGATCGTCGCGGTCACGGTCGCATCGCTCGCAGGATTCTTCCACGTCACGGCCGGGCCGAGGTTGTTGACGTTCACGGAGATTTGGTCCCAGGCCTTTCCGCCGGCCGTGTCGTACTGCGTCACGTTCAGGATCCGGACGCCATCTCCGGTCGTCGTCCAGCTCCACGGATAGGCATTCCCGACCGGGGTCGTGATCGTCGCCATCAACGTCCCGTTGACGCGGAACTCGACTTTCGCCGTGATGTCCGGGTGCAGGACGGTCGCAACGGCATTGATGGTCCCCGCGTAGGTGGCCCCCGCGGCGGGGCTCGTGATGCCGACCGAGAGGAGACGCTTCCCCGGATCCCAGACGTAGCGGTCGATCCAAGCGGACCCGTTCCAATATCCAATGCTCGCCGTGAGGTCCGAGCGCTTCGCGTGATCGACCGCGAAGTTCGCCAGGGCGCGCGTCGGGATTCCGTAAAATTGCGCCAGGGAGACGGAGGATGATGAAGCGTTGATGGCGTCATCCGGGATGGCCTGAGGCATCCCGGCGGCGCCCATGTCTTGATAGTACACGGTCGACGACTCTTGGACGTCTGTGAGGCCATCTCCGTCGGAGTCGCCGCGGAGGTACGCCTCGAACTCGTTGATCTGGGGCAGCTTGCTTCCCACTTTCGCGTCAATCGTGATTTTCATGCCGAGGGCGGAGTACACATTCTGAAGAGCGACGATCACATCGAGCCCTGGATTCGTTGTCGTCGACCACACTTTCTCGCCGGTCTCGTACGCTCCGTTGCCGCTCGTGTCGAGGTACAGGGACAACGAGGAATAGACCGTTGAGGTGAAGTGACCGTGAATCTCGTTGACGGATGCCATCGATCGGAATTGGACCGCCAGCCATCCGGTCGTCGAGGAACTCTGCCAGTACGTCGTGGAAGAGCCATCAATCGCGTTTCCCGGCGTATTGGAACCGGATGAGTCGGACGCGGTCGCCTGGCCGCCGTTCGACGCGAGAGCATGATTGTACTCCGAGCCCGTCGGAGATGTGGCCGCGACCGGGTGACCCTGAA
>Ga0209801_1001728_pt1 | contig 13318 bp, 15 predicted proteins | sample GraSoiAngelo_127_FD_185884 | JGI IMG/M metagenome (GOLD analysis project Ga0209801, IMG submission 185884) | Grasslands soil microbial communities from the Angelo Coastal Reserve, California, USA - 14_0927_09_40cm (SPAdes) (version 2) | ecosystem: Environmental > Terrestrial > Soil > Grasslands ... | reverse complement strand
TGTGGATCAAGAGCGTCGGCGTCGCCTCGAGGAGCCGGCGCAGCCGCTTGGAGCGGAACGTCAGGTCGACAAAGGCGTAGTTGAGGCCGAGAATCACCGCCGCGCCGAGGAGCCCGCCCCCGAGCGAGTTGTCGGGCCCGATGACCGCGTTCTGGACCACGTTCGAGATGATCAGCAGCACCACGAGGTCGAAGGGGGTGAGCTGGCCCACCTGACGCTTGCCCGTGAACCGGAACGCCAGGAGCACGAACAGGTAGACGACGACCGACCGTAGCACCTTCTCCCAGATTCCGATCTCGGGAACGAAGAGGCTCATCATGCGCACCCTCCCCGCGGCGGCTGCAGCGTTATGTCTTTTCGTCCTTGTCCTTCGCGTTCTTGTCCTTCGCGTCCGGCGCCTGCGCGCCCTCGTTGATGCCCTTCTTGAACTCGTTGATCGAGCGTCCGAGGGAGCGCGCCAGCTCGGGCAGCTTGCTCCCGCCGAACAGCACGAGCCCGATGATGAGAATGACGATGAGCTCCTGACTCCCCAGTCCAAACATGGCCGACCTCCTCCTCGCGAAGGCATTCGTGTGCGTCGAGAGCCCGACGAACGCTACGCGAGGGGCGGCGCGCGCGGCGCACGCCGGAGCGCGCGCACACCCGCGGGAGGCGAGTCTTGCGGGAGCGGCCACGCCGGCGCGGGCGACGGCGGGACGACCGCGATGCCATCGAACACGAGCGCCGGCGCCTGGTCCCACACGAGTGCGAGGAGCTCGTCCCCGTCCGCGCCGTCGTAGAAGCCGCCGACCCACGTCGGATCGGGCACGTTGGCGGCGGCGATCACAGGGGCCACGACCACCAGCGCCGTGAAGAGGAGCGCGAACGCCGCCCGCCGTGCCACCACCCGATCCCGGCTCACAGGTGAATCGCCTGACCGAGCGCGCCGAGCGTCGCCTCGAGCGCTGCCTCGGACAGGGTCGGATGGGCGTGGATCGTGTGGATGACCTCCTCCAGCGTCGCCTCGACGGTCCGGCCCACGGCGAACTCGTGGATGATCTCCGTCGCCTCCGGGCCGACGATGTGCACGCCCAGGATCTCGCCCGTCGCCTTGTCGGCGACGACCTTGACGAAGCCCTCCGTGTCGCCGAGGGCGACGGCCTTGCCGTTCGCGGTGAACGGGAATCGCCCGACGCTCACCTCGCGCCCGTTCTCCTTCGCGCGCGCCTCGCTCACGCCGATCGAAGCGATCTGAGGACGGCAGTAGGTGCACGCTGGCACGTTCCCGTAATCGAGCGGCCGGGGATCGCGCCCCGCGATCGCCTCGGCGGCCACCACGCCCTCCGCCATCGCCTTGTGCGCGAGGAGCGGCGGCCCGACCATGTCGCCGATCGCGTAGACGCCCGGCACCGACGTCTCCATCCGTGGCGAGACCGTCACGAACCCACGGTCGAGGCGGACGCCGAGCGGTTCCAGACCGAGACCCGTCACCTTTGCCGCGCGGCCGACGGCCATCAGCACCTGCTCGGCTTCGAGCCTGCCGGCGTCGGTCTCGACGGCCACGCCTGCGCCCCCGGGCTTCACCGAGGCCACCTTCACGCCGGTCTTCATCTCGATGGACCGGCGCCGGAACGCGCGCGCAAGCTCCTTGGAGACCTCCTCGTCCTCGAGGGGTACCAGGCGGGGCAGCGCCTCGAGGATCGTCACCTGGACGCCGTAGGAGGCGTAGACGTCGGCGAACTCGACGCCGACCGCGCCCGCGCCGATCACGATGATCGACTTGGGCGGCTGCTCGTTGCGCACGGCGCCATTGGAGGAGAGCACCGTCTTCTCGTCGATGGGGACGCCGGGCAGAGACTTCGGCTCGGAGCCGGTCGCGAGGATTGCCGACGTGGCCTGGATCGTCTCGGTCCCGCCCGGCCCGGACACCTCCACGGCACCGCGCGCCTTGAGGACGCCACGACCCGGGACGAGCGTGATCTTGTTCTTCCTGAACAGGAACTCGACGCCCTTCGACATGCGGTCGGCGACGCGGCGGCTCCGCTGGATCGCCTCGGCGTAGCTCGCCTCGAAACCCGCGAGCCGGATGCCGAACTCCGCGGCGCGCCCGAAGAGGTTCACGACCTCGGCGTTGCGCAGGAGCGCCTTGGTCGGGATGCACCCCCAGTTCAAGCAGACACCGCCGGGCCGATCGTCCTCGACGGCCGCCACCGACAGACCGAGCTGAGCGCACCGGATCGCGGCGACGTAGCCGCCGGGCCCCGTGCCGACGACGGCGACATCGACCTTCACAGGCTCGCCTCGCACGGGGGCGCCTGCGGCAACCCCGACGTGCTGCGGCTTCGCACTCCCTTCACAGGCTCGCCTCGCACGGGGGCGCCTGCGGCAACCCCGACGTGCTGCGGCTTCGCACTCCCTTCACAGGCTCGCCTCGCACGGGGGCGCCTGCGGCAACCCCGACGTGCTGCGGCTTCGCACTCCCTTCACAGGCTCGCCTCGCACGGGGGCGCCTGCGGCAACCCCGACGTGCTGCGGCTTCGCACGGCCACGCGAATAGCCATCGTGCTACACCAGGAGCCGCAGCGGCTCTTCGAGCAACCGCTTGACGTCCTGGAGGAACCGCGCGCCCATCGCGCCGTCCATCGCCCGGTGGTCGCAGGAGAGCGTCAACGCCATCCGCCGCCCGACGCCGAGCCCCCCGTCGTCGACGACCGGGACGCGCCGCACGGAGCCGACGGCGAGGATCGCGCCCTCGGGCGGGTTGATGATCGCAGAGAACTCGACGACGTCGTACATCCCGAGGTTGGAGATCGAGAACGTGGCGCCCGAGAGCTCCGTGACGCGCAGCTTCCGCACCCGGGCGCGCTCGGCGAGATCACGCGCCTCGACGGCGATCTGGGCAAGCGACTTCGCCTGGCAGTCCCGGAGCACGGGCGTGATGAGCCCGTCGTCGAGCGCGACCGCGATGCCGATGTGCGCGCGGTGCCAGACGCGGATCGACTCGCCCTGGAAGGAGGCGTTCACGCCGGGGTGTCGGAGGAGCGCCAGCGCGCAGGCGCGCACGACGAGGTCGTTCACCGAGACCTTCGGCTGGCCCTCCAGCGCGTTCAGCTCCTCGCGGAGCTCCCAGGCGCGATCCATCGCGACCTCGCTCGTGACGTAGAAATGCGGGACGGGCGCCTTCGAGAGCGGCAGACGCTTGGCGATCGTCGCCCGGATCTGGGAGAGCGGCCGGTCTTCGTACTCGACGGCCGGGACGGTCGGCGCGGCGGCCGGCACGGCCGTGACCGTCACGGCGGCCGCGTCGACGTCGCGCCGGATGATCCGACCACCGGGGCCGGTGCCCCGGATCAGCCGCAGATCCACACCCGCCTGCGCCGCGATCTTCTTGGCCAATGGTGACGCCTTCAAGCGCCCGGTCGCCACCGCCGTCGGAGCGGTTGGGGCCGGGATGCCAACGGCCGGAGCGTTGACGGCGGGCGCTGCGGGGGCCGGTGTCGACACCACGGCCGGTCGCGGGGGCGGCGCGGGTGCTGGTGCCGCGCTGGGGGTCGGGGCGGCGGGGGGCGCTGAGCGAGTGTCGTTCCGAGCGGAAGCGCTCCCCGCCGCCCCGACCCCGGCCGCCGCCGGTGCCGGTGCAGACGCGAGCACCGCCGCGATGTCGTCGCCCGGCTCGGCGATGACGCCGATCAGCGTCCCGACGGGCGCTTTCTCGCCGGCGGGCACGAGGACCTTGCGGAGCACCCCGGCGCCGAACGCCTCCATCTCGACGTCGGCCTTGTCGGTCTCGATCTCGGCGAGGATGTCGCCGCCCTGGATCCGGTCGCCCTCCTTCTTGAGCCACTTGATGATCTTCCCGGTCTCCATCGCCTCGGAGAGTTTCGGCATGACGACCTTGGTGACGGCCATCGTCAGCTCCCGTTCGCATTGCAGACGCGGCGGATCGCGGCTGCGATCTTGTCCTTCGAAGGCGTCTTGAGCTTTTCGAGGTTCCGCGCGTACGGCATCGGGGCGTTGGCCCCCGTCACGCGCTCGACCGGCGCGTCGAGGTCGTCGAAGGCGTGCTCGGTCACGAATGCCGAGATCTCCGAGCCCATGCCGGCGAACCCCGCGCCGGCCTCCACCACGACGACGCGGTGGGTCTTCCGCACCGACCCGATGATCGTGTCGACGTCCATCGGGCGGAGCGTCCGTGGGTCGACGAGCTCGACCGAGATCCCCTCCTTCGCCAGCTCGTCCGCCGCCTCCATGGACCGGTACATCATGCCCATGTAGGCGATCACGGTGACGTCGGTGCCCTCGCGGCGCACGATCGCCTGGCCGAGCGGGATGACGAAGTCGGGATCCTCCGGCACCTCGCCCTTCACGGGGTAGAGCGTCTCGGCCTCGATGAAGATGACGGGGTTGTCGTCCCGGATCGCGGACTTCAGAAGCCCCTTCGCGTCCATCGGCGTGGTCGGACGCACGACCTTGAGCCCCGGCACGTGGTAGAAGTACGTCTCCATCGACTGCGAGTGCTGCGCCGCGAGCTGTGCCGCCGGCCCGCCCGGCCCGCGGATGACGAGCGGCACGTTGTACTGGCCGCCCGACATGTAACACATCTTCGCGGCCGAGTTCACGATCTGGTCGAGGGCGAGGAGCGCGAAGTTGAACGTCATCATCTCGACGACGGGCCGGAGGCCGAGCATCGCGGCCCCGATGCCGAGGCCGGTGAACCCGGACTCGGCGATCGGCGTATCGACGACCCGCGCGGGCCCGAACTCCTTGAGAAGCCCCTGCGTCACCTTGTAGGCGCCCTCGTAGAGCCCGACCTCCTCGCCCATGACGAACACGCGCGGGTCGCGGCGCATCTCCTCGCGGAGCGCCAGGTTCAGAGCCTCGCGATAGGTCATCACCGCCATCTCAGTCCTCCTTGTAGATGTCGGTGAACAGCTCCTCGTCGGGCGGCTCCGGGGAGGCGTCGGCGAACGCGACGGCCTCGTCGATCCGGTCGTTGACGTCCTTCTCGATCGCCCGCACGTCGGCCTCGGTGAGGATCCCGGCCTTGAGCGCGCGCTCGCGGAGCATCACGATCGGGTCGCGCTGCTTTTCCCGCTCGACCTCCTCCTTCGTCCGGTACACCGCGCCCGCCGGGTCGCGCATCGAGTGGCCACGAAACCGGTAGGTGGCCGCCTCGATCAGGGACGGCGTCTTGTCCCGCCGCGTCCGAGCGACGGCCCGGCCGACGACCTCGCGGATCGCCAGGACATCCATGCCGTCGACCTTCTCCGACGGGATTCCGTACGTCTGGCCGAACTTCCAGATCTCGGTCTGCGCGAGGGCGCGGTCGGTGGAGGTGCCCATCGCGTAGCGGTTGTTCTCGCAGAGGTAGATCACGGGGAGCTTCCAGAGCGCCCCGAGGTTCAGCGACTCGTGGAACTCCCCCTGGGGGACGGCGCCGTCGCCGAAGTAGCAGACGACGACCGCGTCCCGCCCCTCGTACTTGATCGCGAAGGCGGCGCCCGTGGCGAGCGGCAGGTGCGCGCCCACGATCGCGTGGCCGCCGAGAAAGTTGACGCTCCGGTCGAACAGGTGCATCGATCCGCCCTTGCCCTTCGAGAGCCCGTCCCGGCGGCCGAAGAGCTCGGCCATCACCCGCCTCGGGTCGGCGCCCTTGGCGAGGCAGTGGCCGTGATCGCGGTAGGCGGAGATCGCGTAGTCGTCGGCGCGGAGGACCGAGGTGGCGCCGACCGCGACCGCCTCCTCGCCGATGTAGAGGTGGAGGAACCCGCCGACCTTGCCCAGGGCGTAGGCCTCCGCCGCCTTCTCCTCGAAGCGGCGGATCAGGAGCATGTCGTGCAGGAGCCGCCGCGCCAGCTCGGCGTCCACGCCGAGGGCCGACGGCCCTTTCCGCTCCGGGATCGTCTTGGCCATGCCTCCCTCCAGCTACCAGCGCATCAGGCTGAGGTCGTCCACCGACAGCCGCCGGCGGAGACGGAAGATCGTGACGATGATCGCGAGCCCCACGGCCACTTCTGCGGCGGCGACGGCCATGGCGAAGAACACGACCGCCTGGCCGTCGGGGTTGCCGACGCGGCGGCCGAAGGCCACGAGCGCGAGGTTCGCGGCGTTCAGCATGAGCTCGATCGACATGAACATCACGAGGGGGTTGCGCCGGATCACGACGCCGACCACCCCGATCGTGAAGAGGATCGCCGACAGCCCGACGTAGTACGACTCGGGCACCATACCTTACACCCTCCGCCGCGCCAGGAGGAGCACCCCGACCATCGCGGCGAGCAGCAGCACCGAGGTCAGCTCGAAGGGGAACAGATACCGGGTGAACAGGAGGCCGGCGATCGACTCGACGCCACCGCCGACGGGCGGCGACCCCGTTGGGGCTCCGCCCGGCGCCCGGCCCACGACGAAGATCAGCTGGAGCAAGAGGAGCGCGCCCGCGGGGAGCGCCAGGAGCCGCCAGGCGCGCCGCGGGTCGGGGCCGGTTTCCTCCTTGCCGGGGATGAGGACCATGATCGCGAAGACGAAGAGGACCATGATCGCCCCGGCGTAGACGATCACCTGCGCCCAGGCGAGGAACTCGGCGCCGAGGGTCTGGTAGAGCGCGGCGATCGAGCCGAGGTTCACGACGAGGAAGAGCGCCCCGTGGATCGCGTTCCGCCTGAGGACGAGCCCCAGCGCCGAGCTGACGGCGATCGCCGCGACGACGAAGAAGGCCGCGTACGCCATCACGGCCTCCGATCCGCCGGGATCGGGACCGGCGAGGTCGGACGGCCGTCGGGGCCCGCGGGCTCGAGGGCCAGCAGCGTCTCCTTCGTGTAGATCATCCCGTCCCGGCTGTAGGCGGAGAACTCTAACACGCCCGTGTCCATCCGGATCGCGTCCTCCGGGCACGCCTCCACACAGTAGCCGCAGAAGACGCACTTGCCCAGGTCGATATCGAAGCGCGCGGGGACCTTCTCGATCTCCGGGTTCGGGTGCTCGTCCGCGACGATGTAGATGCAGCGCGCCGGGCACACGGTCTCGCACATCATGCATGCCACGCAGCGCGGCGAGCCGTCCTCGCGTCGCACGAGCCGATGGAGGCTCCTGAGACGCGGCGAGTACGGCCGGCGCTCCTCGGGGTACTGGATCGTGACTGCGCCCCGCGCGTCCGACCGCCCGAGCGCGTGGGCGATGTGGCGACCCATGTTGCGGAAGAAGTGGGCGGCCGTGAGAGCGAGCCCCGACAAAACCTCCGCGAGGTAAAAGCGCTGCCGGAGGTTCACGCCGGCTCCCCCAAGAGCAGGAGCCCGAGCCCGGTGACGACGATGTTCAGGATCGACAGCGGGAAGAGTCCGAGCCAGCCCAGACGCATCGCCTGGTCGTAACGGAAGCGGGGCAGCGTCCACCGGACGAGCATCATGAAGAAGATCATCGCGCAGACCTTGACGACGAACGCGCCCACCTGCAGGAGGACGACGAGCAGGTGGGGCAGAAGGACCGCGCCGCCCCACGGGAACCGGAAGCCGTCCGCGGCGAGGTAGGGGACCTGCCACCCACCGAGGAAGAGCGAGGTCGTCATCCCCGCGATGACCACGGTCTCCAGGAAATCGGCCATCGCGAACATCCCGAACTTCATCCCGCTGTATTCGATGAAGTAGCCGATGATCTCGGACTCGCCCTCCGGCATGTCGAAGGGGATCCGCTTGGTGGCGGCGATGCCGGCGGTGAGGAAGATGACGAACGCCGGGAGTTGGGTGACGATGCCCCACTTGGGGAGCCAGCCCCAGAGGAGATAGTCGCCCTGACCGCGGACAATGTCCTGCATGTTCAGCGAGCCGTAGATCATCACCACGCCCATGATCGAGGCGCCGATCGCGATCTCCGCGGAGATCATGAGGGCCGCTGCGCGCTGGCCACCCAGGAGCGCAAAGTTGTTCGCCGACGACCAGCCGGCCATCATCACGCCGTAGACGCCGAGCGAGAGCATCGCGAACACGTAGAGGATCCCGACGTTCAGCGTCACCGCCTGCAGCGGGACCTCGCGCCCCGCCACGCGGAGCACGTCACCGAAGGGGATCGCCGCGAAGGCGACGAGCGCGCAGAAGACCGAGACGAATGGTGCCAAGCCGAACAGGAACCGGTCGGCGCGCGCCGGGCGGAAGTCTTCTTTCGTGAGCATCTTGATCGCGTCGGCGAGGGGGTGGAACAATCCCAGCAGGCGAAGCCCGAGGATCGACGCGCGGTTGGCCCCGATGCGGTCCTGCATGATCGCCGACTGCTTGCGCTCCACCCACGTGAGCAGCCCGCCCAGGTTGAGGACGAAGAGCATGACGAAGGCGACGCGCCCGAAGGCGATGCCGAGGTCCGTTGCGCTCATTGGAGTTGCCCACCCGTGGCGCGGACCCGCGTCGCATGAAATGAGGTAGAGTCGCGCCGAGGCGTCGGCACCGAGGTCGGCCCCGCATTGGTGCGCAGAGCCCGTATTGGAGTTGGACCCGGAGCCCCGCGAGCACCCCGGACTGCGGCCACCGGCGAAAAGCCGGAGAGCGCGCCTTCTAGACTTCGCTGACGCGGGCTCCACGCCGCCGCCATCTCACCAGGGAGGTGGCTATGGACGTCGTTCATCCCAAGTGCGCCGGTCTGGACGTGCACCAACAAACCGTGGTCGCATGCGCGCGTGTCGTCAGCGGCGCGTCGGTCCACCACGAGGTCCGCACATTCGGGACCACCACGCAGGACTTGCTGGCCCTCAGCGACTGGCTCACGGCCCACGGCTGCACCCACGTCGCCATGGAGTCGAGCGGCGTGTACTGGAAGCCGGTCTGGCATGTGCTCGGTGGCCACTTCGAGCTCGTCCTCGCCAACGCCATGCACATCCGCAACATCCCCGGCCGCAAGAGCGACGTCAGCGATGCCACTTGGATCGCCGACTTGCTGGCCCACGGCCTCATCCGGGGCAGCTTCGTCCCCCCGGAGCCTATCCAGGAGCTGCGTGATCTCACCCGTACCCGCAAACAACTTGTCCGCGAGATCGCCCAGCACACCCTGCGCGTCCAGAAAACCCTGGAGCACGCGAACATTAAGCTGACCGCCTGCCTCGCGGACATCCTCGGCGTCAGCGGCCGCGCCATCCTTCAGGCCCTGGTCGAGGGCGAGCGCGATCCGGAACGACTGGCGGACTTGGCCAGCGAGCGGGTCAAAGCGTCGCGCGCCGAGCTCGTCGCCGCCCTGCATGGCCGCGTGACGCCCCATCATCGCTTCATGCTCAAGCTGCACCTGACCCAGATCGAGGCGCTGGAAGCGGCCGTGCGCGAGGTGGAGGCGCGCCTGGGCGACGTCCTCGCCCCCTTTCGCGCCGCCGTCGATCGCCTGATCACTATGCCCGGGGTCAGCGAGACCGTGGCGCGGGTCATCGTGGCAGAGATCGGCTTCGATATGACCCACTTCCCGACCGCGGGCCATCTCGTCTCCTGGGCGGGCCTCTGCCCCCGGCTCCACGAGAGCGCCGGCAAGCGCCTCTCGAATCGGACGCGGTCGAGTAATCCCTGGCTGAAGACCACTCTCGTGCAGGCCGCGTGGTCGGCCGCCCGGAAAAAGGACACCTACCTCCGAGCCCAATTCCTGCGGATCAAGAGCCGTCGAGGCCCCAAGAAGGCCGTCCTCGCCGTCGCCGCCTCCATGCTGACCGCCGCCTACCACATGCTCAAACACGACGTCGACTACCGTGACCTCGGTGCCGACCACTTCGACCGCCGCGACAAGGCCAAGCTCGCCAAGCGCTTGATCGCGCGCCTTCACGATCTCGGCCTTACCGTCGAGGTGCGCGCGGCCTGACTCACGGGGCATTTCTTTCTAGCGGGGCCCGCGAGGTCGGAAGACTTCGTGGGTGGCCTGAGCAAGGCACGTTCAGCATGTCGCCTCTCATGGTCGTTACCGGTCGACCTCGCCGAAGACCGGGTCCACCGAGCCCATGATCGCGACCACGTCCGCCACCTTGTGACCGGGGACGATGTGCGGCAGCACCGCGAGGTTCGAGAACGACGCGCCTCGCCACTTCATGCGATACGGCTTGGGGCCGCCGTCGCTGACGAGGTAGCAGCCAACCTCGCCGCGCGCCCCTTCGACCCGGGCGTACCCCTCGCCCTTCGGGACGCGCACCTGCCCCACCGACTTCACGCCCGGCCGCGACGAGATCGGTCCCTCGGGCAGGCCCTCGAGCGCCTGGCGGACGATCCGGATCGACTGGCGGAACTCGACCATCCGCACGCGGTAGCGCGCGTAGCAGTCCCCCGCGGTCTCGACGGGTACGACGAAGTCGAAGTCCCCGTAGGACGAGTACGGCTCGGCGCGCCGCACGTCGTAGTTCACGCCCGAGCCGCGGATGAGCGGTCCCGAGACGCCCACCGCCTGCGCGAGCTCGCGCGAGATCACCCCGACTCCCTGCGTCCGCGCCAGGAAGAACGCGTTATCTCCGAGCATCGCCTCGTACTCGTCGATCCGCCGCTCGATGAAGTCGACGGTCTCCCGCACCTTCACGTCCCAGCCCGCCGGGATGTCGTAACGCGTGCCGCCGACCTGGTGGAAGCCGTACAGGAGCCGCGCCCCGGTCAGCTCCTCCAGGCGATCGAGCACCATCTCACGCTCACGGATGCAATAGAGGAACACCGTCGCGCCGCCGCCGAGGGCGCCACCCATATCGAGGCACCAGGTGCCGAGCCAGAGACAGTGTGACGCGATCCGCTGCAGCTCGGCCGCGACCACGCGGAGATACTGCGCGCGTCTGGGCACGTCGATCTTCGCGACCTTCTCGACCGCCGAGACGTACGCGAGCTCCGAGGTCATCGCGGCGACGTAGTCGGTCTTCGACGCGATCGACGGGTACTGGACGTAGGTGAGCGTCTCGCCGAGCTTCTCGTGGCAGCGGTGGAGATAGCCGATCACCGCGTCCACGCCGACGACCGTCTCCCCCTCGAGAGTGAGGATCATGCGGAAGACGCCGTGCGAGGACGGGTGCTGCGGCCCCATGTTCATCATGAGGCGCTCGTTGCCCCCGTACCCGACCTCGACGGTCTGCCGGACCTGGGTGTCGGGCATTACTTCATGGGCGACGCCGGCGCGGGGTTCAGGACGATCGCGCGCATCTCGGCGAGCAGCGGTGCCGTCTTGCCGATGAACGCCTGCCAGTCGGGGTCCTTGAGCGCGTTGGCCCGGACCTCGGCGCGGTGGTTCAGGTCGCGGTATGCCCAGAGGTGGACGACCTCGTTGAGCTGCGAAACCTCCGTCTGCCACAGCCCGACGTTCTTCGAGTACTTCTCGCGCACTGGCATGATCGTCTTGAAGTGGCCGAGCCACTCGCCCGCCTTGCCCACCTGGGTGCGGTACGTCCGGAGCTCGTAGATGTGCCCGCCGTCCACGGGGGGCCTGAGCGGCAGCTGCGCCGAGAGGATCTTGTTCTCCTGCGCGACCAGCAGGGGTCGGATCTTCGGGATGTACTCCTTGGTCCACGCGTCGTTCTTCATGAGCTCCGCGCGGAGCCGTTCCCGCTCGACGAGATCGGGGTAGCTCCAGAGGTGGACGAACTGGTTGAGCGTGCCGAACTCCGTCGTCCACGACCCCTCGAGCTTCCCGTACTTGTCGCCCCGCGTCGGGCGCCCGACCTCCGCGTTGAGCTTGAGGTACTCGCCCTGCTTGCCCGGCACCAGCGTGTAGGTCCGGAGTTCGTGGATCATGGATGGCTCCTTCCGTTGTGGGTCATCGGTACGGTGCAAAGGGAGTGTCGACGGCGTAGTCCTTACGGAGGGGATAGCCCTCCCAGTCCTCGGAGAGCAGGATCCGCCTGAGGTCGGGATGACCCTCGAATCGGATGCCGAACATGTCGTAGCACTCGCGCTCCATCCAGTCGGCGCCGCGGTAGAGTCCGGCCAGCGAGGCGCAGCGCGTCTCGCCCGGGCCGAGGCGCGTGCGCATCGTCACGACGAGGCCGGCGTCGAGGTTCTCGACGCGGCAGACGACCTCGAGCCCCTGCTCTTTCCAGTCGATCGCCGACAGCCAATTGAAGTAACAACATCCGAGCCGCTTCAGCGCGAAGAGCCCGAGCTCCGCCCAGAGCTCGCGGGGTACGGCGACGGTCACGCTCGCGCCGTCGACCCCCGCCTCGACGCCAAACGTCTCCCGGATTCGCGCGCTCGCGTCGGCGGCCGTCATGCTCACTTGGGATCGGAGGTGGTCGGGATCTTGCCGGTCTTCTGGAACTCGGCGACCTGCTCCTGCAGCTTGAGCAAGCCGTACATCAGCGAGTCGGGCGTCGGCGGGCATCCCGGGACGTAGACGTCGACCGGCACGACCCGGTCGACTCCCTTCACGACGTGGTAGCCGTGGCGGAAGGGGCCGCCGGAGTTCGCGCACGAGCCCATGGAGACCACCCACTTCGGGTCGGGCATCTGGTCGTAGATGCGCTTGAGCATCGGCGCCATCTTGATCGTCACGGTGCCGGAGACGATCATGAGGTCCGAGTGGCGCGGCGACGCCCACGGGACCATCCCGAAGCGCTCGACGTCGAATCGCGACGCGAACGTCGCCATCATCTCGATCGCACAACAGGCGAGCCCGAACGTCACCGGCCAGATCGACGACTTCCGCGCCCAGTTGAAGACCTTCTCGGTCGTCGTCGTCACGATCCAGCCGCCGGGCATGTGGTGGATCGTGTCGGCGATCGCGGCGAGGGCGTTGGACGTCTTGTCGTCGGTTCCGCGCTCCTGATGGTACTTCTCCCACTCCTGGAGGTCCTTGAACTCGCGCCACACCGGCGGCGGAACCTGTGGCGTGGGCGCCTTCACTTCCACTCGAGGACTCCCTCACGGTAGGCGTAGAGCCAGCCGAGGCCGATGATGCCGACGAAGACCGCCATCACCCAGAAGGCGCCAAGCCCCGCGGTGCGAAGCACGAGCGCCCAGGGGAAGAGGAACACCGCGAGCGCATCGAAGACGATGAACACGAGGGCGACGAGATAGAAGCCGACGGGGAACTGGATCCACGCCGAACCGATCGGCTCCGCGCCGCACTCATAGTTCGCGAGCTTCACCGCGTCCGGGCGGCCGGGGCGGAGCCATCCCGCGACCACGAGCGACACGACGCCGAAGGCCACGATCAGGACGGCGAAGATGAACACGGGCAGATAGCCCGACACGTGGTTCCTCCTTCGCGGATCGACCCAGAGAGCGAGTATAGCACGCGGTGGTCGGACCAAGATCGCGCTGCGCATCTCGCCCGATCGTGATCGAGCGTGCTAGACTCGCCGACCGAGCGTGCTAGACTCACCGTAGTATGCGAGTGCTGGTGGTCGAGGACGAGCCGGGCC
>Ga0209801_1001726_pt1 | contig 13339 bp, 12 predicted proteins | sample GraSoiAngelo_127_FD_185884 | JGI IMG/M metagenome (GOLD analysis project Ga0209801, IMG submission 185884) | Grasslands soil microbial communities from the Angelo Coastal Reserve, California, USA - 14_0927_09_40cm (SPAdes) (version 2) | ecosystem: Environmental > Terrestrial > Soil > Grasslands ... | reverse complement strand
TGGCGCTGCGAGGCGGTGTTTGCAGCGGAGCTGTCGGGTCGTTGAAGGTCGTGAACCAGCCGTCCATGTTCTGGACGTTATTCACCAGGTTTCCGCTGCCGGAACTATACCCGGTGGTAAAGCTGGCCGTGCTGCCCGTCGTGCTCACGTTCGTGCCATCTACGCAACTCGTGCAGGTCACGATGTTGGAGGAATTGAAGAGGTTGTTGCGTTGAGTGAGCTGGCTCGCACATCCGCCGGAGACAATGCATGGATCCTTCACCCCGAAGAAGTGCTGGATGTCCGTACTGGTCTTGTCGATGGAGGTAAAGAACCGACCAGTCCCGAAGAAGATCCAGAGGTTTCGATTATCATCCTGTGTCAGCGTCGGCGCCGCCGTGATCGGTCCGACAGTGCACGGCGACGCTATGACGCAGGTCGTGGCCTGCGGTGTCGTATAGGGGAACGAGGAGATCACCGCCGTGGGAAGACGGAGGTTGTTTGAGCATCCCCCTCCTGAACAAGCGATTCCCCAGGTATCCGGATCGGGGTTCCCGCCATTGGTGGTCAGACGCAACATCGCGCCTATCCATATAGGATTGGACCCACCGCAGCCCGAGCTTGTCGTGGTGCCATTGCAGACCACGTATCCGCCGTAAACGGAATCCACCCGGAAATCCAAGTTGTAGTCGATGGTGACACTATCTACCATCAAGCCCCCGGTCAGGACTGTATCAAAGGCCCGGACGGCGCCGCCCGCCACATTCTGATCGACAGCCATGCAGGGTAAGGCGGCCGGGCAGGCTTGGCCTGCCTTTTTGCCTTTGCCTTTGCTGCCTAGTGTCCTATTAACATCGGCGTAGCTCGGCCCCAGCTTCAGGTCTATCGCGTAGTACTGCGCAGCCTGGGTGCTGAAGTAGTCATAGTGCGTGGGGCCTGAGCCGAAGATGGCGAACCATCGCTCGTTCGTGCTGGACGTCGTAGCGTCGGTCGAGGGGTTGGTCCGCACGATCGACGGCTGGACTGTGGTCAGCCCCAGATCATCATCGCGGAAGACCCACAGCAGCGTCGGCTCCTTTTCCGGGTTCGTGATGTCCAGCACGAAATACGAGGAGAGGAACACCCGATAATCGCTGCCGCTGGTCCCATTCCCGGTATCGGTGGTGGTCCCATTGTAATTGAAATCCGATTGTACCACCCGCGCCGTGCCCTTGCCGGAGGTGCAGTTGTTGCAACTCCCGCCGAGCCGGAATCCCCCGATCAGGATGGTGCCCCAGCCGCCGGGGTGATCGGCGTCCACCGGAAAGATCCGCGCGTCCGTCACCTTCGGCGTCAGGTCCACGTAATACACATGGCCATAGCTTCTCAACGTCAACCACCTGAGCTGGGGCAAGAGGTCCTGCGGAATGAAGCTCCAGAGCTCCGCGCCCAGCGGCGGGGCATCGGAGCGGAAATTGTAGGTCGTGACACTGCCGTCGCAGGGCAACGCCGCACAATCGGTCGATGTGCCGATCTGCTTCGGGGTGGCCGAGAACCGGGCCTGCACGATGGGACCGGTTCCATCAATCTGCCGGTCGTCATTAGTGAAGAAGCCCGCGTTGAACGCGTGGAGCATGCCGTCGTTGGCGCCCACGTAGACCACCTGTCGGCGGTCCTTGTACCGCTTGAAGAATTGGGCGTAGGTCGCATCGCCGTACAGGACGTCGTACCGCGTGATCGGCGCTCCGACGGCCGTCGGCGTGGCATTGACCACGTCCCCCAGCTTCCACTGAGCCTGCGCGAGGCCGCCGCTGTCGTTCACCACATTAAACGTGCGGTCTCGCAGACCGGTCACCGATGAGCCTCGGATCCAGTTGATGATGCTGGTGGCCTCGTTCTGCGCGCAGGTCTTCCTCGTCAGGCCGAGACAGCCAGTCAGGTTGGGATCGGTAGTAATATCAGCGGCAACGATGGCAGCAGCATTTGTGCTGTTGCAGTACACAACGGTCTTGGCACCCAGGTAGGGGCACAGGGTAAAGGTATTCGTTCCGGCGTTGGTGAACTCAAGCCTCTCGGTACCGCCGACGAGACCGTCGTTGTTGATGTCCGCCCAGGTCAGAATGCGCCGGCAGTTGCGTCCGCTTTCGGTCAGGTTACCGGCCTTGGGCCAGGTGTTCGAAGACTCGCAGGTGGCCCCGGGACTGAGCAGGGCCAGCCGCCGCCCGGCCTCCCAAATGGGCTGCACGTTGCTCTGCCCGCCCGTGGTCACGGCCACGGTCTGGAAGGGGGTCGCCGTGTCGGCGAGGCCGTCCCCGGCGACACAACTGGTCGTCGGGACACAGCTCCCGTCGTCCTTGAAGCGGTCTATCACGACGCTCTCAAAATTGGAACTCGTGGGGTCCGTCTCAAGTCGGACCCGGATGATGCAGTCGTGGGTGAGCACCATTTTGCCGTCGGGGGGACCCGTACAGCCCGGGGCGGAATAGTCCTCGCGGATGTTCCCGAACTTGTCGATGAACAGCCCCTCCGTAAACCCCGTCCAGGCCACGATATTCGTGCCGGTGCCGAGGTTCACGAACGTGGTCGGGAAAAAATACGCGTGGTAGATCGCGCCCTCGCCGGTGGAGGACGTCGCCAGCACCGAGACCGTGGTCCCGGACGCCGACTGCTGGAGGATGCTGATGAAGGCCGCCAGGATCTTGTCCCTCATCTGGTTGGCGTTCTGGGACTCGAAGTAGGTGTCGGGAATGCCATCCGGCACCAGCAGGCCGGTCACATTGTCCACGGCGTCCCATTCGGCCTGCAGGTTGGGAGAATGGACTCCGCCAGGACCCAGGGTGTCATTGTCCTGGTCGGTGAATCCGCCCTGTTTGGCTGCTTGCATGAGCAGTTCACGCCCGTTGATGTTCCCGAACGCAAAGATCGGATAGATCGTCACGTTCTGGAAGCCGGCCAGATCGTGCCCCGTTTCATTGACGACGGGAACTGTTGCCTGCCGGAGGTCGTTGACGTGTCCCCAGTAGGCGACGTCGTCTAGGGTGTGGTTGACGGACGGAGACGCAAGGGAGCCACCAGAATAATCCACCTTGTGCTTTTGCAGGAGGACCGCCGGCGCAATGGCGTTGGTATTGCTGTTGAAACACGTGGTCGTCGCGCCGTAATCAGTAGCCGTCGGGTTGTCAGCAGGAGGGCCTGCCCATGACCCCGCGCAATGGGAGCCGTGCGCCACGTGCGCATAGTCCTGGAGGGCCGCCGGGATGCTGGTGTCCTGGTTCGCCTCGCCATCCGTGAGGAACATGATGAAGGAGTTGCAGCAGACGATCTGCGACGAAGGATTGGCCCAGCTTGGATTGCTTCCGAAATAATAGGGGTCCCGTCCGCAGGCGCCGGCGACATAGCCGAGTGTCGTCGGACAGGCGTCGCCGGTGACCAACTGGGTGGGCTCTGAAGCCGCGGCGGGCGCAGTGATCGGCCCAAGCGACCCGGCCGTCGTCGTGGAGGATGGAAACGCCGGGCCACAGCCCGAGAACGCGCACGGATAGTAATAGACCGTGGAGCTGAACGGCTGCGGCAACTGGGCAATGTACCGGATCCCCGTGTACAGGGTCTCGGCGAGCGGGGTGCCCGTGGCGGCAGCGGTCTGCTCGATCGCGGCGACCATCGCTTGTTTGTTGGAGCTGTAAGCCGTCACGGGGGTCAAGTTGTACGTCGTCGCCAGGGTCCAGCCGATGGGGACCAGCACCTTGCCCCCGTCCCCGGAGTTTCTGAACTCCAGGAGGCCCATCCGGACCTTGTCTCCGAGGTCCTGAATCACGCCCGGCGGCTCGACGGCGACGGCGACATGAACGAGGTATTCGCCGGTGGTACCAGGCGTCGGAGCCCCGGTGATGCCACAGTTACCGCTCCCCGGGCGAGCGGTGTCGTCTCGGCCCACGCAGAACCCCCCTGCGACCTGCGACCCTGCCGACGCGCTTATGGTATGAATGACGATGTTGCACGCGGGGCAAGCAGTCGTGACCAAGCTCTGGACCGCGGTCGGGATCCGCCCATTGGCACATGACACAGCTGCGGGCGGCACTACGCAGGCTCCCGGCGGGGTCGGAAAGGTCGAGGCGTTGGCACAACAGGATGAGAGTCCGGCGTCCGCAACCTTCATCGTGATGAGGGCCGGGGACCCGATCGGTGGGCACGACGCGTCCGTCAACCGGGCGGTCGCGCACGCCCCCCCGATCAAGGCCTTGATCAGCGCGTCGTGCCGCCGGAACGTGGCCCAATTGAGGAAATTCCCGTCCCAGTCCGTCGCCGCGCAAGGCGAGCTGATCGTCGCCTTCGTGGTGGTCACCACGAACCGGGTGTTGCCGGCCGTGGCATCATAGGTATAGCAGCTCAGCGAATCGAACGTGCCGATAAAGGCGGCGGTCTCCATGAAAGGCGCACCGGCTGGCGCGCCCGGACCATAGATCTGAGGAGACGTCGGACATGCAGTGTAAGGCGTGCTGCCGTTGTCGGTGCCGTCGCAGACCGCCCGGTACCCCATGCTGCCGGAGTTGTCCAGCATGATGAGCACGTTCGGCGTGACGAACGTGCTGAGGAAGGGTGGCGTGGCGATATAATCGGCGTTCGACGCCGAGTTCGCGGGGGGTGGGGGGGGCGGAGGAGGAACGGCAAAGGTCGGATTCGCCCAGAAGACGATCCAGATCATTCCCAACACCACCACAGACGGCAGCAGCAAAAATCCTAAGCGTTTCATGGTCGTGACTCCTTTTCCCTGTCTCCCCTCATTCCGGGAACGTGATGATCATGTGCGTAATCTGTCTGTCTGCTGACCCTGTTCCAAGCCAATACTGCACCTCGAATGCCACACTGTCCCCCTGATACTGACGGAGCTCCAACGGAGAGCCGGCTTTGTTTTCCACCAGCGCGTCAGGGGCCAGCACATAACTCGCGCGGTCAATCCAGACGGTCGTGCCCTGGGCCTTCGTGAGAATCCCTTTCTTCGACCCCGGCTGCGAGCGATCGATCTTGGCCGGCTGGGTTGCTCGCACCTGCGGGGCTTGAGAGAACGTACCTTGCGCCTCAGCCATCGGCGACCACAGCAGCACCGCCGCTCCGATGAGGATCCAGACACAGGAGGCCCACAGCATGCTCTTGCGCGTGATTTTCCCCGTCATGGCTTGCTCTCCTTCCCTAGATCTTCCGCTGACACGACTGGCCCGTCGCCACGCAGTTATAGACCCCCGTGACGCGGCCAGCGGCCTGAGTCGCTCCTCCGGCAGAGGAGATCGCATAACAGTCAATCCGGTAGATGATCTGAACACCAGCCTGCTGCGCAGAGCCCCCGAATGCCGCCGGCGCGCCGCTCATGGGTTGTGCATAGAGGCGGTCAATGTCCATGTTCACGGTGTAGGTGGAGATCGTCAGGACGGCATTGCGCGTCGAGCCCACCGTGGGATCCGCGCTGTCCGCGTTGGCATTCGACTGCCCCATGATCTCCGCCTCCAGCGGGTTCTGCCCCGGCGCCGTGCCCAGTGGCAGCGTGATGCTCGGATTGGCGCCAGCCGCCGTGAGCGTACCGGGAACGCCCCCGTTCTGCAGGGTCTGCTGGATGATCTGCACGCCGCTGCTCATGCAGGCCTCAGCCGCATTCAGGGTGCTCTCCCGCAAGCGCTCGCCGCCCGCCATCTTGATGTCCAGGCTCGTCGACGTAATCGCCGCGACCCCGATGACGGTCAGAATGATGGTCAGCATCAGGACCGTCAGCATCGCAATGCCGTCTTCCCGACCAAGCACTGCCCTGCGCGCTATCCGTCCTTGTTTCAGCATGGTCCTCCGCCTTTCACGCCGTCACGACCGACGATTCCTAGATCTTCCGCTGGCACGACTCGCCCGTGGACACGCAGGAATACACGCCTGCGATGTGACCAGCGGCTTGTGCCATGCCGCCAGCCGTCGAGTTGGCATAACAATCGATCCGATAGAGAATCTCGATACCGCCGCCCGCGGCGCCGCCGCCGGTCCCCTGATAGCCAGCAGCGAATTGCAACGAGGACCCGGATTTGGGCTTGGCATAGAGGCGGTCAATGTCGATGTTCACGGTGTAGTTGGAGATCGTCAGGACGGCATTGCGCGTCGAGCCCACCGTAGGATCCGCGCTGTCCGGGTTGCCATCCGACTGTCCCATGATCTCCGCCTGCAGCGGGTTCTGCCCGGGCGCCGTCCCCAGCGGCAGCGTGATGCTCGGATTGGCGCCGGCGCCGGTCAGCGTGGCCGGAATCGCCCCGTTCGCCAGCGTCTGCTGAATGATCTGCACGCCGCTGCTCATGCAGGCCTCAGCCGCGTTGACGCTGCTCTCCCGCACGCGCTCGCCGCCCGCCATCTTGATGTCCAGGCTCGTCGACGTAATCGCCGCGAGCCCGATGACGGTCAGAATGAGGGTCAGCATCAGGACCGTCAGCATCGCAATGCCGTCTTCCCGCTTCAGCAATGGGCTCGGCTCTGTCTGTCCTGGTCTCGGCACGGTCTTCCGCCTTTCGCCCGGTAATGCCCTACGATTGTGACGCGTCGCGGAGACTGACGATTCTGGTCAGCGCCCGCCGACGTATGCCAGTAGCCGACGCGATCACCTGATCTTCCGCCGTCACGGCCGAACCGCTGGTAAAGGTGGGGTCGCTCCACGTGTTGTTCGCCACGTTCGCGGCGGCCGGAGGAATCGCCCGTCCCACCACCGTGATCCGGACCTGCCGGACGGAGGTGGGTGTGGCATTGACGGTCGCGGGCAGCGTCGTCACGGTGCCTGTCCCTGCCGCATACGCAGTGGTCCCGTTGGTGCAGGCCCCATTGTTGGGAACGAAGTCCAGGCAGTCGACCGTATTGGCCAACCCGCCGGCCTGATCGTCAATCTGCCCGTCGGCGTTCGCATCCACCGCATAAGCAAATTGAATGGACTCGATGCCGTCCACGATCGCCACGCCGGCCCCCGCCCCAACGGCGCGGAGCAGTTGAAAAGGAGGCGTCACGCCGATGCCGGTCACGGTGTACGTCACGCACGTCAAGCGCATGATCGGCATGCCGACTGGAAACACGACCGGGGCTTGGACGCCTTGGCTCAGCGTCAAGACGGAACCGGCGACGCCGTTGACCGTGGCGGTGAAGGCCCCATCCATGGAGATCACGTCATTCGCCGCGACACCGGAGACCAAGTTGCTGACCGTGATGCTATTGCCGCTCGTGAACGCATTCTGGAGCGTCCCGATCTGCTGGTCCACCGTCATCACGCTGATCGAATCGGGCCCGGTATCGGCTCCCACCGCTTGGTCCGTGGCGTTCAGATGGTTGGCGCATCCCCCTATCGAGCCGGCCGCCGGATTCCCATAGCCGGTCATGCGAATGTCCCGGGCAATCAGATCCATGGCCAGGCGGACATTGCGTTGGACCTGCACCGTCTGGTCATTCATGACAGCGGTCTGCTGGGTGCTGCTGAGCACGGCAAACGCGGCCATGGACACCACCGAGAAGATGAACAGGGAGATCACCAACTCGACAAACGTGAATCCTCGCTCCGAAGCGCGGTTCGTTGCAGTCATGTGTACGGCCTCTCTCACCGGTCTCATAGCGGGGCCACCATTGTCGTCATGGTAATGGTCGGCTGGCGGATGCCCGTGGACCACTGGATCGTGACGGTAATCTGAACCTGCTGGAGGTCTGGCGGATTGGCTACGGCTGTTGAAGTGACCGTTCCCATGCCGTTGGGGAGCAGGAGCTGCCCCGAGGAATCGGTGGCTGACAAGTGGGCCAACCACTGGTTGTAATCGCCATTGGCCGTCGGATTGCCCGTCGAGTTTCCCGGAGCGGAGCCTCCAGTGCAGGCATAATTGCAGGCTTGGATGTTGTGGTAGGGATACCCAAAGCCGACAATTGAAGTCGCATTCGTCGGTGAATTGAACCGGATGCGCTCGATCATCTCGGTGGCGAGATTGGTCGCGACGGTGAGCCGCCTGGCATCCACATTGCGGGACAGCGCCATGTCCACCATGGCGGCGATCGCAAGGAGGCCGACCGCGAGATAGACCGACGCGAACATCAACTCGATCAGGGTGAAGCCCTCATCCCGTTGTTTCACGCGCTCATGTTCCGTAATGGCCAGACGAGCCATGGGGTCTCCTATTGGGCGCAGGAGCTTGTATAGCACCACGATGCTTTCCCTGTGGACGTGACCACGATCCGGTAATTGAGGCCCCTGGTATTTTTGAAATTGAACGCCTGGGTGCCATTGCCCGTGCAGGCAGCCCCCGTATAGGCGCCCGTGGCGGTAATGCAGAGGTTGTTGGCATTTCCGGTATCTCTCCGCATGCCCATGGGGCTCAGTTGCACGTTCTGCGGCGAACTCACGCCCGCACCGACCGTCGCGCCAGTTGCATTGGTCAACGACACCTCCGAATCCAGCGTCATCAACGGCAGCACGGCGGCACTGGCGCTGTTCAGAAAGGTCACAGTCACCGGCGAAGTCGCTGCCGGCTGAGTGACCGTCACGGTCACGGTCGTGCTCTGGTTGATGGCGTTCATCCTGGCAAGTCCGATATTGCCGTGTAGGGTCGCGACGGCATCCTTCAGCTTGTACTTGCGGTTCCAATCCAGGTAATTCGGCACGGCGACCAGCACCAACAGGCCGATGATCGCTACAATGATCGTGACCTCAGTTAGGGTAAAACCGGCCTGCGCCTTGAGCCGAGTCGCCATCCCTGCCTGTACAGACGTCATTGGTCTCCCCCTCTTCAAAGCAAAGTGGATGCCTAAGAAGTACTACCTTCCGACATTATCTTATATCGATATTGATTTCAATACGTTACGAGCTATTTGAGGGTGGCGATTTGAAAGGTCTTGGAACACGTGGGCACGTGGACTGGGAAGTACGTGTCCGTATTTGGGGAGCGGACTACATGGTTCTCCATTCGTGTTCAGGCTGTCCACTCTAGGGGCTGGCGCATCGACCCTTGGTGCAGGCAAAGGTAGACGACCAGCCATCAGGCGTCCGACACGACAGGTATGGGGGGTTTCCATCGCTTTTCCACCCCCTGATATCGCATTGCTGCCACCCCTGCCCGATTTCATACCATCCTGTAATAAGCCGACGAGGATCAGGGTCCTCAGCGACAAGGTGACCCAACACGTCGCTCGCGCTTCCGTTATTACACGACATCATCGGCTTCCATTGATCGGACACGAGGCGATAAATCACGAAGGCTTTTTTCCCCCCTCCTTGGAAGGAACACTTGAAATCAACCGGAGGGTTCACCACCACGGCTATATCCGTGTTCATGTCAACGCCTCTCGGACCGGCGCCCGGAACGATTGTCTTCGCTTTCGTCTGGGATGCCTGACCACAGGCCACACAGAGAAGGCATAGAACAGAGATGGCGATCCTAGTCATGCAGCATCCTCCCGCTCCCGCAAGGAGCCTGCCTAAGGCTTCGCGCACTGGCCCTTCGTGCACGTCACCGTCATCGTGCCGCCGCTAGGCGTTTGGCACGAGAGGGATTTGCCCTTGGGGTCATTTCTCCAGCCTTTGAGCTCGCATTGCTTCCATTCTCGACCGTCGGCATACCACCCCGTAATCATCAGTCGAGGATCCCCTCCGTCAGCGGGCACGTGGCGGGCTATTTGGCTCCCGGCTCCATCGTTGCAGGACAGCTTGGGCTCCCATTCCTTCGGGCCATGGCGATAGACGATGATGACTTTCTTACTACGTCCCAGGAAGGTACAAATCATTTCGAACGGCCCCTCCACCTCCACCCCTAGTTTGGCGTCCATCTTGGTGGCGCCAGGACCTTGGCTCGCTTCCACCTGGGGGGTCAGAATAAACGTCATCCCGATTATGAGAGCCCACAGTATGCTGGTCACCATCTCCGACCTCCGTTTAATTGTCCCGCTCCCGCCACGTGCCCCGAATAGGGAAGACAACAGGGAGTCCCTGCACGCGCCCCCGGCTGAGGTCACTATCATACCAGACTTCCAGGAGACCCAACCCCGTTAATCCCCGCTCGGCCACGACGGCCCCGAAGACACGCACGTGCTTGTCAATCCGAAGCGCCCCGGCCGTGTACAGCACACCATTGACAGTCACCTCACCGAAGCTCACCGGTGCACGCGAGGCCGATGCCGCCTGTCCCTCCGGCAAGGGGGCGAGAGTGTGGACCGTCTGGCCTGTCCCCTGCGGCCGCAGCACGACACGCGCATTGATATAGAAGGTTCCCTCCATATACAGCGGGTCCAGCACCAGCGTGGCCTGGTTGGCGTCGTTTGGCGGTTGCTGGTCGAGGGTGTCAATGAACACCAGGCCGCGCTGGTCCCCGACCGCCTGCGATCCAAAGACCTGCAACGGCGTCAGAGCGTGAGATGGATCCATCGTCCCATTCCTGTAGAGCCGGCCCTCGTGATCTGGGACGTAGTAGCTCCCCAAGCGTTGTGCATGGTCCTTGAAGGTCTGATACGGCCAAGGACCGCGCGGGAAGTTCGAGACCATGTCTCCCCAATGAACCTGGACCTGCGGGGACATGCCGGATTCCGCAAGGCTCAAGTCGGCAGAGAGCACGTTGGCTTGGACGGCAGCCAGAAGAGGCGGGACCCTCCATGCGCCCAATTCGACGGACACTGTTCGACGGGCCCCGCCCCTTGCTTCCGCCGTCACCTCCACTGTGCAGAAGCCATCGGGGCGTCCGGAACCGTAGAGACGAGCGTGCGTAATGCGCCCGAAGGCAGAGAGCGCGCCCACATCGTTCAGCAGTCGATCATCCTCGGGGCGGGCGGCATCATACGTCACGTCGGGAGCGTCCGGCGTGCCGGTAAACCGAACAGGCAAGGGCGCTTCGCGGGAGGCAGGCAGGGCGCCCTGCGTGAGCCACGCCACCACTTGCTCCACGCCGCTTTCGGCCAACAACTGAGCAGTCCTTTCGTCCACCTGTCGGCTCGAGGCCGTCGCTTCCGTGACCGCCAAGTTCATGGCGACCCCGCCCAGCATGGCCAGGAGAAGTCCCACCAACAAAGCCCCGATCAACACCCCGCCCGTTTCAGCAGTGCCTCTCATCATAGTGCCCTCACACCCAGCTCCTGCATGTGGGTTCGCCGAATTCGCCCTCCACGGCCATCCGGGCGGCTGGTTTCCAGATGAAGCCGAATGAGTTTGATCTCATCTACTCGTCCGTCTGGACGTCCGTCCGCGGCGAAGTAGCTGAAGAAAAGGCCATCAACATGCTCGACGAGGGGATTGGCGCCGGCATCCACTTCACGCATCAGTTTGGCATTCTCGGGATCACGGCGACTCAGATAATAGCGGACCCGGTTCACGATCTCGACCGGACTGCCGATTGGATAGTCTCGTGCGAGAGGGCCTGAGAAGGCCAATTGCCCTGCCGAGCTGTCCCGCGCCAACACGTGTTCTTCGCATCCGGAGGGTCCGCAGACCATGACCCTTTTGCCTTTCATCCATCCTGATCGGGTGTTGACCTGCACCCAGTCCTGACCGGCGATGGCAGCCGTCACCAACACTCCCCGGACGTCGTTCACGTTGGCCTCGAAGGCGATCTCCTCCCCCGTCATCACAGTCAAGGGCGGGTGACCTCTCAATGTCCCGGTCCCCGCCAGGCGCAACTCGCTGGCCAGCAAGTGGACCCCGCCCCGTATATCCTGCTGGAGCTCGGCCTTCGTCTGCTGTTTACGATAGTGCTGGTGGTGCGAAACAAACATATCCAGAGCCCCTCCCAGGACGAGGGCTCCCAATGTGGCGGCAATCATCGTTTCCATCAAGGAGAACCCGGCCTGGGGAAAAGTGGGGTCAGAGTCCATTTTCCGGTTCAACCGTGACCTCCCTCGAGTATCTGACTGAAAATGGACTCTGACCCCACTTTTCCGACTCCTGTGTCACTGGCCGGGCGCATCAAACAGTTCCTCCGCTGAATACGGGGTTCGCTCTCCGCATCCCTAACCGGACCGTGCGATGGCGCCCTCCCTGGTCGGACCACGCAGCGGTCACCGTCAGCGTCGCGGTTCGCGAGTGCGCCAGGCTCGGCCGGTCCGGACGGACTGTCCAGGTCACCATGACTCCGTTGATGGTTTGCCGACCTGTGTACTCGCCGTCACCAGCGACAGCGTACCCTTCACTCCCCGAATCCTTAAGCCGCCCCACCACCAAACCATCACCATCCAGGTCGGCCTTCAAGAGCGACTGGTAGGGCACGGCCCTCAGACGTTCCAACCGGGACTCAGCCAGGGCTAACGCTTCGAGCTTCCTGGCGCCTCCTGCGATGCCATCCTGAGCCAATGCAAGCATGCTGACCGATCCGAGCAGGCTGACCGAGAGGACCACCATCGCTACCAATGGCTCGACCATGGACATGCCGCGGTCCAAGAGCAATGACACGCGCTCCATGGCGGCGTCACCGCGCCCGGACGATGCCGGTCAAGCTGACCGTCACCACCCGCTGGACGCCCCGTCTGTCCTCTAGCGTTAACGTCGTCGGCGTCGAGCTCGTGCCGCGAGGATGGAATGCCAACACGGGTCCCCCGGTTGAACGAATCGTTCGGATGCCACGGTTCATGAGGTTCCTCACGGGAGCCACCGGCTGCGTGACATCACTGGAACGGTACAGGGCCACTCCCGGTTGGTTAGGATCGAGAGCAACCCGGATAGTCTGTCCTTCATGCACTGCGAGGCTCCTGGCATACCGGAGATCGCCGACCACTTCCGCTACCGCCGTATTGAGAAAGACCTGGTCCGCCATAGCCTGCAGCTCCGTGCCCATAAACACGGACAGCGCTCCGGTGATCGCTAGGACAATCACCAGCTCCGCCATCGTCATTCCCCCTTCCTGCCTCAGTAGATTTTTTTGTGTCAGTGCCGTCGTCATCGTGGGCCCTCCTTGTTAGGTTGTCGAATGAGCTGCCGGGGGAGTCATCAAGTACCATGCCATCGACGACAGGAGTTCGCAGACCCGCATCAGCTACGAGACTGTCGACGATGGCTGTTGGGAAACCAAGCTAGGAGGGGTCAGGAAGAAGCGATGCGCATGGGAGGCCGATCAAATCAGCGATTGGAGCTGCGGAAGACTTTGTCATGAGCCGACCGGTTCGTCAGGCCCTGAACGGACGTTCAGGACGAGTGTCTGCTTGTTCACTGTCCTTGTCGTTGGGTGGGTGCGGGAGGGGCGTCTCGGGTACCCGTTGCTCCTCCAAATGCAACGGGTGATGGGCCCCCTCCCGCTATAATGACGCCCTGACCCAAGGCTAGCTCGACGTTGAAGGTGCTCGAAGTTGGAATAGGTAGGTGAACGAGAGAGAAAAGCCCTGCTGGATGTCAGGATTGGCGTCGCAGCAGGGCTTTTGAACAATC
>Ga0209801_1001717_pt1 | contig 13369 bp, 10 predicted proteins | sample GraSoiAngelo_127_FD_185884 | JGI IMG/M metagenome (GOLD analysis project Ga0209801, IMG submission 185884) | Grasslands soil microbial communities from the Angelo Coastal Reserve, California, USA - 14_0927_09_40cm (SPAdes) (version 2) | ecosystem: Environmental > Terrestrial > Soil > Grasslands ... | reverse complement strand
CTCGGCTAGCAGATCGTCCGACGGGTCAGGCCGATCGCACCACGGCGAACAGGTTGCGATAGGCGACGACGTCGTCGCCCGAGCCGCCGTGGTGCTGGCCCAGGTGCCGCACCGTTGCTCCCTCGCCCTGCTGTTCCCCCGCCTCAGGCATGGTCCACCACATGACGCACCTCCACCCTGCAGTCCCCACCACCGTGCCCACTCGCGAAAAGAAGAACCGCTCGCGTGCGTCCGGACCACCCGTCATGGACCGCGAAGAGAGTCCGTCCAGAACGGCGCTCGGCGGGCCGGAGGCCGCGGATGCTCCGGCCGGTGCGCCCCGCGGTCAGAGCGGCGGAACCTTGCCGTACAAGAGGATCGCGATCACGAACGCGTACAACGCGAGAGCCTCCATCAGGGCGAGGCCCACTATCAGCGGCGTGAAGATGCGATCCGCCGAATTGGGGTTCCTCCCGATCGACTCCATCGCCGCCGCCGTCGCCCGGCCCTGGCCCAGCCCGGCCCCGAAAGCCGCGATGCCGAGCCCGAGCCCGCCCGCGAGCGCGATGAGGCCCCTCCACCATGACGCTCCGCCCCCTTCCCCTGCCACCTCCGCCAGAGCGGGGTTCGCCGCGAGAAAGATTCCGACGGCGACCAGTGTTCCACCGATGCGCTTCATTCAGCTCCTCTTTTTGGCCGCCCGCTCTCCCTTCCTCTCCTCTTATCCTCTTCCGCTCCCGCCGGGATGGCGGCCCAACCCTGCACTCAGTGATCGTGACTCACGGCGAGCGCGATGTAGATCGCGCTCAGCATGGTGAAAACGAAGGCCTGCACCACGCAGACGAACGCTCCGAGGCCGTAGAACGCGACCGGGATGCCAATCTTCGTGAGGCCGGTGAAGATCTCCACCACCTCGTGGTCCGCCACCATGTTGGCGAACAGCCGGATGCCGAGCGAGATGGGCCTGAAGACGTGGCTGAACAGCTCGACGACCAGCATGAGGGGGTAGAGGAGAACCACCGAGCCGAGGAACTGCTTCACGTACCGGAGGCCGTGCTCACGCGCGCCCGCAACCTGATACGCGATGAACGAGACGATGCCCAAGCCGAAGGTGATGTTGAAGTCAGACGTCGGCGGGGTGAACCCCGGTACCAGCCCGATCAGGTTGCAGGCCAGGATGAAGACGAAGAAGCTCGCAAGCAGCGGCACATAGCGCTCGGCGCCGTGGCCGATGACGCCCTCGGCGAGCCCCGAGATCGCCTCGACGAGACTCTCCGCCAGGTTGCGCACCGTGACCCCGTCCTCGGGCTCGAGCGCGGCTTCCGTCGCGCCGAGCTTCCGGCGCACGCGCGCCGCGAACACCACCAGGAGCCCGGCGACGAGCCCGGCCGTCGCGATCTTCTCGGGGAGCCCGAGCGCCCCGAACCAGGTGAACGGCTCGTCTTCCATCAACTTCCCCGCACCCGCATCGCCTCCCACACGGCCGCTACGGGGAAGCAGGTGAGGCCGACTGCGAAACCGATCGGGTCTGGACGCTGCTCTCGACCCGAGGCGAAGGCCCACCAGCCAAGCCCCAGGAACGCCAGGAGTTTAGCAAACAGAAGGGCAATAGCAAGGCGCGGGCCGGCCCGCCCGAGCAGAGCGCGGAGCCCGGCCGAGTAGAGGAGAACAGAGAGTCCGATGACGCCGCCGCCGAGGAGGACGCCGCCCGCCCCGGGGCGACCGGCCGCGCTCGAGGCGCCCGCCGCCAGAGCGACGAGGGCCCAGTGACGTGCCTGCAGCCGGCTAAGGCTCGGGCTCGTGGTCACTCCGCTCGAGCTGCCTGAGGGCCTGGATGAGCCAGATGAGGCCGCCGACCAATCCCAACACGGTAGCGGTCAGCAGTGCCCATGGTGCGGAGCCGAGCCACCGGTCGATCGCCCAGCCGACGAGAGCGCCTCCGGCGATCGTGCCCGAGAAGTTGATGCCGAGGGCCGTGTACCACCCGGCTCGGACGAAGGGATTGCGTGCCGCCACCTAGCAGGCCACCAGGACCTTCCTCGCCGCGTGGGCGAGCCGTTCGATGTCGCTCTCGGTGTGCGCCAGCGAGACGAACATCGCCTCGAACTGCGACGGCGGAAGGTAGATGCCCTCGTCCAGCATGCCGCGGAAGAACCGGCCGAAGCCGGCGGTGTCCGCCCGCCGGGCGCCGTCGTAGTCGGACACTCCCTCGACCCCCAGGAACAGGGTCAGCATCGAACCGACCCGATTGACGCACGCCGCCACGCCGGCGGCCTGCGTCGCCTCGGCGAGCCCCCGCTCGGCGAGGGCTCCGAGCTCCTCGAGGCGCTCATACGCCCCGCGCATCTCGCGCACCTTGGTGAGCGTCTCCAGCCCCGCCGCGACGCTCAGCGGGTTCCCCGACAGCGTTCCCGCTTGATACACCGGCCCGGTTGGCGCGAGACGCTCCATCAGGTCGCGCCGACCCCCGAAGGCGGCGAGCGGCAGTCCACCGCCGATGATCTTGCCGAGGCAGGTGAGATCGGGAGCGACCCCGTACCGGCCCTGCGCCCCGCTCCAGCCGACCCGGAACCCGGTGATGACCTCGTCGAACACGAGGAGTGCACCTGCCCGCGAGGTCTCCTCGCGCAGCGCCTCGAGGAACCCCGGCGCGGGAGGAACTACCCCCATGTTGCCGGCCACCGGCTCGACGATGACGGCGGCGATGTCCCGGCCGCGACGGCGCAAGAGCTCCCGCATTCCCGCCGTATCGTTGAATTCCGCGGTCAGGGTGAGGGTCGCCAGCGCCGCCGGGACACCCGGGCTGTCCGGCACGCCGAGCGTCAGCGCGCCGGACCCTGCCCGGACCAGCAGCGCATCGACGTGCCCGTGGTAGCAGCCCGCGAACTTGACGATCAGGTCCCGTCCGGTGGTCGCACGCGCGAGGCGGAGCGCGCTCATGGTCGCCTCGGTGCCCGAGCTGACGAGACGCACCTGCTCGAGCGAGGGGAGCGCCTCGACCAGCAGCCGCGCGAGCTGCACCTCGCCGACCGTGGGGGCGCCGAAGCTCGTCCCATGGCGCGCGCGTTCGGCGATCGCGGCGATCACGGCCGGATGCGCGTGCCCGAGCAGGAGCGGCCCCCAGGATCCGACGAAGTCGAGGTACGCGTGGCCGTCTGCATCGACCACCTCGGCGCCGCGCGCGCGCGCGATGAAGAGCGGTTTTCCCCCCACGGCGCTCCAGGAGCGCACCGGGCTGTTGACGCCGCCCGGAATCACCCGACACGCCTCGGCGTAGAGCTCGTCGGAGGTGCGTGACACGGCCTCGGCGACCGTCGCATCCGTCCGGCGAAGCGTCAAGTCCGCCGCCCCGCCGCGCCCCTTACGATTCCGCTTGCAGCGCGATCGACACATCGCCTATAGGGAAGGGCCTTCGAGCATCTCTTCCCCGCGAGACATCGTGCAGCAGGTGTTCCCCCCGGTCGCAGGTCGCTCGGGTCCGGTCTGCTGGGCGCTCGCCACGGCTGCTTGGGACCTGGTGGGACACGGCAAACGGTCTGTGATTCCTTACGGTTGGCACGTTATGAACAGCTGTGGACGCGCGTGTGCGTAACTCGCTCGCCTCGGACATCGAGCGCGCCTGGGACCGCGTCCTCGAGCGCGTCGCCGAACGCGTGAGCGTGGAGGATCTCAACCAGCTGATCCGCCCGCTCAGGCCGCTCGACGTCACGCCGTCTCAGTTCCACCTCGAGGCGCCGAATCGCCTGGTCCTCCACTGCGTGAACGACCGGTATCTTCCCGTCATCCAGGCGAGCGTCGCTGCGGTGCTCGGGCCGCGGCAGGTGGTGATCCAGCTTCCGGTACGCAACCAGGGGGAGCTCTTCCCGGACTCCGCCCGCCGGCGCGGCGAGCGACGTGCTCGTCCCCTCCTCGCTGCCCTCAACCCCAAGTACACGTTCGCGAACTTCGTCGTCGGCGCCTCGAACCAGTTCGCCCACGCGGCGAGCAAGGCCGTCGCGTCGCAGCCGGGCGATCACTACAATCCGCTGTTCATCTACGGCGGCGTGGGACTCGGCAAGACGCATCTGGCCAACGCGATCGGGCACCAGATCCTCCACGGCAACTCGCTCGCGCGCATCGCCTACCTGTCCTCCGAGGTGTTCATGAACGACCTCATCGCGTCGCTGCGACGCGACCGCATGGGGGAGTTCAAGGAGCGCTTCCGCAAGGTCGACGTCCTCATCCTCGATGACGTGCAGCTGCTGGCCGGCCGCGAGCGCACCCAGGAGGAGTTCTTCCACACCTTCAACTCGCTCTACGACCAGCGCCGACAGATCGTCCTCACCTCCGACAAGGTCCCGAAGGACATCCACGACCTGGAGGAGCGATTGCGGAACCGCTTCGAGTGGGGGCTGATCGCCGACATCCAGCCCCCCGACGTCGAGACCCGCGTTGCGATCATCGAGAAGAAGGCCGAGATGGAAGGCATCCCCCTCCCGAACGACGTAGCGCTGTTCCTGGGCAGCGAGTTCACGGCCAATGTCCGGGAGCTCGAAGGGTCGCTCACCCGGCTCGGGGCCCACGCCTCGCTCGCCCACCGTCCGATCACCATCGAGTTCGCACGCCAGGTCCTACAGGCGGTCCTGAAGCCCCAGGTGCCCAGGGTGTCTTTCGACGAGATCCTCACCGCCGTGTGCGGCCACTTCTCGGTGCGGCCAATCGACCTGCGATCGAAGCGACGCAGCAAGAACGTGGTCGTGCCGCGGCAGCTCGCCATGTACCTCTGCCGCCGCCTCATGAGCGTGTCCTTCCCGCACATCGGGGAGCTCTTCGGGCGCGACCACTCGACCGTGATCCATGCCACCACGGTCACCGAGCGGCGCATCAAGGAGGACGCGGCCTTCCAGGCGACCGTCGAGCGGCTGGAGCGGAGCATACGAGAGCACTAGCCTGGGGGAACAACTCGCGAGCCCTCAGTGGACAAGCACGACGCACTCTTCTAGAGGGTAGCGAGGTGTTACCTGCTTCTCCACACCATCCACACTCCCTACGACGACAACGACTCTGTACTATGAGAGAACGTAACGGAGTACCCGGAGAGGCTCGGGGTAATCGGAACAAGTCAGGAAGGGTGAGGTAGGCCATGGAGGTCACGGTTCGGCGCGAGGACCTGCTTCGGGGTCTCCATCTCGTGCAAGGGGTCGTCGAGCGGCGGAACACCCTGCCGATCCTCGCCAACGTCTTGATCGAGCCTGCTGCCGAGGGGATCGCGCTCACGGCGACGGACATGGAGGTGGGACTGCGCGGCTTGATCACGGCGCAGGTCAAGAAGAAAGGCACAGTGACCCTGAACGCGCGCAAGCTCTACGAGATCACGCGCGAGGTCACTGCCGAGGAGGTCGTCCTCAAGTCCGTGCAGGCCGGCTGGGTGGAGGTCCTCGCTGGGCGCTCGAAGTTCAAGATCGTGAGCCTCGACGCGAAGGATTTCCCGCAGCTGCCGCTCGGGACCGATGCGCCCGAGGGGACGACCATTTCGATCGCTGTGGGGACGCTGCGGGAGATGATCGACCGCACGCTGTTCGCGGTGTCCTCGGACGAGACGCGGTTCAATCTCGCGGGTGTCTTCGTGGGCAACGAGGATGATGGGGTGCTGCGCATGGTGGCCACCGACGGGCACCGCTTGGCGATGATCGACCGCCGCTTGCCGAACGCGAGGCTCGAGCGCGGCGCCATCATGCCACGCAAGGGGCTGGTCGAAGCGCGAAAGCTCCTCGACGAGGCGGAGGATCCCGAGGTGACGATGATCGTCTCGCCCAAGGACGTCCGCCTGATCCTGCGCTCCCTCTCGTTCTTCATGCGGCTCGTGGAGGGCGACTTTCCGGACTATCGCCAGGTGGTCCCTGGTGCAGCGCGCGTGCAGGCACGTGCGACCCGCGATGACTTCCTCTCCGCGCTGCGGCGCATCTCGCTCTTGTCGAGCGAGCGCTCGCACGGTGTGAAGCTGCATCTGGAGCGCGGGAAGCTCGAGCTGTCCGCCAGCAATCCCGACCAGGGCGAGGCCTCGGAGGAGCTCGACGTGCAGTACACGGGCGACCCGCTCACGATCGGCTTCAACGCGCGCTACCTGATCGACGTGCTGACGGTGCACGCGGAAGGGGACGTGATCGAACTCGGCTTCACCGACGAGGTCGGACCGGGGGTGGTGCGCGGTTCCCAGGACCCCGACTACACCTACGTCGTGATGCCCATGCGGCTCTGACCCGAGCCCGTCCCGAGCACCCCGATCGAGCCCCTGGGCTGCCGTTCTATTCGCAGCCGTAAAGGGGTCACAAGCTATGAGAATATCGATGCAATTTTCGTCGCCTCGCTATGGCGTCCGAGCCCTCTAACGGGTAGAATCCGAAGAGCAACAAAACCGCTTTTCGGAGGTCCATGAGCAGGCCCGAGACCGAGTCCGCCTACGGCGCCGCGAACATCAAGGTCCTCGAGGGACTCGAGGCCGTCCGCAAGCGCCCGGGGATGTACATCGGTGACACGAGCGAGCGCGGTCTCCATCATCTCGTCTTCGAGGTGGTGGACAACTCGGTCGACGAGGCGCTCGCCGGCCACTGCACGCGCATCGCGGTCACCATCCACATCGACTCGAGCATCACGGTCGATGACGACGGGCGGGGCATCCCGGTCGAGATGCACGAGGCCGAAGGCGTCTCGGCCGCCCAGGTCGTGATGACCAAGCTGCACGCCGGCGGCAAGTTCGACAAGGCGGCGTACAAGGTGTCCGGCGGGCTCCACGGCGTCGGCGTGTCGGTGGTGAACGCGCTCTCCGAGACGCTCGAGATGGAGGTGCGACGGGGCGGCAAGGTGTACTTCCAGCGCTACCACCGCGGCGATCCGGAAGCGCCGATCCAGGAGACCGGCGTCACCGATCAACGTGGTACCAAGATCACTTTCAAGCCTGATCCGCTCATCTTCGAGACCACGTCGTTCAGCTTCGACATCCTCTCGCAGCGGCTACGCGAGCTGGCGTTCTTGAATCGCGGCATCCACATCACGATCGACGACGAGCGCGACCAGAAGTCGCACCAGTTCCTCTACGAGGGCGGCATCGTCTCCTTCGTGCAGCACCTGAACAAAGCGAAGACGCCAATCCATCCCGACGTCGTCTACCTGGAGGGCGGGCGCGACGGCATCGAGATGGAAATCGCGCTGCAGTGGAACGAGGGCTACGCGGAGAACGTGTACGCCTTCGCCAACAACATCAACACGATCGAGGGCGGCACGCACCTGGTCGGCTTCAAGTCCGCGCTCACGCGCACGATCAACGCCTACGCGGTGGCGAACGGGGTCCTCAAGAAGGACGACGAGGCGCTCCAGGGCGACGACGTGCGCGAGGGGCTCACCGCGGTCATCAGCGTCAAGGTCCCCGAGCCGCAGTTCGAGGGCCAGACCAAGACCAAGCTCGGCAACAGCGAGGTGAAGGGGACGGTCGAGGCGCTGGTGAACGATCGCCTCGGGGTCTATTTCGAGGAGCATCCGGCGGAAGCACGCAGGATCGTGCTCAAGGGCCTCGAGGCCGCGCGCGTCCGGGAGGCGACCCGCAAGGCGAAGGAGCTCGCGCGGCGCAAGGGTGCGCTCGACGGGAGCGGGCTCCCGGGCAAGCTCGCCGACTGCCAGGAGCGCGATCCGGCGCTGTCCGAGCTCTTCATCGTCGAGGGCGACTCGGCGGGCGGCTCCGCGAAGCAGGGCCGCCACCGCCGCAACCAGGCGATCCTGCCGCTGCGCGGCAAGATCCTCAACGTCGAGAAGGCCCGCTTCGACAAGATGCTCTCCTCGCAGGAGATCAAGGTGCTCATCACCGCCCTCGGTGCGGGCGTGGGCAAGGAGGACAAGGATCTCTCGAAGCTGCGCTACCACACCATCATTCTCATGTGCGACGCCGACGTGGACGGCGCCCACATCCGCACCCTGCTGCTCACCTTCTTCTACCGCCACTATCAGGAGATCATCGAGCGCGGGCATCTCTTCATCGCGCAGCCGCCACTCTACCGCGTGAAGCGGGGGCGGGCGCAGCAGTACCTGAAGGACGAGGCGGCGCTCGAGGACTACCTGATCGAGCTGGGCGCGGGCGACATGACGCTTCGGGGTCAGGGCGGACCCGCGATCGCCGGCACCCCGCTCAAGCAGCTCGTGAAGAAGGCGATCCGCCTCGAGAAGGTGCTCGACGTGCTCGAGCGCAAGGGCAGGAATCGGCACCTGGTGACGGCCCTCGCACGCCAGCCGGCGATGGACGCGACCGTGCTCACCGACGAGGCCCGGCTCCGTCAGGTAGTGGCGGCGGCCGAGGTGTACCTGAAGGTCGCGGCGCCCGAGCTGCTGCCCGTGAGCTTCTCCTTCGAGCAGGATCGTGAGCACGCCTGTCTCTCGCTGGTCGCCTCCACGCGCGCCAACGGCGCCGCGCACCGCAATCTCGTCGATCGCGAGCTCTGTCTCAGTCCGGAGTTCGAGGAGCTCCGCCGCCTGGCGCGCGAGCTCGCGGCCGCCGGGGAGCCACCGTACACGATCGGGGAGGGCGAAGCTGCGGAGCAGGTGCCGAACCTCCAGCAGGCGGTCGCGCGCGTCATGGCCCAGGCGCGCAAGGGGCTCGAGATGCAGCGCTACAAGGGCCTCGGCGAGATGAACGCGTCGCAGCTCTGGGAAACGACCATGAACCCGGAGTCGCGGACGCTGCTGCAGGTGAAGATCGAGGACGGCTACGAGGCCGACGAGATCTTCTCCACTCTGATGGGTGACGAGGTCGAGCCGCGCCGGAAGTTCATCGAGGCCAACGCCCTCAACGTTCGCTTCCTCGACATCTGAGCATGGACGAGAAGGGACAGCGGGTCCCGGTCAACATCGAGGACCAGATGCGCGAGTCCTACATGGACTACGCCATGTCGGTCATCATCGGGCGCGCCCTGCCGGACGCGCGCGACGGTTTGAAGCCGGTCCACCGCCGCATCCTCTACGCCATGTTCAGCGAGGGACTCGTCCACAATCGCCGTTACTCCAAGTGCGCGGGCGTGGTGGGCGAGGTGCTCAAGCGCTACCACCCGCACGGCGACTCGGCGGTGTACGACGCGCTGGTGCGTCTCGCGCAGGAGTGGAACGTTCGCTATCCGCTGATCGACGGTCAGGGCAACTTCGGCTCGATCGACGGCGACTCGCCGGCGGCCTACCGCTACACCGAGTGCCGTCTCACCGAGCTCGCCGAGGAGCTGCTCGCCGACATCGACCGCGAGACGGTCAACTTCGTGCCCAACTTCGACGACTCGACCCAGGAGCCGCTCGTCCTGCCCAGCAAGGTCCCGAACCTGCTCATCAACGGATCCTCCGGCATCGCCGTCGGCATGGCCACCAACGTCCCACCCCACAACCTGGGTGAGGTGTGCGACGCCCTGGTGGCGCTGATCGAGCACCCCGAGCTGACGGTCGACGAGCTCATGCGGTACATTCCCGGTCCGGACTTCCCGACCGCCGGCTTCATCTGCGGGCAGGGTCCGATCCGCGAAGCGTATCGCGAGGGGCGCGGCATCCTCACGGTACGCGCGCGCGCGACGGTCGAGACCGACGAGAAGAGCGGCCGCTCGGCCATCATCGTGACGGAGATCCCGTATCAGGTGAACAAGCGGCGTCTCATCGAGCGCATCGCCGAGCTGGTGAACGAGCGGAAGCTCAACGGCATTGCGAGCGATGGCCTGCGCGACGAGTCCGACCGCGACGGCATGCGCATCGTGATCGAGCTCAAGCGCGATGCCGTGGCCGAGGTGCTGCTGAATCAGCTCTACAAGCACACGCCGCTGGAGGAGTCGTTCGGCGTGAACATGCTGGCGATCGTCGATGGGCGCCCGAAGCTGCTCAACTTGAAGGACGCGCTGCAGGTGTTCCTGAAGCACCGCCGCGAGGTCGTCGTCCGGCGGACGGTCTACGATCTGCGCAAGGCCGAGGAGCGGCTCCACATCCTGGCCGGCCTCAAGATCGCCATCGAGCACCTGGACGAGGCGATCGGCATCATCCGTGCCGCCACGGATCCGACCAGCGCCCGCGAGCGCCTGATGGCGACCTTCGCGCTCTCGCAGCTCCAGGCGCAGGCCGTCCTCGACATGCGCCTCCAGCGCCTGACCGGCCTCGAGCGCGGCAAGATCGTCGAGGAGTACGCCGAGACCGAGAAGGCGATCGCGCGCTACCGCGCGATCCTGGCCGACGAGCGCGAGGTCGCGAAGATCATCGCCGACGAGCTGCGCGCGCTGCGCGAGAAGTACGGCGACGAGCGGCGGACGCGGATCGTGGACGAGGCCGCCGCGATCTCGGTCGAGGACCTGATCGTCGAAGAGGACATGGTGGTCACCATCTCGCACGAGGGCTACATCAAGCGGAACGCCATGGCCCTCTACCGCGCCCAGCGCCGGGGCGGGCGCGGGAGGATCGGGGCCACCACGCGCGAGGAGGACTTCGTCGAGCACCTCTTCATCGCCTCGACGCACTCCTACCTCCTCTTCTTCACCACCTCCGGGAAAGTGTTCTGGCTGAAGGTGCATGAGATCCCCCAGGCCGGCCGGACGGCCCGCGGGCGGAGCATTACGAACGTGCTCAGCTTGAAGCCCGAGGAGAAGCTCTCGGCCTTCCTCCCCGTGCGCGAGTTCCAGGAAGGGCGCTACGTGCTCTTCGCGACGCGCCGGGGCCTGGTCAAGAAGACGGACCTCATGCAGTACGCAAGCCCGCGGCCTTCGGGCATCATCGCCATCGCGCTCGAGGAGGGCGACGAGGTGATCGGCGTCCGGCTGACCGACGGCACGCGCGAGGCGATCCTCTCGACGCGCGACGGCCAGGCGATCCGCTTCAAGGAGGAGGAGGCCCGGCCGATGGGCCGCGACACCTACGGCGTGCGGGGCATGAAGCTCGACGAGGGAGACGAGGTGGTCTCCCTGGATCTGGTGGAGCCCGGCGCCACCCTCCTCGCGGTGTCCGAGAACGGCTACGGCAAGCGCACCGAGATGGAGGAGTACCGTCTCACGCGGCGCGGCGGCAAGGGCATCATCACCATGAAGACCACCGACAAGACGGGGCGTGTGATGGGCGTTCGCATGGTGACGGATGACGATCAGATCATGCTGGTCACGAGCGGTGGGAAGGTGATCCGCCTGCGCGTCAACGAGATCCGCGTGATCGGCCGCAACACGCAGGGCGTGCGCCTGATCGACCTCGAGGAAGGCGAGCGCGTCGCCTCGGTCGCGCGTCTCGCCGAGCGCGAGGAGGACGGCGAGGCCAAGGACGAGCCCGTGCCGCCCGCCGACCCCGATCCAGCTGCCGGCTCGTAGCCCCCGCGCGGTTCGACATCGAACCGCGCGCTTGCGCGCCGCCGTCCATTCGTGCCAGCTTCCTCGCCCCAGCCATGGGCCGCGGTCACCATCCTCGGAGCCGGAAGCGGGGGCACTACCCTGGGGACGCACCTCGCCCGCCTCGGGCACGAGGTCTGGCTCCAGGCGCACAATCGGACTGAGGGAAGGAAGGCGCATGCCGAACCGCTCCACACCGTGCAAGCAGGAGGGATGCACGCGGCCCGCCGACGGCGGGAAGGGTTACTGCCGCCACCACTACGCCGGGTGGAAACGCGGCACCCTGCCCAAAGGTCGCTACAAGACCTGCCGCGTCGAGGGCTGTCGCAAGCGGATCATCGCGCGTGGACGGTGCGAGGAGCATTTCGCGCGCGACTATCCCGGGAAGAGCGCGCCGCGGACTGCGGAGGCGCAGGCCTCGAGCTAGGCTGGTCAGGAGCTGTTCCTCGAAGATCGCCAAGACGCCCGGTCCATCGAGGGCGCCCTGTGCTAGCCCGCATTTCTCACCAGTCGCCTACTGCGGGCGCCAAGGGCGCGTCATCTCGGGGCGTACTCGGCCCTCGCTCCTCGACGTACTGTAGAGTACGTCTGCGTCGCTCGGTCCTACGTGCGCCCCGATCTGACGCGCCCTTGACGCTCTCGCGACGTCGCCCGGTGAGAATTGCGGGCTAGATTGTCGGGGTGTGGTTTCGCCAGGAGGCTCCGCAGGTGGCTCAACGCCGTCGCCGAGGCTCTCCGTGAACGGACGGAAGAACGCTTCCGGCGGCCGCCGTGGGGCATGCCGTAGGGTCGCCCATTCAAGCGGCTCACATTTCAAGGCCGACGGTGGCCTAATTCGGCCAGTACCTCTGCCGCTTGGAAATTGACATTCCCCCACCGCTGTGTTCGTATGCCGCGTTTCCGCGCCGGGCCCGGTGAGGGATGAAGAGAACCTATCAGCCAAGCAACCGCCGCCGCAAGCGAACGCATGGCTTCCGAACCCGCATGGCTACGCCCGGTGGGCGCCGCGTTTTGAAGCGGCGGCGCGACAAGCGCCGCCGGCGCCTGACGGTCACGATTCCGCCGAAGCAGCCCGGGTGAAGCGTGGCCGCCTCGCACAGCTACCCGAAGGCGGTCCGCCTGCGCCGGCGCGCTGACTTCCTCGCCGTTCAGCGCGAGGGGCGCCGTCGGCACAGCGAACACCTGGTGATCATCCGCCGAGCAGCTCCCGGGCCGTGCTCGCGGCTCGGCGTCACGGTGAGCAAGCGGGTGGGGAACGCGGTGGTCCGCAGTCGCGTCAAGCGGCTCCTGCGCGAGGTTTTTCGCGCGCGCCGTGGCGATATCGAGCCCCCTGCGAGCCCTCGAGCTCTCCGCCGACGAGTGACAGACCACGCGCGCGGCTGTTCTCGCGGGCGCTGATCACGCTGCTCAGGACGTATCGCCTCGTGCTCGCTCCGGGGTTGCCGGCGACATGTCGGTTCGTTCCCAGCTGCTCGGCGTTCGCCATCGGGGCGATCGAGGAGCACGGCGTGGTCCGCGGCGCGTGGCTTGCCGCGTGGCGGGTCGCACGCTGCCACCCATGGCACGACGGCGGCTACGATCCGGTCCCTGCGCGGAGAACGTGAGTCGTGGACCAGAAGCGACTCCTGATCGCGTCTGCGATCTCCCTACTCCTGATCTTCGCCTACCAGGAGTTCGTGTTGAGCCGATACCAGAGACGGCCTGTCGCCACCCCGACATCCGTGGCGTCGAAGTCAACGCCGGCGCGTGAGCCACTCCGCCAGCTCACGAGCGATCTGACAGCGGATCCGGGGGCCGGCGGTTTCGTGAACGTGGAGACGGATCTCTTCCGGATCACGATCACGCCGGTCGGCGCGCGCGTAGTCTCCCTCCAGCTCAAGGGCTATCGGCACTCCGTCGCAGACGATAGCCCTCTCGATCTGGTGGAAGCTGGCCCGGTCCTGCCCCTCACCCTACAGCTCGGCTCCGGCGCCAGTGACGCGCGCTTGGTGTACCGACCCTCCCGGACGGAAGTGGTAGTGCACGGGGTCGAGAGCGCA
>Ga0209801_1001713_pt1 | contig 13376 bp, 10 predicted proteins | sample GraSoiAngelo_127_FD_185884 | JGI IMG/M metagenome (GOLD analysis project Ga0209801, IMG submission 185884) | Grasslands soil microbial communities from the Angelo Coastal Reserve, California, USA - 14_0927_09_40cm (SPAdes) (version 2) | ecosystem: Environmental > Terrestrial > Soil > Grasslands ... | reverse complement strand
CGGCGATCACGTCGTAGCTGGGATGATCGGGCGCCTTCTCGGGGGCGATGCTCGTGTGGCGGTAGTACTGCGGATGGGGCGTCGCAAAGTTGCCGCCGCGGAAATTGTCGTCGTATTCCTGCTTGCCGTGATCGGGGAGCGGCTGGCCGCGCAGCTGCCGGCCGGCGATGCCGCGACCGTAGGTGAATGTGGCGAGGAAGAGCGTGTTGATCCCGGCCATCTCCTGGAAGCCGTCCAGCACCTTGTCGGTGCCTTCGTCCACGAACGACACGGCTCCCACCTGAATCCCGACCATCGGCGGCTCCGCCCTTGCCGCGCGCGGGCCCCGACCCCGGGCGCCGCTTCCTGCGATCAGCGTGGAGGTCTCCAGAAACGTGCGACGATCCATCGGTCACTCCCTCAAAGCCTGTACGTCTCTTTCGCCAGATCGTACGCCAGCGCCCGCGCCATGCGGCGCGCATCGTCCATCTCGATGACGTGCCGCGCGACCAGCCGGGCGAGATAGTTCGCGTCCACCCGCCGCGCCAGATCGTGCCGTGCCGGAATGGAGCAGAAAGCCCGTGTGTCGTCGTTGAAGCCGGCGGTCTTGTAGATACTCGCCGTCTCGGTGGTGCGCTCGCGGAACCGCGTCATCCCCTCGAGCGAGTCGTGGAACCACCACGGTGGCCCGAGCCGCACCGCCGGGTAGTGGCCCGCCAGCGGCGCCAGCTCCCGGCTGTACGTGGACTCGTCCACGGTGAATAGCACGAGCGTGAATCGTGGATCGTTGCCGTAGGCGTTGAGCAGCGGCCGCAGGTTACGCGTGAACTCGGTGGCGACGGGAATGTCGCCGCCCCGGTCGGGCCCGAACCGCTCGAACAGCAGCTGGTTGTGGTTCCGGTATGCCCCCGGGTGGAGCTGCATCACCAGCCCGTCGTCGAGCGACATACGCCCCATCTCGAGGAGCAGATGCGCCTCGAAGCGGCGCTCGTCGGCCCGAGTCGCCTCCCCCTGGCGCGCCTGCTGAAACAGCACCTCGGCCTCGTCCGGGGGGAGCCACGTCGTGTAGGGCTCGAGCACCGCGTGATCGGTGGCCGTGGCCCCCATGCGCTTGAAAAACGCGCGGCGATCCTCGAGCGCGTGCACGAACTCGGCGTAGTCCACGAGCGGCGCGCCGTGCTCGCGGCCGAGCGCCTCGAGCTCGGCGGGCCAGCCGGGCGCCGCGATCTTGAACACGGCATCGGGGCGGAAGCAGGGGATGACCTTGCCCTGCCACCCTGACTCGCGGATCGCCCGATGGTGGTCGAGCGGGTCGCTCGCCATGTCGGTGGTGGCGAGGACCTCGATGTTGAACCGCTCGAACAGCGCCCGCGGCCGGAACTCAAGGGAGCAGAGCCGCTCTGCGATCGCGTCGTAGATCGATCGGGCAGTCTCCCCCGTGAGCTGCTGCTCGATGCCGAACACGTCGTGGAGCTCGTGGTCGAGCCAGGCGCCGGTAGGCGTGCCACGAAACAGGAAATAGTGCTCGGCGAACAGCTGCCACACTTTGCGCGCGTCGCCGTCCAGCAGCGTCTCGAGCGGCACGCCGCGCGCGTACAGGAGGCGCAGGATGTAATGGTCGGGCTGGACGATCAGTGCCGCGGGCTCCGCGAACGGCTCATTGGTGGCCAGAATCCGCGGGTCCACGTGTCCGTGCGGGGCGATGATGGGCAGCCGCCGCGTCTCGTCGTACAGCGTGCGCGCGACGCGCCGGACTGCGGGGTCAGGATCGAAGCAGCGGTCCTCGTGGAGGACGAGCGCGTCCGCCACTACACGACGGGCGCCCAGCCCCGGGCGTACTCCCGCTGCCAGAATCTCATCGCTTCGTCGTCCCCGACGATGTGGCCCGACTTGGGGTCGGTGCGGAGCGCGCGCCCGGTCGATTGCGCGATGTTGCCGAGGTGGCCCAGCAGCACGCTCTTCGCCCCTTCCTCGATCGGTTGATGTAGCGCAGCGCCGGTGCGGATCGCGTCGACGAAATTCGCGATGTGCAGGACGGTCATGTCGTCGTCGGCATGCGTATTGAGGCCGTCTCCGGCTTGCGCGGCGAGGGATTGCTTCACGACTTTGCCCTTGACGTCGTACACGGTGTAGCCGTCGCGGTCCATGACCACGCTGCCCGTGGTGCCGAGGATGGCGGTGCCGCGCTCGCGACCGTACGTAGTCAGGCCGTTGCAGCTCTGGCCCTGCCAGATGATGGTTTTGCCCCCCGCGAACTCGAAGCAGGCTTCCTGGGTGTCGGGGAACTCCCAGTCATCGTCGAAGTGATAGCGGCCGCCGACCGAAGTGACGCGGATGGGGTAGTCCACGCCCAGGGCCCAGCGCGCGACGTCGATCTCGTGCGTGCCGTTGTTGCAGATCTCGCCCGTGCCCCACCGCCGGAACCAATGCCAGTTGTAGTGGATGACGTTGTCGCGGTACGGGGTGTGGGGCGCCGGGCCCTGCCACAGCTCGTAATCGAGGTTGGCCGGCACGGGCGCGGGCTTGCCGCGTCCAATCGTGGCGCGGGTGTTGGCGTACCAGGCGCGCGCCAGGTAGGGCTGTCCGATCGCTCCTTCTTTAATTGCCTGCACGACCTCGATGGAGCGCGGCGCGGAGCGCTGCTGCGTCCCCATCTGCACCACGCGCTGGTGCTTGCGCTGCGCCTCGACCAGCAGCTCGCCTTCGCGCGCGTTGTGCCCGCACGGCTTCTCGACGTAGACGTGCTTCCCCGCCTGCATGGCGAGGAGCGCGGCCGGCGTGTGCCAGTGGTCGGGCGCCGCGATGACGAGCGCGTCCACGCTCTTGTCCTCGAGGGCCCGGCGGAAGTCGCCCAACCCTTTCGGAGGCCGCGACTGCGCCTCGCCCACCTGCGTCACGCCCTTGGCCAGCACTTGTGCATCCACGTCGCACACGTAGGCCACGAGGGCGTTGGGCGTGCGGGCGAACGTCCGGCCCAGCACCGCGCCGCGGCCGTTCAAGCCCATGACTGCGACGACGACCTGCTCGCTGGGCCGCGACACCAGGGACGATAACCCCCGCGGAGCGACCAGTCCGAGCCCCGCGGCGGAAGCGGTCTTCAGGAAGTTGCGCCGTTTCATAGCACCCTCACCTTGATGCTGCGGAAATACACCTCGTCCCCGTGATCCTGCAAGACGATGTGCCCCTTGCGCCGCTCCGCGAAGCCCGGGATGGAGTGGTACTTGCTCGCGGCGAGCGCCGAGTCCATGCGCGCGGTGCCGAGCTCGAACTCCACGATCTTCTCGCCGTTGAGCCAGTGCTCGCCGTGGTTGCCGCGGAACACCACCCGCGACTGGTTCCACTCGCCCACGGGGCGGAGATGTTTCGCGCCGCTCGGCGCCACCAGATCGTACAGCGCGCCGGCTCGGTGCGTCGGCAGCTGGCCGTCGGGGTGGTGATCGTCATCCAGCATCTGGTACTCGAACCCCAGCGCGGAGTGATTCGGCGCGATGCTGCCCTGGGCGACCGCCGCGGGGGTCATCGCCCCGCCCTGGGCTTGGGACAGCTCCTCGGAGACGTTGTACTTGACGCCGCTGTTCGCGCCCGGCGTGACCTTCCACTCCCAGCTCAGCTCGAAATCCCCGAACGTCTCCACGGTCATCAGGTCGCCGCCGTTCAGCGGCCGCCCGTCCGGAACGCGGGGCACCTTGCCGCTCGCGATCTTCTTGATCGTGCCATCCACGATCTTCCAGTGCGCCGTCGGCACGGTGTCGTAGCCCAGGCCGCGCCATCCGGCGAGCGTACGGCCGTCGAACAAAAGGCGCCAGCCGGCGACGCGCTCGGCGTCGGTGAGCTGGTTCGGCCGTGTCTCGGTCGCGCCGAACGTCGTGGGGCGCGTCTGGGCGCCGAGCGCGGAGGTGCAGGCCCCGAGCGCGAGGAGCCACCATCGATGGTTGATCATGCTCACTCCGAAAAGCGTCACAGGTTGCCGCGCTTCGATTCTGCCACGGCGTAGTCGCAGGCGCGCGCGGTGAGCGCCATGTACGTGATGGACGGGTTGACGCACGACGAGCTGGCCATGCACGCGCCATCGGTGACGAACAGGTTGGGGACGTCGTGCGCCTGGTTATGGCCATTGAGGACCGAGGTTCGCGGGTCGCGTCCCATGCGGGCCGTGCCCATTTCGTGGATCCCGAGCCCGGGCTCCGCGCCGAGCCCGCCTTCTCGATAGGCGTCGTTGGTGCGTACGTCCTTGCAGCCGGCCGCCTCGAGCATCTCGGCCGCCGAGGCGGCCATGTCCTTGCGCATCGCCAGCTCGTTCTCGCCCCAGGTGCAATGGATGCGGAGCACGGGGATCCCGAACTCGTCGGTCTGTTCGGCCAGCTCGACGTGGTTGTCGGCACGGGGCAGGCACTCACCGAACCCGGTCATGCCCATGGTCCAGCGGCCCGGGTCGTGCAGCTTGCGTTTGAGCTCCACGCCGAACCCGGGCTCCCCGGCGCCGCGCGCCCAGTTCTGGCGGCTCGCGCCGCCCTGATAGCCGAACCCGCGCACGTAGTCGCCGCGGCGCGACGCCTCATCGCCCAGGTTGCGGAACCGCGGCACGTAGATGCCGTTGGGGCGGTTCCCCTGGTAGTAGTGGTCCAGCAGGCCCTCGATCGTCCCGCTCGCACCAGCGCGGAAGTGATGGTCCATCAGATAGTGCCCGAGCACCCCACTCGAGTTGGCGAGGCCGTTCGGGAAGCTGGGCGACTTGGAGTTGAGCAGGACGCGGGTGGTCGCGAGCGTCGAGGCGCAGAGGAAGACCAGACGGCCGGAGTACTCGCGCGTCTGTTTCGTCGTCGTGTCCACGACGCGCACGCCGGTGACCCGGCTCTTGGCCGCGTCGTAGATGAGCGAATGCACCACGCTGTCGGGGACGATGGTGAGCCGCCCCGTCGCCCGCGCGGCGGGGAGCGTGGAGGCCTGGCTCGAGAAATACGACCCGGTGGAGCAGCCCCGCTCGCAGGGGCCGCAGTAGTGGCACGGCAGGCGGTCGTTCAAGGGCTGGGTGAGGATCGCCACGCGGCCGATGGTGAACCGCCGGTCGGGAAAGGCGCGCTCGAGCCCCGCCTTCACGAACTTCTCGCCCGCGTTCATCTCCATCGGCGGCTGGAACTCCCCGTCCGGGAGCTGCGGCAGGCCCAGCTTCTCCCCGCTCACGCCGATGAAGCGTTCCACGTAGCTGTACCAGGGCGCCACGTCGGCGTAGCGAATCGGCCAGTCGACGCCATGCCCGTCCCGCAGATTCGCCTCGAAATCGAGGTCGCTCCACCGGTACACCTGCCGCCCCCAGATCAGCGACTTTCCGCCCACCTGGTCTCCCTGAATCCAGGTGAACGGCTTGTCCTCGATGTAGGGATTGCGGTGGTCCTTGATGAAGAAGTGCTTGACCGATTCGTGGAATTGGCCCGTACGGGCCTGGATCGGATACTCCTCCGCGCCGCGGGTTCCCACCGCCAGCCGCGCGTTGCGTAACGGGAGCTCCCAGCTCGGCTTGTGCTCGGTGATGTAGTCCTTGCGGTGCTCGACGTTGCGCCCGCGCTCGATCACCAGCGTCGCGAGCCCCTTCTCGGTGAGCTCCTTCGCGGCCCAGCCGCCCGTGATGCCGGACCCGATCACGATCGCGTCGTAGGTGATCATGCCCAGGCCCGCCCGATTGAGGTGTAGGGGATGTCCCCGCGGTACGTCCCGAAGGGGCTCACCCGCAGCTCCTGCATGGCGCCGATCTCCGATGTGTAATAGCCCACCAGCGTCAGCTCCTTCATGCGGCGGAAGAACCACGCATCCTCTCCTCTGGTCGCCGCGTATGCCGCCGCGTCCAGCTCGCGGAGCAGTGCCACCTGTTGCGCGGCGGCCGACTCCGCGAACCGCTTCCCATAATGGGACTGCGCCTGGGCGTCGACGCCCGCGAGGCCTGTGAGGAAGCGGTCGCGCTCCGCGGCCGGGTAATGGTCGGTGAGGAGCGTATCGACGAAGCGGTGCACGCCGGCCGCGCGCGCGCCCGGTGTCTCCGTCTGCGGAACGATGTGCTCGGCGAGGGTGGCGACGAGCTCGAGCTGGGCCGCACTCAGCGTCCGCGGCGCCCACGCGGGCGACGCCGCCCACGCGCGCCGCGTCGCCGTGCTGAAGACGCCCGCCACGGTGGGAGCGGAAATTGCGCCGCCCAGGAGCAGCGCCACCTGTTGCAGGGCGCGACGGCGACTGATCGTGTTACGGCTCACAGGGTGACCCCTTCCTTCCAGATGGCTATCTCACGGTAGCCGTACTTCTCGTTGTTCGCGAGGGCCCGTCCGGAGGCCACGTCGAGGATCAGCGCGAACAGATCCTCTTCGAGCCGGTCCATGGTGGCGGTACCGTCGAGCAGCAGACCCGCGTTGAAGTCGATCCAGTGCGGCTTCTTGACCGCGATCTCGCTATTGGACGAGATCTTGAGCGTGGGCACGGGGAAACCGAGCGGCGTGCCGCGTCCGGTCGTGAAGAGCAGCAGGGTAGCCCCGCTCGCGACGAGCGCCGTCGATGATACCCCGTCATTCCCCGGGGACTCGAGCAGGGACAGGCCCGCTCCGTTCCGCGTCCCGCCTCCCCCCGACAACGCCACCTCACCATAGCGCAGCACCTCCGTCACCGGGGCCGTGCCGCCCTTCTGGACGGCTCCCAGCGACTTTTCCTCGAGCGTCGTCAGCCCGCCCGCCGTGTTGCCGGGCGACGGGTTCTCGTAGATCGGCCGCTTGTGACGGAGCAGATACGTCTTGAAATCGTTCACCAACGCCACGGTATCCCGGAAGACCGCCTCCCCAACGGCCCGGTTCATGAGCAGCCGCTCGGCCCCGAACATCTCCGGTACTTCGGTGAGAATGACGCGACCCCCGCAGCCGGTCAGCCGGTCGGCGATACGCCCGACGAGCGGGTTGGCGGTGATCCCGCTCAACCCGTCCGACCCGCCGCACTTATGACCCAGGACGAGGTCCGAGGCCGGGCACACCTCCCGCTTGTCGCGTTCCACGAGCTCGACCAGCTCCGCCAGGCTTGAGAGGCCGGCCTCGATCTCGTCGGATACGTCCTGCGAATTGAAGAACCGCAGCCGCTCGCGGTCCACGTCGCCGGCGATGCGCAGCAGCTCGTCGAGCTGGTTGTTCTCGCAGCCCAGGCCCAGCACCAGGACGCCGCCCGCGTTGGGATGGCGCAGCAGGCCGGCCAGGATGCGCTGGGTATTCTCCAGGTCGTCCCCGAGCTGGCTGCAGCCGTACGGGTGCGCGAAGCTGAAGACGCCGTCGATCCGACCGGCGAACCGCGCCGCTCCCGTGCGCCCGATCTGCTCGGCGGCGTGGTTCACGCAGCCCACCGTGTTGAGTATCCACACCTCGTTGCGCGTGCCGACGCGCCCATTGCGACGGCGGTAACCCGCGAACGTAGGCGTCGCCCGCTGATCGTCGGGGGCTCCCGGAGGTAGGGGCGCGGCATGCCGCGCCCCTACGCGCGCGGGCTCGTAGCGGTACTCTACGACCCCCTCGAGGCAGGTCTTCAGGTTGTGGCTATGCACCCACGCGCCGGGCGCGATGGCCGCCGTCGCCGCACCGATCGGGAAGCCGTACTTCACCACGGGCTCGCCCGGCTCGATCGCCCGCACGGCGATCTTGTGGCCCGCCGGCACGTCGTCTTGCAGCACGACATTCGTGTCCTCGACGACGACCTCAGTCCCCGCCGCCAGCGGCCGAACTGCCACCACGACGTTGTCGGTCGGGTGGATTCTGACCGCTTGGGGCGCTGCCGTCACCGCGTGAAGTCCCGGTAGTACGTCTCGATCTGCTGTGGCGTGGCGGTCCCGGACAGGATCAGGATCCGGTGGCGGAACGTGCTCGACTCCCCCGGCGCGAGCCGGAAGTTCAGCTGCTCCTTCCCGTTCGTAAACGCCTTGCGGCCCAGTGGGTTGGCCGCGAACAGGCCGTAGCCGCGCGCGTGCCAAAAAGTCGGGAATCCGACGTTCTTGGGATGGTCCAGAATTGCGAGCGTGACCGGCTCCCCGTCCGCCACCCCGGACAGCATCGTCCAGCGGCCGCGCGTGCCCCACACCGAGTCGCCCTCGAGGCCCTCGGAGCTCTTGTAGCGGCCGGTGACGCCTTCGTTGTTCAGCATCGGTACGGTGGTCGCGTGGCCGTTCGCGTCGGTAAATACCTCCGCCGTCTGGGAGGGTTGCTCGAGCGCGCGGGCCACCCGAAGCCCGAGGAGCCCGTCCTTCTCGTCCGTGAAGGTCACGGGTTGGCTGAGCGCCGTGAGTGTCGTGATCCGGTCCACGCCGCGCATGCCCTCCGCGGCGCGGAACACAAACCGCGTGTCTTCACGCAGCAGCGCTTTGCCTTCGTGATCCACCCATTCCGCCGTCACCTCGAGCACGCCCTGACCCGCTCCCCCCTCAGCGCGGCGCACCGCGCGATGCACGATCGTGCCCATCTTGGGCGCGCGCGCCGCCGGGATCGCGTCCGAGTTGTTCCAGAAGTCGAGGCCGTTCACGTCACTGTAGGTGAACCACAGGCCGACGTGATGCGGGTGGTCCACGCGCTCGCCCGGCCGAGGCTCGAGCGGCCAGCCGCGGGTCACCAGTTTCCCGGACGCGGTCCGCAGCGGATAGAGCGTCGGCTTCTTGAGCGTCGTCGAGGTCGGGTAGATGTACGCGGTGAACGGCTTCCCATCGACCAGCACGTCGACGCGGCGGTCGGCCGCGTGCGGGATGACGTCGACACGGGGCGCCCCGCTCTGGGCCTGCCCCAGGGCGGGCAGACCCAGCCCCAGCAGCAACCAAGCCTTCTGCATGTTTTTTCCGTTCCTCAACCCATCACGATATCGCGCTTGGTGTCGTCGAACATCACCTTCCGGCCGCTGTGAATCGCGGCGACGGTCATGCACAGCGCCACGGCGTGGTTGTAGCCGGCGTCGATGTTGGCATTGGGCTGCTTGCGCGAGCGCACGCACTCCATCCAGTTCCGCACGTTGGCGGTGGTGGACGAGTCGGCGCCGGTGTCCGCCGCGGTCTCCGCCGGGGCCAGATCGGAGAGCTTGGTCGTCGCCAGCTGGTTCGGCTTCATCTCCATCTCAGCCGCCGCCCGCTCGTTCAGGCCGCCCGTCGGCGTGATCTCATTGGTGTCGAGGTTTAACATCCCGGCGTTCGAGTAGTACAGCTCCTTCGTGCCGCCCGCCGAGTTGGTCATGCGCGACGAGTACACCACTTGGAACCCCCTGCTGGGATCGTTGAGCGGCCCGTAGTCGAACACGATCGTGGCGGTGTCCCAGTTTTTGCGCCCGTCCTTCCACAGGTACACGCCGCCGTTGGCGACGACGCTGCGGGGGCGCGGCAGGTCGGTGAACCAATGCACGGTGTCGATCTGGTGCACCATCCACTGGTCCGGGATGCCGGACGAATACGGCCAGAACAGGCGATACTCGAGGTATTTCCGGGGATCCCACGGTTCGTAGGGGAGATACGCCAGGAACCGCTTCCAATCGGTGTCCTGCTCCTTGATCGCGGCGACGAGCTGGGGGCGGCGCCACCGTCCCGGCTGGTTCACGTTCCAGGTCATCTCGGCCATGACGATGTCGCCGAACTTGCCGGAGCGGAGGAACTCGTTGGCGAGCTGGTAGTTCTTGGCGCTGCGGCGCTGCGTACCGATCTGCACGACGCGGTTCGACTGCTTGACGGCGTCGCGGATCGCCACGGCCATCTCCATGGTGTGCGCCAGCGGCTTCTCGATATAGGCGTCCTGCCCGGCGTGCATCGCCTCGACGCCGTGGTAGGCGTGCAGGAAGTCCGGGGTCGAGATCATCACCGCGTCGGTGGCCTTCGCGTCGTACATCTCCTCGTTGTTGCGGAACGGCCGCGGCTTGGCGCCGGTCACTTTCTCGATGCCGGCGATGCCCTCCTCCCGCCGCCGATTCCAGATGTCGGAGACGGCGACGATCTCGAAGTTGAGCTCCTTGCCGACCTTCCCGAACGCGGGGAGCAGGGCCTGGCGGAACCGGTCGGAGAAGCCGACGATCCCGACCCGCACGCGGTCGTTGGCGCCGAGGATCCGCGCGTACCGCGCCGCCGGCAGCGCGGCGGCGGCCACCTGCAGGAACTCGCGGCGGCGCATCTTCGTCTTCTTGGACATCTCCCCTCCTCGGGTCAAGAGTGTGGGCGCGCGCGGCCGGCGGCCGACAGCCCGGCGAGCGCACCGCGCATGTAGGCGAACGACTGCTTCATCCCCGGCAGCGGGTCGTCGGCGTCGATCTCGTACTCGAGGTTGGCATAGCCCCCGAACCCGATCGCCTCGAGCTGCTGGAAGATCTGCGGGATGGGGATGGCGCCCTCCCCGACGATGCATTGGCTGCCCTTGGCCGTGAGATCGCGCAGGTCCTTCAGGTGCAGGTCGAGCACTCGTGGGCCCGCGTCGGCGACCGCCCGGACGACGTCGGTGCCGGTGCGTACGGTGTGCCCGATGTCGATGCACAGCCCGATATGACGATCCATGTTCCGGATGTGCTTCAGGGCGTCGTAGGGGGACGGGAAGTTCTTGTCCTCGGGCCCGTGGTTGTGGATCGCCACTTTGATGTCGTACTGTTTGGCGAACCGCTCGATGCGCGGGAGCAGGGCCGGCGCGGCATGCACGGTGATGAGCGGCATGCCGGCGCCCTTGGCGTACGCGAAGTACTTCTCGACGTCCGCGTCGGTGTCGTGCTCGAAGGTGATCACACCGCCGCCCACGATCACGAGGCCGGCCGCCTCGATCCCCTGGCGCGCCGCCGCCAGCTCGGCGGGGGACAGCTCGAACGGCAGATGCACGGACTTGAGGTTGATGTAGCGCGCGCCCAGCGCTTGCACCATGGCGATGGCTTTGTCCCGCGGAAAGTTGCGCAGGGAGTAGCTCGCCACGCCGAGCTGTAGAGTCTCGCCCGAGTTCCCCCTCTCCCGGAGGGAGAGGGGGTCAGGGGGTGAGGACCCCATGGCGGAGTCGGGGACGAAGCGCGCGGTCCCGAGCGCGGCGCTCGCCACGCCCGCGACGCCGGCTGTCAGGAACGTCCGACGCGGCACCTTGCCGTCGGCCATGCTCAGTACCCGGGGTTCTGTGGGAAGGGAGTGGTGGTCCGGTCGATCTGAGTCTGCGGGATCGGCCGCAACACGTGATATGGCTGGATGCTGGTCTTGCCGGTTGCGTCTTGCCAGTTGTACGTCTTGACGCGCGACAGCAGGGTGTGGGTGCGCACCAGGTCGAACCACCGCATCGTCTCGCCCGCGAGCTCGCGGGCGCGCTCGTTCAAGACCTCGTCCAGAGTGAGCTGACCCACCGTCAGCTCCATCTCGGCCTCGTGCCCCGGGATGGCGGCACGCCGCCGCACGGCGTTGATGTAGGGGAGCCCCTCCGCCGGCCGGCCGTCGCGCATCAGCGCCTCGGCCGCGATCAAGTACGTCTCGGCCAGCCGGAAGAGCAGGTAGTCCCGCGAGCCGCGCGTGTCGTTGACGGCGAGCCGGAACGGATCCTCGAACTTGTTCAGAGACGGGAAAATCCTGCTGCTGTACGTCTTCGGCGTGTACACCCGGTACCGCCGGGGCACGGTGTCGTCGTTCGTGGTCGAGACGTATACCGCCGTGTCCCCCAGCTGAAACTTGAGCGCGCCGGTCGAGTCCCGCGGGATCGTCCCGATGTTGTTCGCGTACCACACACGCTTGAACTGGGCATCGTAGCGCCCGTCCTTGGTGCGGTCGTACAGGCTCAGGAAGAACCTGGTCGGCCGGAAGCGCTTGAAGGGGCGCCCGTTGGCGATGTCGCGCAGCATCCCGGGCAGCACGTCGTACTCCATGAGGAAGTAGAGGTGCCCGGTGTTGCCGGGGCCGGTAGTCAGCGGATCGCCGGTGTACTGCACCGACCAGATCACCTCGGCGTTGCGCTCGTTGTGGAAGTCGAACACGTCGGCGAACCGCGGCAGCAGCTGGTAGACGCCGGACTTGATCACGCGCTGCGCGTAGTCGGCGGCGTTGGCGAAATCCCCCGCCTGTCGCTTGGCGGCCTCGTCGGCGACGGAGTCGTCGGGGACACGCAGGCGCGTCAAGTACACTTTGGCGAGCAGGTGCTGGACGGCGCCCTTCGTGGCGCGCCCGTAGTCCTGCTGCACACTGGGCAGGTTGGCCTCGGCGTACTGCAGGTCGGGGATGATCACACCGTCGTACACACTGTCGACGGGGGAACGGTGTGCCTCCGTAGTGGGGTCCGTGATCTGGTGCACCGTGATGTGCAGGGGCCCGAACATCTGCACCAGGTAGAAATAGTACAGGGCCCGGAGGAACCGCAGCTCACCCACCCGCTTCGCCCTGACGCTCGAGTCCATCTGCACGATCGCCGCCTGGTCGAGCGCCGTGTTGGCGGTGTTGATCGCCCGGTAGAAGTCGTTCCAGGTGTTCGTGATGTAGTCGAGCGTCGGGTTCAGCTGCGTGGTGTAATCGTTGACGAACTTATAGCTGCCGTCGGCGCCCTTGTAGAAGATGTCCGTGCCGAATTCGGTCAGCGTGAACCCCCGCTCCTGCGCCCAGAAGCTGCGCAGCGGTTCGTACGTGGCGTTCACGAGCGCCTGAAATACCGCCTGGCTGCCGTACGCTCCTGGGGTCAACCCGGTGACGACATCTTCGTTCAGGTCCACGCAACCCGGGAGGCTGGTCACCAGCACCACAGCAAGTACGACGGTTCGCTTGGTCATCGTTCCTTCCTGTGGTTAGAGGCCCACGGTCACGCCCATCATCAGCGTCGAGTAGCTGGGCGTTCCGGCGTTGGTGGCGGACTCGGGGTCCAGGCCCTGAAAGTCGGTGAACAGCAGCGGATCGAGCGCCGTCATGTAGAACCGCAGCGAGCGGCCGCGGAACGGGCCGAGCCGCGCGCCGGGAACGGTATAGCCGAGCGTGATGCTGCGGATCCGGACGAAGGAGCCGTCCTCGAATCCCAGCGCGTTGTTGTTGTCTGGATGTTCCGAATCGAGATTCGGGCGAGGATCGGTGTTGCTGGGGTTGGTCGGCGTCCAGTAGTTGACGGCGAGATTGTTATATCGGCCGGCCAGCACGTTCTGGTCCCTGCGGAACGCGTCGTCCATCGTCTGGCCCCAGCGGGCGTGCGCCATGACCGTCAGGTCCAGACCCTTCCAATCGAGGCGGCTCGTGAGGCTCCCGGTCCACTTGGGGTACGGGCTACCCAGAATGACGCGATCGTTCGCGTCGATCTTGCCATCATTGTTCTGGTCGACGATGCGAATGTCCCCCGGCTTGCGACCGTAGCGCTTTATTTCCACGGAGTCGGCGATCTGCCAGATGCCGCCGAACTGGTAGTCGTAGTAGACCGAGATGGGCTGGCCGATGAACCACC
>Ga0209801_1001704_pt1 | contig 13434 bp, 20 predicted proteins | sample GraSoiAngelo_127_FD_185884 | JGI IMG/M metagenome (GOLD analysis project Ga0209801, IMG submission 185884) | Grasslands soil microbial communities from the Angelo Coastal Reserve, California, USA - 14_0927_09_40cm (SPAdes) (version 2) | ecosystem: Environmental > Terrestrial > Soil > Grasslands ... | reverse complement strand
TTTCTCGGCTCGGGATGTTCTTTGCCTGTTTCACGAGGTCAAGCACCTGCTCTTGTGATGCTTGATCCGGGAAGCACATATCCAGACGCAGGGAGTCTGGGACCAGTTGGCGGTTGTATGGCTCTTGGGTGCACTTGTCGCCCTGGTTTGGGCCGAAAGAGTACTGCGTCCCACAAATCCGGGGCTGCTGTGTCGATCTTTTGGAGGTAGCGATCAAGAGTCGCAGCGGCGATCCAACGCGATTTAGCGCTGCATTTGGCGATGGCGACTGTCGTCAGGGTGTGGGCGGGCCAGGATTTTGACGAAGCCGCGTTCGTCTTCCAGCATGGCGACAGGCCAGACGATTACCTATTATATTTATATGGGCGCACAATGCATCGTGGCCAATCCCTGATGTTGCCTGAGACTCAATCAAGCGGCTTCAAACTGGATCAGCATGTTCGCGTCCGCCACACCGGCGGCAACGTTCTAACGAGCAACCCGGAGATGTGCGGCATTAAAGGCTGTCGCGTCGCGGGCAAGTCTTCTGAGACTTTTCATGGCCTTCCTTCGTAGGACATGTCAGGGAGGAATGGATATGAAATCTCCTGTGACGTGGCTTGTGCTGGTCCTCCTGCTGCTGAACGTTCTGGTTGCATGTGCGCCGGGTCCTAACCAGTCCAAGGGAACCGCAAACGAACAAGGCTCCGTAGCGGGCTTCTGGCTCGGGCTCTGGCAGGGATTTATTGCGCCGTTTGTGTTTGTGGCCTCCCTTTTCAAGGGCAACCTCAGTATCTATGAGGTCCACAACAATGGAGCATGGTACAACTTCGGCTATCTGTTTGGACTAGCCTGCTTCTTCGGGGGCGGCAGCAGTGGCGCTGCGCGGCGGGGTAAGTCCGGCAGTTAAGGGCCAGATGGCGAAGTGCATGGCGCAACATTGCTACGCCGCGCAACTTTCTCGCAATGACCAGCTTGCGAGGTTTCGATACGCCAATCTGCTTCGCCGCCGCGGTAGTCTGTCCTGACATAACGCATCTTACTCGGTTCGATGGAGAGCTTGCTAAGTTCGTGCGAGTCCCACCACGCGTCCTCAAAGACAGTCTTAAAATCGAATTTGTAACCTGCATGATACATACGACTGGCGACTTTGACACCCTTCTCATAGACATGGGCCATCAGGGAGCGAATGCCGTCTCGCCAGACTTTTTGCGCGGCTGACGTGTACTCATTAAACTCGTCGGCTGAAAAAAAATGTAGATAAGGGTAATCCGCTGTTCGCTCTATTGTCTGCATTCGGCGGTAGTACTTCTCCACCTCTTGGAAATCCGAGGAGCTATCTGTTACCAGTTTGAACCATTTTGCATATACCTCTGCGTATTCTTGATCATAGCCATGCGCAACAAAAGTGAAAAATGTGTCTGAATCTGGCTCATCGCTGAAGCAAACATAGTCCACAGTTGGCGCCGTCCACAGGTAGCCTTTCCCCCCCGAAGAGAAAGCCCCAGCATCGAACAACTGCTGGTAATAGCGCCGAGCAATGCTGGTGGCCCGAGGTCCCTCGCCCTCGGTAGAGGGAGACTCACCCGTGTGGGCCGTGTCAAGTTCGTCCGGCAAATTCTGGAGTCTTGATGAATTGGTGCGAAGCAATCGCTTCGCGTCGTTGATAGGAATTGCGAAGTTGAGGTTTTCGCCGCCCTTGAGATGCAAGGTAGTGATTCCGATCACTTCGCCAGCCGTGTTAAACAACGGTCCACCGCTGCTGCCGGGAGAGATGGGCGCAGTTATCTGCAAATACTTGTCACTGTCCTCCTTAACCGCACGGATTCCGCTGACTATACCATTCGAGACCGTCGATTCGAGCGAGAGAGGATTGCCGATGGCAACAACTTCTTCGCCTACTTGTACTCGGTCTGAATTACCTAAGGCGAGAATCCGGAAGTTCTGGCCGTGTGCTTTGATGATGGCGACATCCCGCACCTTATCAAATGCAAGCACTCCGTCCACGGCATAAAATGCACCGTCCGGTAGTTTCACCACGGCAGAGCTACCTTCTGCAATCACGTGATAGTTAGTGACGACGAGACCATCCTTGCTCACAATGAATCCGGTACCTTGGGCGATTGGCTTACCGTCTTTGTCCGACATAACGATTGACACGATGGAACCGCTCGCAGCTTTGGCTATCGTCGGTATGTCTTTTCCCTGCGGCTTGATCGTTGGCGCTGATTGAGCGTTTGCCGATGTGGACGCCACAACGAGGACAGACATAAGTTGCGCGATGCACATCAAGAACCGTGTTTTCATTTCGACTCCCGAAGTGTTTCTGTTATTTTGGATTAAACCGGGGCGACTAGATTGGCATTTTGGGCCTGGACTTGCTCCGAGGGTAACGTCAGCCAGGGTTGCCGCCCGGAGGATTCATGAATATATCTTGGCGGCATTGAGGCAGGCAGAAGCGAAGCTAAAGAAGCACGCAACTAAGGTGCCCAACAGTTGGACGCTGTAAGAGCAGCGATGAAGATTCTAGGCCGTGAAGAAACGGGTAATGTCTGCGGCTGCGAGAGCGAGGATTTCGAAGGCGACGAAAGCGCGGTGGGCAAAGTTTAGGGCAGCGAAAGCGAAGGGGAAACACCAGAGCCTCCTGGAAAACGGCTGCAAGCGCCCAAGAAAGATAAGCAGGAAATCCAACCGAGAGGCTGCACGGTATTATTCATATGGCGTTACGCTCAAGTCTAATCGCGTCCGCGCTCGTGGCCTTCTTTTGTTTCCCGCCACTTACTGTCAGAGTCAGAGCCCAGGATGGACTGCAACTTTTCCACAAAATGCAGACCGCCTTGGGTGGCGAGGAAAAGATGGCCTCAATTCGCGACTTCGAAGAATGTGTGCGTGCCGAGACTTGGGATAATGAAGGAAAGGCGCATGGCATAGTGCGCAAGCGAGTGCGACTCATTCGCCCCAACTATCTTCGCCTCGACCAAGTCGGCCCTGGTGACACTTATGTCCTCTTCTTTGATGGGACTTCAGGTTGGGAAATACTTCCCGACAAGACCGTCGCTGATCTCACCGGCGGCGAGTTGCAATTCGCCCAGGACTACCTGCGAGGCCTAAATTCGGAGTGGCTCGCCGACCGTGATGCTCAGAACGTGTTCGCGTCCCCCGCGCCGAATGTCATCACGATTACAACGAAGAACGACACGTCTCACAAAACGGAAATCACGTTCGATCCCACAACCTTTTTGCCGGTGAAGCGAACATTGCTTTCGCTCGCTGACCCCAACCATCCCGTGTCCAGCCAAATGATGGTCTTTGAGCAATGGGAGTCCGTTCACGGCCTACAGTTTCCGCACCGTCGTTCCAATTTTCACTTCGGCAAGAAGTTGGCGGAGATAACGACGGAACAAATCAGGTTGGACACTGGAATCAAACTAAAGGACCTTGCGATCAAGCCCACTGATCTGAATCCGGTCATGTGTTCGCTTTGACACGCCGACAGTCTGCGGAATTGCGAAAGCAGTGACTCCGCTTCGACTTTGGCAGCGTGCTCGGCTCCAAAGCTGTCCGCATATTTAACGACGCAGTTGCGCTTGAACATTTGAAACTTCCGAGGATGGATTAGGTAGAGGAGGGATTTCTAGTCTAGCGCCGTTCGTTCCACAGTTGCCAGAGAGATTTCACGGTTTGGTGGTGCGCGCCTGGCATTAGCGGTTGTTGCGTCTTGTCCCCGGTGCGTACGTTGAATCGGTTCCACGTTTGGGCCCTTTTTCAAGGCAGGGATTCTAACTCGCAAAGGCTATCTAGCTGCCATGACCGCGCCGGATTGTAAGGCCATGTGAGTACTGGGAGGAACTTTTCCGGTAACCCGACCAGGAGTTAGCCCATCCATCTGGCCTTTTGGGCATCGGGGAACCACATGGCGGGGATCAGTCGCAGTCTGCGTTCTCCTATATCCTGCCATTCCGATTCCTGGGTTACTTGGCTCGAAGAAGGAGAACGGGTACGCTAACGTTGTGCTGGACGCGACTTGCAGTTGTCCCCAAGAAAAGGTCCGCGAGGAAACGGTGGCCATGCGTACTCATTGCCACGAGATCGCAGTGCTTCTGTTCCACCCACTTCGTGATTTCGCGCGGCGGATCCCCGTACGCCATCTCGGCTTCGACTGGTATGTCTTTTAATTGAAGCTCTTCTTTCACACTCTGCAAATACGCCTTGTCCTCCGTAATTTCCTGACTGACAGCGTCGGGTCCATAGGTTCTTGCTGCCCAGCCATCAGCCACATGGAGCAGGACCACACGACTGCCCGCAAGCTTCGCCAGTAGCTTGATGTGTTCGATGATTGCGCGATCCGTCGGAGTGCCGTCCAGTGTTACGAGGATCGTTTTGTACATGGCTCGCCGCCGTTCGAGAGAAATGCTACCCGCCCATTATCACGTGCCAAGCAGCTTTGAAGGAATCTGGAAGACCGAATATATCCATTACCGTGATTAGGATTGCGCTGGCCCAGCCCGCGATCAAAAGAATCTTCCCGTTTTCCCACTGACCCATACGGTTCCGCGAGCTAGTGAACTGCAGCAGCGGGAACATGGCAAGAGGAAGCTGCAGAGCCAACACTACCTGGCTTAGAGTGAGCAGGTCGGTGACGCTACTGTCGCCCCTCACCCCGATGACAAACACCGCCGGCAGAATTGCGAGCGTCCGTGTGATCAAACGCCGCACCCAAGGACGGATTCTCCAGTGCATGAATCCTTCCATCACCACTTGTCCAGCCAATGTTCCGGTGATCGTGCTGCTTTGTCCGCTGGCAAGGAGAGCTACCGCAAACAGCGTGCTCGCAAGTGCTGTGCCCAGAAGCGGTGCGAGGGTCAGATAGGCGACCCGGATCCAATCGCTCTCGGCGCTGAAGTGAACCACGTGTCCGCGAGCTACCGCGACACTTTCCTTCCCGAAGAAAACAATCGCTGCGAGAACCAGGATCGCCGCATTGACGAAAAAAGCGACCGCAAGTGCGACCGTGGAATCGATAGTGTTGAACTGAATCGCCTTCCGCATGGACGGGACATCTTGCTGCAACTTGCGGCTCTGCACGAGCGCCGAATGGAGATACAGGTTGTGCGGCATAACCGTCGCACCAATGATCCCGATCGCGACGTATAACATCCCCGCTTCGCGCAAGTGCGGACTGACCAACGCGCGTCCCATTTCGAGAAAGCTCGGTTTGGTCTGGGGCAAGACAAATAGCTCAACGAAATAGCAAATGCCAATCGTGGCAATCAACAGCACTACGATCGCTTCGATGGTACGCATACCAAAGCTCTGCAGTGCCAGAAGCAGTAGGACATCCAGTCCCGTAATAATGACCGCCCACAGCAGCGGGATATGGAAAAGGAGGTTGAGCGCCACGGCGCTGCCCAAAACTTCGGCAAGGTCGCAGGCACCGATTGCAATTTCGCTCATCAGCCAGTTTGGCCAGCGCGTCCATTTGGGATACCAATCCCGGCAACACTGCGCGAGGTCTTTACCCGTGACGACACCAAGCCGCGCGGCGATGATCTGCATGAAAATCGCCATTAGGCTGGCCAAGCCTACGACCCAGAGCAGACCATACTTGAACCGAGCACCGGCTACTAGGTCTGTACCCCAATTGCCGGGGTCCATGTAGCCGACGCTTACCAGGACCGCAGGTCCGACGAACGCGCGCCAATGCTTCCACCAGCCTTCGTGATGACTAGGGACAGGGACCGTGCTGTGCATGCCCTCGAGCGAAAGGCCGGTGCTGTGAGACTTCGTCGCTCTCATGCATCCCTCGCGGCTATCTTAAGCTAAATCGTCGGTGTCGTGGCTGATGTAAAAAAGGCCGGGTCCGTGAGGGTGGGTGGAAACCAAACCAAAGCTCCCGGAAAGCAAGATGTAGTGCAGTGAAATCACCTAGGGTCTAGCGTTTCCAGACGTACTCTGAACTCGCAAGGGTTCTCAGTGCAAACGCGCTTACCGGTAAAGTGGGGGCCAGTACCGATCAGGCTTCTCCGACGTGCTCCTTAACCACAAGTCGGGCGCTTTTGTCCTCGCGCAACCCGGCAAACTTCGAATGCCGCAGCCGATCTGCTTCCGTCCACTCCAAGAACTCAATCTGTGCGACGGCCTCCGGGCGAAGCCAGACGCATTCCTTCAGCTACCCGCCGTGGGGGCAGAAGGGTTGGAAATCTTCAGGGGGTTCGTGGTGACTTCAAACGCGTCTTCAAAAAAGCAATACCCAGAAGTCGCTGCTGTCAAACGAACTAAAGCTGTAAGCCTCTCGGGTTTACCCAAACGGTGTAGGTCATTAACCCAGAACTGTCGCCGATGCCCAAAAACCTCGTTTTTTTCAAGGACACAAAAGTCGTCTCCTAGAATGAAACCGATTATGAGCGTGTGCGAAGAATCAACTTGGAAGCGAACATCTGCTCTGTCTTGCCCTAGCCAGCTACCTATAACCCGCAGTAGTTCTTTCGCCCCATCGCGGTAGATTATGGCAGCTTTGACAACAGCTTCCTTATTCTCAGCTCCCTTGATCGCATCGTTAGAGAATTGCACGACCGCTGCACTATTCCCGTTGTCATGCTGAAAGAACAGGCCACCGCCGCCGCTCAAAGTTTCTTGGATAGCGATTGTGTCTGTACCGCAAAACGCAATGTTAGCCCTTGGTGGCCGCTGGTAGGGATGTTAGCGCCAGTGAAAAACGGCGCCATTCTCGCCGGTTTTGGCCGGGGCCAGTGATCCAGAGCCCCGCTGGTAAGGACGCGGTAAGAATTCTAAATTAGTTTCTAAATCTTGCACGCCGCCGCGCTTCGATTTAAATTCGTCGGCAGGAGTTTAACTAATTTCCGTTCTTGGCTTTCGATGTTCAACTCCAGCGCCAAACTCGCTCGTTTGCTCTCGCGGACAGAATACCGAACCTGTGTCGTGTTCCTCATGCAAGATCACTCTACCCACCGGGTCTACCGCCTATACGACTTCAACAAATCCCAACAGATCACGCCAGGCCAATACTACTGCGTGTCGGGAAAGGTCAACAGTGCGGACAAACTGTACCTGGTCATCGAGTCGGTCAAGATGGACACAAAACACTGCCGGTGTTCCACAACTCCTGCTCCTGCTGGCGGCGCGGGAGGATGGCTCATGAAGTAAAGATCGACGTTGCACGGGAAAAACTAGAAATCAAGCCTGCTTGTTCTTGCGCAACAGGAAGCCCATGGGTGTGTTCCAAACTCGCCGCCGGGCCAAGTGGCTCAACCCAAACCGGCGAAAGTGGATCCCTTTTAAACCGGCGCTAACACTGGTAGGACGCTTGAGCTACACGACCTAGCTGGGCTTGTGCCTGAGCAGTAGCCGCTGGCTGGCCGAAGTTCTCGTTGACTACCCGTGAGCTGACGCTGTGATTGATTCCCGAGCCAGCAGCTACAGGAGAATTACTCACCTCGGAGCCTTGGGCGTTCAGGGTCGCTGGGGGCGCGGGCGCGCCTGGCCGCCGCGCTGTCAAGGGCGCGTGGTTTTCGCGTTTATCGGAGCGAAGCGGGAGACCCTTGATCCAGGAGAAGCGGGCGGTCCAGGCGCAGATTTTCGGCAGGAAGGGCAAAAAGATGGAACCTGCGGAAGGAATCTGCAGTGGCGCAGGATGGGACTGCGCGCAGGTCTTTTGCGGATTGACATGGGGCAGGCGTCTCTAGAGACTTTCAAGGGGGCAAGAGGGTAATGTCCCTCATGGCTTTGGTCACTTCAGTTTTTGGAGGGAATCATCGGAATATCTTGAGTTGAGTCCAGAGTGGTTTGAGCGCCGGGGACAGGGAGTCCCAACGTTCCCACGCCCCCACCAGCCCGGCCAGCATACCCGAAAGGAGTGAGAAGTGTGGGCGGCCGAATGTTTCTGCCGACTGGCCGAGTCGAACACCGGATTGCAAAGATAGAAGTCGTAGAACTCTTGCACGTGGGCGAATCGCCGGTTGCGAAAGTTGAGGCGATCACAGAAAACGTGAGCCTTCGAGGCGCGCGGGTGATTACCGATTCAATTTGCTCTCCGGGGAAGCTTGTGAGTTTGGATGCACCAGAGGAGCACCTGAAGTTGCAGGCCCGGGTAGTTTACTGTCAATTTCTGGGGAAAGGGAAATTTGCTATTGGGCTCCAACTTGACGAGCGCGTTGAGGAATGGCAAAAGCCGCCTTAGCTCTGATGGTGATCACCTTTCAAGAAGCGTGGGTGCAATCGGTTCTGGGTGCCAAGCGGCCACGTTTCTGCTCTTACGCCTAGGGCCTAAGCAGCAGTGGTGTCGGGAGCTCGTTCACAAGGCCTTCTTCGTTGGTGCGAATGGAATCACATAGCGGGCATCGCCACAGCCGGAAGGCCCTTTTCTCTGGATTAATTTCCGCAAGATACATCCGTTGACCGTCACGGCGGCATGTGACGCGAGGAGTCATATCGTGTTCGACCTGTCCGTGCTTAGCGGCAAGGAAGTATCCTTTTGATGGCGTGTAGCTGACGGCGCAATCTGGTTCCGGACACGCATACGTTGACGTGTGCGTTGGCGCACCCTCGGTTTTTATGAGAACCTCGGTCAGCCTCATTTCAATATGATGTTCGTGGCAAAGCGCGTGAAGTTGTTTGGCGGGCTGAGGTGTTGGCATAATGCCTCCTAATCACGCGCCGCTGGTGGAAGCGTTGCTCGACCCTAGACTATCAGGGGAATCCACTAATAGTTGAGCGACAATCGGCAGCCAGTTCTCCGGACCGTTCAGTCTCACGTTGTAATCTGCTCTGAGGACTTGTTGATGAGGCGGATTCAAGGCAAGGATTTCGACTTCCGGGTATTTCACCTTGAGCCAACCAACCATTTCTCTTCTGGTCTCTTCAGGTGCAGCGTGACCGACGATGAAGAGGTCGTAATGCTGAATCGAGCTTAAAAGAACTTTGGCGGCTTCGTTGCCCAACACCGAGATGACGCCATAGCCACAGCCCAAAAGCAGTTCAGCTCTCTGAAGTCTTGATTCTTCATCGTAGGCAATCTGGAAAATCCGCTTGATGGATCGCCCTGCCAGGGGCATATTCATCTGCGCGACAACTTGGTGTGTGTTTCTATCGGCGGCAAAGCATTCATTGCTAGTGCGTTTCGATAGCTCTTCGAGGGATAACTTGGCAAACTCCAGACCGGTGACGGCGGCCCTCTTTACAGAGGAACCATCAGGCATGACCTCGAAAATGCCATACGCCCGATACACTGCTACACCTCTCCGGGCCTCCTGCATCGGCGTCAATGATGGCTCTGGTGCGGAGCGCCGGACGTTCTTAAACCATTTGAAAGTCAGCTTGCGCTGTGGCTACTTGCTCGAGAGCGTAGACCCACGAGGTGGGCGTCGTCAAGTCCCTAATCTTTGGCGGAAAAGACCTAGCAAACGAGATCCCTAAAAACCTCAGCGTTTATGCGGCTTCTGCCACTTCTCAGCGGGAACGGTCAGTCGTTTCACCGTATATCACATGATACAACGCCGTTGCAAAGCGGCTGTTTTGAGTCTCTGGGGATTTCCAGCGGGAATTATCGTGTGACTCTTCTATCGGCTCGTTAGATTCGCAATTAAAGGGTGAACGGACAGCTTCATGACAGAAACCAAGCATTGCAAACGCTCAAACGGGACAGAACGAGCCTGGTTCCGTACCAGAGAAGAGGCTGAGGCTTCCGCTGGCGACCCGAAGAATCATCCGGTGTATCGTGGGGACGCTGCACACCTGTGCGGAAAATGCGGATTCTGGCATCTCTCCAGGGCGGAGTGGTTATTCCCTGAATGGGAGACGTTGGAAGAAAAAGCGACCGTAAATTAAACGGAGAAACATGTACGTTCCAAAGATGCTTAACGGCTGGAAGAGAATTGGAATCATCCTATCAGTCTTTTGGATTCTCGTTGCCTACGGAGTAACCTACATGAGCACCCTGGATCTCGGTGTGCGTGGTGCCAATGAAGAGGCTGCACTGATCGCCTTCTTTCCCGTACCACTCGCCTTGGGGGTTCGTCTACCTCATTTTGTTTCTTGTGCGGTGGGTTAAGCGTGGGTTTGAACAAGCCCGATAGCCAGGAGACCCGCCTGCGTCCTTAGCCAACATGCTACGTTCTGCTACATGTAAGCCCGATTTGAGCGTATATTTCGAGGGCGCGAAAACACTGACGATTTCTGTGTTTTCATAAATGCCTTGAAAATCAGCATTTTTCAGACAGCATACAGGCTGCGAGAACCATTTCCGCGTTGTCTGGCCCAAACCTATTCCGAATCATCTTCATCTTTGGCAAAATAAAAGTTGCATGTCCAGCTTGCAGAGAACTGACTGAGCTATACACTTTCTTGCTCGATAAAATCTTGCAGGCTCCCAGTCCGGAAATCCGAAGTGCCGACAATGCGGGGCCGAGCTTCGCGCCGATGACTCAGGTAAACCGTCCAGTCAAAGCCGACATAGAATCCCCCAAAGCTGATTGGCCACGCTTTCCACCTGCAACAATGGAAACCCGTTCGCCTGTTTCCCCGTTGTAAATCACGTATTGACCTGGCCTGACCCCTGCGAGTGCTCCGATACGTCGTCTCGCGGCTTCAAACGTTCGCGCCCTCTCTATGAAATGAAGCTCTCCATCGTCGAGGACATCGCCGAGTACTTTGAGGACGCAGAAAGGCAGGCGCACGCGGCGATTTACTGCAAGCCACTTTCGTGAGTGGACACTGCGCCAGTACGAGGACGAGCGTTTCCAAAGCGTCTTAAGTTCGTTGGACATATAGGCCATCCAGATTTCAGCGTGGCTGGCTCCCTCCAATTTGCAGGTTTTCAAAGCAACATCCATCGGGTGAATACCTAAATTTTGAGGGGGTGGAAAGGACGCGTTGGTAGGCACCTTCCTCTGTCCAGCCCTCTGTAGAAGGGGGGCCATGCGTTCGTACGTTCGTATTGACGCTTCCCAAGCCCCCACGTCGTCGACGTCGTGCGGGATACCAACAGTTCAAGTCGAATCGATCTCTCCACGTGATTTAAGCCCGGACCCCGATGCCGGGAGCAAATGGCAACGGCAAATTTTCATTCGGTGGGCGGCGAGGTTCAAGCAGATGTACGGCAATTAAGGTAGATTGAGGGAATAGGAGGGTCGTGTGTTCGACAATCCCTTCATTCACGTAGAGGACGTTTGGCGTATCGTTGGATTGGTGTTTTTATCGATTTGCGGAATCGCAGAACTCGTTGCGATTAGCCTAGCAGAAGGTCATCGGCTAAAGAACAGAGGTCTTAGCAAACAGCCACCTTCTCGCGCGTTTTAAGAAAATTTCTTGTGGGTCCTACTGGACATGGTAGCGGATCTACGAATCGCGAAATCGACTATGCTGCCCGGCACCTATGCGAGGACCTCAACCACATGCAGCCCGTAACCTTGGAACTGCAACTCAAGAGCCGAAATGTGCCGCCTGCTCTTGAATCAGAAAACGGCCCGGCCGAAAACCCACAAGAAATTATTTTGGATTCTCCCTCGTGTAAGCGCTTATTTTTGTGGGACCTATGAAGACACCCTTTTCAGCGTGGCTGTTTGCTAAGACCTCTGAAGAAGAAACTAGAGGTCGTCGCCACTGCCTTCCTGTTTTTGTACATCGGCTCAGATGTCGTAGCACACAATAATGAGGTAGCCGCACGACAGCTTGAAACGGATGGGATTCAAAATCTTCTCAAATTTACCGCCAATTTTCTAACTGCTAAGAATCGTTCCTTTAACGATGAAATGATCTTCCGAAACAGGGCACGGGCTGAAACTGCACGGAAAAGCAATGAGCAGCCGAAGATTGCTGTTAGCCTTAGCCCAGTTATACTGGGCGCTGTAAGCGTAGATATACTTTCAACAAATTTGGTGCCGTTTCGATACCGATATAGGGTCACTACTGAGGGAGGCGGTGAAATTTGCAGTTCGCCTGATGAACCTCAAGACGTGGTTCCCAATGGTACACTTCTGTTGGTCGGTTGCAGTTTCTCGGTCGAAAAGTTGCGACACGGATGCCTTGAACTAGATTTCACCGTGCTTTCGATGCCGAACAAGCCTCGCTACGAGGAAAAGATCGTGCGAAAGTACAGACTTCGTGAAGACAAAATGTCGCTAGAACCGATTTCCTAACCCTTAATTGAAATGCCGAGCAGTGGAACGGAACCGGGCGGACTTGAACCGCCAAAATCTACACCTCCTTAACCACATCTCTCGGATTCTTATCCTCGCGCACCTCGCGCAGTCCAACGAACTTTGAATGCCTGAGCCGATCTGCCTCTGTCCACTCCAAAAATTCTATTTGGGCGACTGCCTCCGGTCGAAGCCAAACACATTCTTTCGTTTTCTCGGCAGTCAATTCGTCGCCCCATCGAGACTTGTGCGTGTCCGGCAGATTGACAAAAGGCATCGCAGGGGATGCGAGGGAGCGGATTTTCTCAATACAGGTTGGAAGACTTACGGGAGCTTCGCCAGATCGAACTCGGCAGCGATCCGTTGACCATCTGCCGTAAGGACTACCACTTTGGCGTTGTCCGGGGCAATCTCGTCCCCGTCGTAGTGCAGAACAACGTCGAAGCCAAAGTACGCGTCGCCGACCGTGTAGCTGCGGAAGACTGGTATGCCGGGAAGCTCCAAGGGTTCGATGAGCCTGTCCCCTTGCCAAAGTTGAACCTGAAAACCCTGCCCACCATCGGAATGAGACCGGACATCCTTCCGAAGCTTTGAATCCTTTTGCGTCGCGGTTTGGGCATAAGTGGACGAGGAGTACGTGTCGGTGAAAAAGACGCGCACTCGCAGGCGAAAAACATCACCACGATCACGGTACTCCTGGGTAGCCTGTTGTGCACTGTAGCCGACTGTATGCTGACGAGAGAGGTCGACGGCTTCAGCATAAGGGGTGAAGAGTTCGATTTCGGAAACGTACAGGCCGGATTGCGGCATGGGTAGACGGCGGAGGTAGCTTTCCAGGAACTGAGCAGTTCTTTCGTCGTTCCGTTGGCCGAGGAAATACGCCTCGCGCACAGCTTGGTCAGAAAGGTGTGTGCCGAATGCGGCGGAACAGGGCCAAACAAGAAGCGTGACGGCAAGCGCGGAAACTACGGACTTGGGAGTGTGGTACATGGGTGGCCTCCGACAACTACATTCAATCCGCCGTTAAATCACCGTTCCCAAAACCTTAGACGGCGGCGCCCTGATTCTCGTTTCAGCAAGAAACGTTTCATTGTGGAACCCGTGGCTGTGCTGTCGCGACAACACATTCACCCCGCGATCAGATTTGACCCCGACAGCGCAGTAGCCGTCGAGTTTGATTTCGTAAACCCATTCCGGCCCGTCGATCAGCTTTGGGACGGGAGCGCAGTCCATTGGTTCGATGAAGTCGGCCTTTCTTTGCGGCAGGAGGGTCAGGTTCGGTCGAATTGATTTCACCATGGTC
>Ga0209801_1001703_pt1 | contig 13436 bp, 7 predicted proteins | sample GraSoiAngelo_127_FD_185884 | JGI IMG/M metagenome (GOLD analysis project Ga0209801, IMG submission 185884) | Grasslands soil microbial communities from the Angelo Coastal Reserve, California, USA - 14_0927_09_40cm (SPAdes) (version 2) | ecosystem: Environmental > Terrestrial > Soil > Grasslands ... | reverse complement strand
GTCGTTCCGGCGACACCAGAGAAGCCAGCACGGATTGGAAGAAAATCCATGTCAAGGCGATCTGGGCAGTCAGGCAGTATTCAGAAAGATGGTAAGTGGTACGTCGTTCGGTACTGGAAGGATGTTCCAGGACAGGAGAAACGGGTGAGAGTACGCGAGAAAATCTGTCCAATCTCCGGCCCCGGCAAACTTTCAGCGTCGGAACGGGAACGCAGAGCCAAGGAGATCATCGCGGCCAGCGGGGTGGACACCGAGGAGTACTTCGAAAAGGTAGTGAAGCATTCGGCTCCCGGCGTGACATTCCGCCAGCAGGTGAACACCTGGCTTGAAGACATGCGTAACCGCGTTAGCGAACCAGTGGCTCGGTCCACCATCGCTACGTGGTCCTACGCATTGGAGAAGTGGATTAAGCCGAACATCGGTGACCAGCCGCTCGAATCCGTCAATAACCTGGCACTGAAAGACTTGGTGTCCAAGATGGTAAAGGGCGGGCTGTCACCGAAGTCCGTTGTCAACTACTCGCAGATCGTGAAGACGGTCGTGGCCTCGGCAACCGATGAGGAAGGCGAGGAGCTGTTCCCTCGCAAGTGGAACAACAAAATCATTGGGATGCCCAAGGTCAACAAGAAGAAGCAGAGGACGCCGAGCTTCACCGGTGAGGTGGTGACCAACGTTGTCCGGGAAACGGACGAAGAGAAGTACCGTGTACTGTTCGCGCTCCTGGCCTCATCGGGATTACGGTTTGGAGAAGCCCTGGGACTCGACATCAAGAACATTTCCCCGAACTGCTCCACGATCAAGATCGTCGAGAAGGCCTGGGGCTCGGAAGTACAGGACCGCTTAAAGACCGAAAGCGGCGAACGGGAGGTTGATCTTCATTCGTCCATAGCGGCCATGCTGCGGAACTTCATTGGTGATCGAAACTCGGGCCTGCTTTTCCAATCGAGGAACGGCAAGCCCCTTCACCAGTCGAGCGTTCTGCGCCGCAAGCTGCATCCGGTACTGGCCAAGCTCGGCCAGCCGAAGTGCGGCGTCCATGCGTTCCGTCGCTTTCGAAATACGTACCTGCGGAACTTCACGGCGACCCCTCCGGGACTTTTGCAATTCTGGATGGGCCATGCCGGAGAGGGTATGTCCGACCTCTACGACAAGATCAAATCGAACGTGGCGTTTCGCAAACAAATGGCAGAAAAGGCGGGCTTGGGTTTCGAACTTCCATCCAAAATCCTCGTTATTGGACCGAATGGACTGAAATCGGAAAATTTGCCCGTTGAAAAAATGGCTGCAAATGTATGACAATAGATAGGATAAACGGTCGGGGCGTAGCGCAGCCTGGCTAGCGCGCCTGGTTCGGGACCAGGAGGTCGATGGTTCAAATCCATTCGCCCCGACCACTTCTTTTAGAGCCAACAACTTACAGCAAAGAAAAGTGCCGACGACATCCTGGTTGTGTGCCAAGAGATCGGTGGTTCAAATGTCCTCGCCCAGCGATCTCCATTTCCCTCTGCAAATTGGAGTTAGGTGGCGTGACGCTGCGACTACATTTTCCTCATTTTGTAGCCCACGTAGCCCAAACAGCGTCTCGCGTATGAGGCAGCCGATTGTGGTCTGCTGAGTGCCGACCTGGCAGCGGGTATTCGTCGCGTTAAAGGCGTGAAGAAGTTAGGCGTTCGATTGCTTTAACACAGCGCGGCAGAGCCGCAACCAAAAGGCAGGGAAGCATATACGGGCTGGTATTACCCCAGAGGATAACGTTTTTGCGCGGCGCGCAACGAATTTGACGATTAGTAGTACAGAGACTGTCTGGTGCCGAATGTTAGCTCCAGCAGAAGAGCTGGTCAATATCTGGCAGCATGTGATCGCACATAGTGCCGCGTATGAACCTCGGTCAGGGCTTCCCTATGTTTGTTCTACAAAGCAGATGGTGGTACCGAACGACGTTGTGGGTGAATGTCGGCAAACAAGAAACTGAGAATCGATAACTTCAGGATTGCCGTGATCCATCAACAATGGGCCGCAAGGGCCAATCGATCCCAAAAGGGGGCCTTGACAACCCTACCTGAAAGGCACATTTTCCCCTCTACTACCCTTTCTTGGGAACGGATGGACCGAGTCCCCAATCACATCCCGCAGGAGGTCACCATGACTTCGCCAAGTGACATCGAAAATTTCAAAGCCAGCTTGCTCGGTGAATTGCTGCGTCCTGGCGACCCGGGCTATGACGACGCCCGCAAGATCTGGAACGGCATGATCGACAAGCGCCCGGCACTGATTGTCCACTGCGCCGGAGTTGCCGACGTGATTCACTGCGTCAATTTTGCTCAGGCGAACAGTCTGCTCGTAGCTGTTCGCGGTGGCGGCCACAATGTCAGCGGCAATGCGATGTGCGACGGTGGACTGGTCATCGACCTTTCTCGCATGAAGAGTGTCCGCGTCGATCCCGGGCACCGCACGGCCCGCGCAGAGCCCGGCGTAACCTGGCGTGAGTTCGACCATGCCACGCAAACCTTCGGTTTGGCTACTACTGGCGGTCAGATCTCCACGGCCGGGATTGCAGGGCTCACCCTCGGCGGCGGGTGGGGTTATTTGGCTCGGAAGCATGGCCTGAGCTGCGACAATCTTCTCTCGCTCGATATTGTCACGGCCGACGGCCGGTTTCTTACGGCCAGCGCCTCCGAGAACGCGGATTTGTTCTGGGGCCTGCGGGGTGGCGGCGGCAACTTCGGCGTTGTGACTTCATTCGAGTATCAGCTCCATCCGGTTGGTCCGGTGTTCGCTGGCATAGTGGCTTATCACATTCAGAAAGCAAAAACGGTTCTCGAGCTCTTCCGCGAGGTCACCAGTACTGCTCCCGAAGAGTTGGCCTTTGACATCGTTCTCATCACGCTGCCCGACGGTACTCCCATCGTGGGCATGAACATTTGTTACAACGGACCGATCGCGGAAGGAGAGAAGGTCGTGAAACCTCTTCGGTCGGCGGGGGCGCCGGTGTTGGATCAGGTCGGCCCCATCCCCTATACCGCAGCGCAGCAGTTGATCGACGGCTTTTATCCAACTGGCCTCCTGAGCTATTGGAAGTCCAGCTTTCTCGACAAGATCACTGACGGGGCGATCGATACCATGGTGACGTATTGCAACAAACGACCCACGCCGATCTGCCACGCAGTGATCGAGCACCAGTTAGGGGGTGCGGTGAAGCGAGCGGACCGGGGAGCCACCGCGTTCGCCCACCGGGATGTCGAGTACAGCTTTCTTAGTGCAGGGGTATGCGCCGAACCGGCCGACGCCGAAAAGCCCGTCCGCTGGGCTCGGGACTTTTGGAGCGCCATGCAACCCTTTTCGACCGGCGGCGTGTACGTGAACTATTTGGGACGCGAGGCCGACGAAGGCCGCGAACGGGTCAAGGCCGCTTACGGTCCTGAGAAGTACGCCCGGCTCGTGGCGCTGAAGAACAAATACGATCCCGAAAACCTGTTCTGTCTCAACCAGAACATCGAGCCAAGTCAGGCAGCGGCGAGGAGCGCCTAGCGCGGCTTGCCGATTTCACGGCTTGCACGTACAACTTCTCCTAGTAAACCGACCACGTGCCGGGCGTGGCAAGCTCGAGCAAATGGCGGTCAGGGTCACGAAAGTAAAGGCTGCAGCCACCCAATTCCCACGAACGCTTCTCCTCCACTGAGATGCCGCTCTGCTTAAGCCACGACTCCCAGTTGGACAATTCACTGGATGGGATTGCGAACGCGAGGTGTAACTCGCCTTCGCCGTCGTGAGGCGACGCAATTGCTCGCGAAGCACCCTTCTTGAACAGTAGCAACACTTGCTGAGTACCCGCTTGCATAGCGCAACCGCGCTGGCCGAAATCGCTGATGACAGAAAATCCAAAGGTGTCCTGATAGAAGCGAATGGAACGCGACACATCGCTCACGTACAAAGAAGTTTCCAGAATGCCGTCGCTTTTGGGGCGCATCGAACCCTCCCTGCTGATTATCTGACGGCTTCAGTTCCCGGGCGAGGCATTCGGCTCACACACCCCGGAACTTGTTCGTCTCCGCACAGCGCATGTGGCGATCCTTTGGTGAGTGGTCGGCAACTCTTCCCTGATAGGCGTAATGGAAGGGTTGCCCGTGATCCCGGCACAATCGCCAAAGAGCCAGGCGGATCACACCTGCGGTTACTCGACATATCGGGGCCTGCTAGCAGTGGGACCAGTTCGCTTGAAGTTGCTGCCTGCGAGATATTTTGCCAGCTGCCAACCGCCGCCCAATGGCCGCTGATCCCCCAGCCGGAGGGTAGTTGCCGGATTCTAATCTGCTATCGAACTGTGGTTCGGTCGGTACAGCTCGAACGTACTGAGCGCTTCGATACCACGCGGTTTTCAATCCCAACATCCAGGCCTTGAATGTGGCCTACGTAGGTCAGTCTATTCCTATCCATAGAGTCATAGAGACCTATCGGGTTTACCTCTCCTCCCAATTCAGGTGTTTCTTGGATTTACGAAGGCGCATATCTGTCCTAGAAGGCAGTCCAGGATCAACAGGGTCATCCCGAAGCTACCTCACTTTCGATGAGGTGGCCTCCATCAAGTATGCAAAGTCTGGAGAAAACGCTGATTAAACGCAAGGAGGTGGTCAGTATGAAGCCTCGATTGCATTTTGGTCTAGCTCTTGGCCTCACGTGCCTGGTGGGTGCGTTGGCTCTGCTGATGGGCTACGGCTCCGTCGGAGCCATAAACGGGTTCAGCGACAACCAGGAGTTGCCACTGCCGCCACTCGCCCCGATCGCCAATTCCGGCGTCTCGTTCATCGTGCGCGGACTCGAGCCTAGCGTGCGCGTCGATGCACAAGGCACTGTGTATGTCTCGAGCATCCGCGGTGTGCCCACGGGTGTCGACCTGCATCGCTACTATGCCGCGATGGACGGCCCGCTCGGCGCGGGAGGTACTTACCCCTTCAAGTACGAAGGCCAGCCCGACAACTGCGGCATCTTCAATGCGTCGCAAGGTGGCTGCGCTAACAACAACCTTGACCCTTTTGGACTCGGTTTGGGCGGCGGCGATGTGGACATTGCGGTGAACTATCCGACCAGCGGCGCGCCGAATCTTGCGCTGGTGAGCCTGACCCTCGCGCCGGGTGTCACGGGGACCCATTCGACCACGCGCGGCGACAGCTTCAGCGCGCCGAATCCAGTTGTCGCGCTGATTCCGGGCGACGACCGCCAGTGGATCGACGGCACCGACGCTCAAACGGTGTACTTGAACTACCACGATGTGGGTAGCTTTAACATCGAAGTGCAGCGCTCAAACGACGGCGGTGTGACTTACGTCAATGGCTTTGCCGAGGCAATTGATCCTCAAACCTTCCCGGCTGCGGGCGGAGTGCCGGCCACAAACAGCGCCAACATCGCCGGGCAGGTCAAGGTGGATCGCAGCAGTTGCCCCAGCCGCGGCAACCTGTACCAGATCTTCGTGGCCCCGGACAGTCTAGCTGAGAACCTCACGGGTGGAGCCCTCCGCAGCATTTACGTCGGCGTCTCGACCGACGTGAAGCTGGGTCTGCCTGCTTTTACCTTCACCGACACCAAGGTCTTTCCGGGCCCGGCGGGCGCGCAGAATCAGGGCGCGGGCAATCTTTTCCCAGCCCTTGCCACAGATGACTTTGGGTTTGTCTACGCCGCGTGGTCGGTCAACTCCGACATCTTCTATTCTTTCTCGACCGATCAGGGCACGACCTGGTCGAACCCAATTAATGTGAGCTTCCCGGTGAATGGGGGCCATGCCAACCTCTTCCCCTGGATCGCGGCCGACGCCAATGGTCACGTTGGGATCGTTTGGTTCGGCGATGATCGGGCTGGCAATTCCAACGATCGTGCCACTCTCGAGCCAGGACACCCAGCCTCGCAAGGGGCGGCATGCAATAGCGGCACAACCTGCATGCAGAGCTGGGCGCAATGGAAGGTATATTACGCCGAGAGCGTCAGCGGTCATGATGCCGCGCCATTTTTTATGCAGAGCGTGATCAGCGATCACGTCATCCACCGCGGCACGATTTCAACGGGCGGTCTCGGTGGCGGAGCAGACCGTAGCCTCGCCGACCTTTTCCAGATCGCATTTGATCCGCAGCACTTCGCCAACGTCGCCTTCTCTGACGATCATCTTGTTAACACGGAGGTCGGCCCGGACAACGGTCCTGATAACCCGACGAGCCGCCGGAAGATCCGGGCGAATTTCACTCACCAGCTTATGGCGACAGCGGGCTCGGTGGTCACGACCGGAAGTTGCGCAGGTAGCCCTCCGCCACCGCCGCCAGGGGCAGAGAAGATCACCGGCGGCGGCCAAATCACTTCCCAAACGCCCGGTCTTACCGCCAACTTCGGATTTGTCGCCCAGAACGATAAGCCTAACGCGTCACTTTCGTACCACGATGATGGCGCTACGGGTGGGAGCATCGATGTGCACAGCGCGAACACGAGTGTGCCGTCGGTCACTTTCCGAGGCAACTGCGGGACGTTCAAGGGCGACGCCAAGGTGAACCAGAAATCGGGCTACACATACACTGTAAACGCCTGCGATAATGCTGAACCTGGCGCGGGCAAGGACACGTTCTTCATCAGCGTAACCGGAACAAATTTCTCCTACAGTAACGGAGGATTCATAGCGAGCGGCAACATCCAAATCCACAAACAGTAGCGTGGAAAAAGCTTCACGCTCGAGGATGGAGGTCGAGTTTAGTCTGCCCCGTCTCGGCAAAGCGGAAGCTACCACAGTCGAAGTAAGAGGCGGTCGAGCTTTGAAGTGTCCCTCGTTTCATGAGGAGGGTAAACCGCCGCACCGCGCAGCGATTACAGAATAGGAATCCGTCTCCGTCCGCCCTCGTAAGCCGGATACTCTCTGAGAAAAACAAACGGGCTACATGTTCGCGCACGGCACATTCCGGGCGGATCGTCGGCTACTCTTACCTAATCCCGGTTACTTCACCCGCCACTCGTGCCGGTGATTCAACAATGGGGCTCGAAACACAGAAGTTGATGGTGTCATTTGGACTGACTTGCGTTCAAATTTCGAGGATGAAACAGGAAACCCTGTTTCCAGGCCTAGAAGTTTCAGACGGACAGATGGTCTGGCCGAAGTGATTGGACAGATCGAGGCGACTATTCTCATCGGTCTCTCGACAGCTGGTGTTGCCTTCTCGGAACCAATTGTTCGTGAAAAAGGCACGGAAGGTCGACCGGCCGATCCGCGAGGGTGAACGTCCCGAACTGAGGCCATCGATATTTTGTAGCCCAGGTAGCCCAAATAAGCGGAGGGAATGCACAGGCAAATGCCGTCAATTCAACTGATTTGGTCTGGTCCAGGCTGGTTCGGGACCAGGAGGTCGATGGTTCAAATCCATTCGCCCCGACCACCTCTTTTAGAGCCAACAACTTACACCAAAGAAAAGTGCCGACGACATCCTGGTTGTGTGCCAAGAGATCGGTGGTTCCAATGTCCTCGCCCAACGATCTCCATTTCCCTCTGCAAATTGGAGTTACGTGGCGTGACGCTGCGACTACATTTTCCTCATTTTGTAGCCCACGTAGCCCAAACAGGACGGGCTTCGGCATGGGCAGCTTGAAACCGAGGCCTACTTTCTCGCCGCATTCCTCACGGTATTGGACGTCTTCGAGAAGAGCTTCCGTAGCGAGAGCTCATGTCGTCGTTCTCATGGGTGTGCCTACTGAAAACGCCATCCAGCGTTTTTCATTCGAATGTAACATTGTCACAATCGGATCGGGTGGCTGGGACGTCCAAGTTGCGTTACCTCGAATGTCGCTGATTTCAAAGGCCTTCGCGCCGGACAGGATTATTGGTAGGGACAGGTGCGGCCGCCGCCTCTGCTTTGGAGTTTCTTGGTTTTGAAGAGCGCTTCTAGGATTTTCATAATGACCCATTTGAAACGTGCAGGAGAGACTTTACAAGATTACTGCGTAGCGAGGATTGCTTCGCGAAGGCACGCGGACTGGAAACCGGACCCGGCCGAATCAGGGAAACCACACCAGAGAAAAGAAAGACCACGGCCACGATCATGCCGAAAGCCACGGATACGCACCGTGGAGTAATCAGGAAACTCTAACGAAAAAGGCGTTCGATGTCTCTGGCGCAGTGGATGACCCGGAGAATCTCAACACCATCGGTGAGCGGGCGGTAGAAGATGAGATAGCGCTCGAAGCCCTTCACCGGCCAGGCGCGGACGGAAGAGAAGCGAGGATTCCTAAAGCTCCTTTGCGTGCCCAGTTCAGGCATGTGCGCTAAGGCTTGAAAGCTGACGTTGCAGGCGTGAAGAAAACGGCGTGCCACGTCCACGCTGGCTTTGTCTCCCAGAAATACGAAATGGTCCATCAGATCTCGTTTTGCGGCAACGCGTTTGATCACGCGAGCCATGGAATCAGGCGGACTTGCCGGACCGGAGCCTCTTTAAGCCTTCGTTTTCGATGTCCGCCCAATCCTGCGCCGTCATCTCGGTCGCCGGACCGCTGTCTTCGGCTTCTTGTAGCAGTGTTTCGAGCCGGCCCTCGACCTCATCTATCTCCTTGAGCAGCTCTACGGCTTTGCCAACGGCTTCCTCTTTGGAAGAGTATCGGCCGCTTCTGACTTGCTCGTTTAGAAACCGTTCCAGCTCTGGAGTCAGCGAAACGTTCATAGAATTCCCTCTTTAGGACTGTCATTCAGCATGCGACATCGTCCAGAGTATAGCAACCTGACCTGTGGCCCTCAACAATGTTGCTGCAACTCCACGAGTCCAAGTCCGCGCTGTCATCAAAATGACATACGAATCGCGGCAAATCGCAGCGAATTGCGAACAACGTCTGGACGGCTAAATTGGAGGACATCTTGAAGAAAATTGAGCGTGCCCGCGCGAAATTAGAATCGATAAAACCGGGCAGCACCCAACCCCGACGCCGCCAAAAACCAGAAGAATAATGCGGCTAGTTATTTAAGGGACGCTACACTAAATTCTTTCCCGAGCGGGCAGGATAGGATACTCGGCCGAAAAGAGCGAAGCGAATGTGAAAAAGTTCTGGCGAAAATCGCCGGGCGTTACATGATTGTCCATGAGATTCGGGATCACCGTAATTCTTAAAATGCGCTATATAGGCACGGATTCCACCGGGACAATAAAGTGGAATCGCGCCTCCTTCGCCCGTCTGATGCGCGCCGCGGGGCGGTAAGGAAGCAGCCATGGATACGATGGATTGCAAGGAAGCGTTGGCCAACATGTCCTGCTTCATAGACGGAGACGTTCTGCGGAACTTCGCAAGGCGCTCGAAGAACACATTGCGCGCCGCCGCCGTTGCCGCGTTGCACAGTTGATCTACGGATTCATTCTCGGATACTGCGAGAACGGCGTATTGGAGCGCGCCCCAGGACACTTTAAGCTCCCAGTCGCGAACCTTGGCTTAGACTATGGAGAGCCGAGCAGATGGATGTCTCTATCGGTACCGGGCGAGGCATGAAAGGCAAGCGTGACAGGTTCGAAGCGGAGGGAAGATCCCGGGAGTTGATTGTCTTCTCCCTCGTCCGCGAATCCAAATGCTCGGAGTGTAACAAGGAACTGTGGAGGGGAGAATTTCTATTCAAGGACGGCGAGCGTGGACTCTGCATGACTTGTGCCGACCTTGATGAGCTGGTCTATCTTCCTAGCGGGGATGCGGCACTGAGCCGCCGAGCGAGGATGCACAGCCCACTCTCCGCGGTAGTCGTGCGTTTCAGCCGCGCGCGCAAGAGATACGAACGCCAGGGCATTTTGGTTTCTGAAGTGGCGCTCGAACAAGCCGAAGCGGAATGCTTGGCGGACAGCGAATCGCGCGCTTTGCGTCGTGAGCGCAATGCGCAGCGACGTGCCCAATATGATCGCGATCTCGTCGCTCAAATGACTGGGGAGATCTCGAGGTTGTTTCCCGGTTGTCCGCCCAAAGTGGCCCAAACTATCGCAGAACATACGGCGCGCCGGGGCAGCGGAAGGGTCGGACGCACTGCCGCCGGCCAGTCGCTCGAGGAGGAAGCGCTCACCCTTGCCGTGGTCGCGCACATTCGCCACTGTTACACCAACTACTACGAGCTTCTAATGAGTGGATATGAGCGCCGCGAGGCCCGCGCTGAGATTCACGACGAAGTCGACCGCGTGCTCGACCGATGGCGCAATCCGCCTTGAGCCTGATCTGAGGCAATTCCGTTTTTTTTCCACAGGCAGTCAGATTTTCCATCAAGCTCACAAACACATACCCGATACAATCTGCTAATCTTGCGCCGGTACAATGCCGCTGGTTTCTCTAGCGCCGGTCCTGACCCCGCATGGCCGATTGGTCGTCGAGCGAGACGAGGACGCTCCCGCGCTCGATGGAGAGCTTGCTCAGCGGATGGAAGGCGCCTTCACCCGCGGATCGGGACATGGCCTCCTTGCGCTCGGCGCCGATGAAATCGGCCTCGCTCTTCCGCCGGCATTCTCCTTCTGGCGGGAATTCGCCGCGCTTTATGTAACGGGCGTCTGTACGCTACCCATTGACGCCGCCGAGCCACATCGCGCTCACCCACCGACTCCTCCCAAATCGGAACTCGACCAGTTCGTGCTGGCTGCACCTCCGATAATAGGCGCCGAGTACCTGAGCGCGGCAGTCTTGAGCGATCTCTGGCAGGAGCTCGATCGGGCGTTTTGGGCCGAACTGACGGAAGCGAAGTGCAGCATCGAGGAGTTTCTGAAGCGGCGCAATCCGGCGTGGAACCTGGTCGGGCGCGTGCACTTCAATCTTGCCGAGAACCGCAAGGATGAAGCCGCGCCCTTTGCTTTCCTTGCCACTTACACGACGCGCCTTTCCGCGCACGCCAAGGCTCAGCATGTTCCGCTCGGCCAGGCCTTGCGGGAGTATGCCGGCGCCGAGAATCGAGACCGATTGCTCTCCCTGCTTCTCCCTGTCCAGCGTTCGGCCGAGAGCTGTTCGTGGCTTAAGGCCATGGTCGACACAGGAGAGATTTTCCACCCGCTCCGCTGGGTTCCCACGCAAGCCATGCAGCTTTTGCGCGATGTGGAGAAGCTTGAAGGCGCCGGCGTAGTTGTACGCATGCCGGCGACCTGGCGAGCAAATCGTCCTCCCCGCGCTCAGGTGACGGCCACCGTCGGCGGTCGGCCACCATCGGGGCTGGGGCAGGCTGCGCTGCTCGACTTTCACCTGGAAATGATCCTCGACGGCGAGAGGCTAAGCAAGGCCGAGGTGCAGGACTTGCTCCGCACCTCCGACGGGCTTGTCCTGGTGCGAGGTCGTTGGGTCGAGGTAGACGCCGAGCGCTTGCGGAAAACGCTAGAGCATTTTGGCGAGATTGAGCGCACGGCCGCTGAGCAAGGCATTAGCTTTCGGGAAGCCGTGCGCATGCTCGCCGGCACGGATGTCGCGGCCGACGGAAATTCCGCCGCCTCGGTCGCGGAGTGGGGAAAGGTTGCCGCCGGCCCCTGGCTTGCGGAAACACTAAAGGGACTGCGTACCCAGGAGGGTCTGGCGCGCGTCGATCCGGGCCCGGCGCTGAAAGGGACGCTACGCCCCTATCAGCAAGTTGGCGTGCGTTGGCTGTATCTGCTCGCGCAACTCGGCCTGGGGGCCTGCCTGGCCGATGACATGGGACTGGGCAAGACCATTCAGGTGCTGGCGCTGCTGCTCGTACTTCGTCAGCAATCTAACGGCGCCGGAGCACCCAGCCTTTTGGTGGCCCCCGCCTCTCTGCTCGCCAACTGGGCGTCGGAGCTCGGACGCTTCGCGCCAAGTCTGAAAGCCGTAACCGCCCATCCTTCCGAGATACCTGCCGAAGATTTAAAAACCATGACGCCGGAAAAATTGCGGAAGGTGGACGTTGTGATCACGAGTTACGGCTCGCTGCTGCGGCTTCCCTGGATCGCCGACCTCTCCTGGAATCTCGTCGTGCTCGACGAAGCGCAAGCCATCAAAAATGCCTCTGCCAAGCAGACCCAGGCGGTGAAGAAGCTCAAGGCAGGTGTGAGGTTTGCCCTCACCGGCACCCCCATCGAGAACCGTCTGGGCGATCTTTGGTCGATCTTCGATTTCCTGAATCCCGGCCTGCTCGGTTCGGCCAAGCAATTTACAAGTTTTACCAAGCAACTGGCCGCGCTGCCGCACAATCCCTACCGCCCCTTGCGAGAGCTAGTGCGGCCTTATATTTTGCGGCGGCTGAAGACCGACAAAACGGTCATCGCCGATCTGCCGGATAAAACTGAGGTCAAGGCGTTCTGCCAACTCAGCCGGAAGCAGGCGGCGCTTTACCAGCAAGCCGTCGAGGAGCTTGAACGGCGGCTTAAGAAAGTTGAAGGTATCGAGCGTAAAGGCCAGGTGTTGGCGTTCCTGGTGCGGTTAAAGCAGATCTGCAACCATCCGTCGCAGTGGCTGGGCGACGGCACATGGAATCCGGAAGACAGCGGCAAGTGGGCCCGCTTGCGCGAGATCGTTGAAACCATCGCCGCCAAACAGGAAAAGGTCTTGGTGTTTACGCAGTTTCGCGAACTGACCCGGCCGCTCGAAGCGTTTCTGGGATCTGTGTTCGGACGCCCTGGGCTGGTCCTAGATGGCGAGACGGAAGTCAGAAAGCGCAAAGAGGTGGTGCGGCGATTCCAGGAAGAGGAGAGGATTGGTTTCTTCGTGCTTTCGCTCAAGGCGGGTGGCTCGGGACTCAACCTCACGGCCGCTTCGCATGTCGTGCACTTTGACCGATGGTGGAATCCGGCGGTTGAGAACCAGGCGACCGACCGTGCCTTCCGCATCGGCCAGACCAAGAATGTCTTGGTGCACAAGTTCGTCTGCCGCGGGACGGTGGAAGAGAAGATTGACAAGCTGATTGAATCGAAGCAGCAGCTTTCGAAAGACTTGCTCGAAGGCGGAGCCGATCTTTTGCTCACGGAAATGAACGACGGGGATTTGCTGAGACTCGTGGCGCTCGACCTAAACAGCGCCCAGGCGGAGGTGTGAACCATGTACTACGGAGGCTGGGGATGGCGACCCTATGTGTCTGTCGCGCAGCGGCAAGCGCAAGCGATGCGCAAGATCGCGCAGTTGAAGAAAAAGGGGCGCGTCGTCTCGCCTGTCGAGATTGAAGGCCGCGGCATTGCTACAACCTTCTGGGGAAAAGCCTGGTGCGAGAATCTGGAACGTTACGGTGATTACGCAAATCGTCTGCCCCGCGGCCGCACTTACGTGCGCAATGGTTCCGTCATCGATCTGCAGATTGCCTTCGGTGAAGTGAAAGCGCTTGTGAGCGGCTCGTCCATCTATAAAGTCGGTGTGAAAATCACGCCTGTCAGCAAGGCGCGCTGGAAATCCATCTGCAAGGACTGTGCCGGGGCCATTGATTCCCTGGTGGAGTTGCTGCAAGGTCGATTTTCCAAGGGAGTCATGGAGCGAATTTG
>Ga0209801_1001700_pt1 | contig 13463 bp, 15 predicted proteins | sample GraSoiAngelo_127_FD_185884 | JGI IMG/M metagenome (GOLD analysis project Ga0209801, IMG submission 185884) | Grasslands soil microbial communities from the Angelo Coastal Reserve, California, USA - 14_0927_09_40cm (SPAdes) (version 2) | ecosystem: Environmental > Terrestrial > Soil > Grasslands ... | reverse complement strand
GTATTTTTGGGTTGTGTTCCTGGCAGCGATTGCAATTGGGTTGTGGATTATGAGAGCACGAGCGATCCACACAGTATGAGAAAAGGGTGGGAATGGCTGAAGAAAGAAAACCGCGCACCTAGCTATTATAGAAGCTTTTCCGCCCAGTTGATTTCGTTGCGCCATTCGTTTGATGATGGGGTCGAAACACCCTTCAGACGACCCACGTAGATTTCAACGTGCTCGCGGTCCTCTTGGAAACCCCCGCCAAAGTTATGTTCTTCGATCCTCTCCCCAAACGTCTCCCCCATCGTCTGGCCGATAAAAAGAAGCACGTTGGCGCCGTAGACCGGGTGATGCCCATATATCTGGTAGAGCCCACGGTCCTTACGAGGGTCCTTAAGCATGTCGAGCTGCCTGAGTGAATACGGACCTTGCCACTGGATATGAATGATCCCTTCCTCCATGCGCCCTCCCTGATTTGGCTTCGTGGATGACCAGCTAACATAGTACTTCACGTGAACCACTAGACAGGCGCCCACGCGGGCCTCCGAAGGCGTGAACACGCACCGTCCCGTGAATTACTCCGGTGAGAAGTTTAGTTAACTTTGGCAGCGTTGTGCTGTCGTATTTTTCAGCATCCTCGCTGTTGTCCCAGAAGCTGTAGACATATTGTAAATTGTTTCTCCGCTACCTGAAAGGAGGATGAGTTGGTCGAGAAAACCCTCCTGCTTGCGGAGCAGTAGGACCATCTGATGTTCGATTTTTTGCAGGAATTGGCTGACTGATTCTAGCTTCGAGCATAGAGAAACTTTGCGAGCGTACATAGGATTCTCCTTCTTTTCACAAAGGAAGCGGTTCAGGGGGAACGATAACTGGCCTCGAAAGCCTGAGCGCGGCCCTCGAATCGTATAGTGCGAGAAGACCGCCAGCGTATAGTCAAGATGATGACCTCGTGCCCCGGCACGATTAACAGCCGGCTGACCCAAGGAGAATGCGTTCCGGTCTCCAGGGCGATGCGACTCCGTGGAATTTTTTCCCATGCCCGCCTCACCGCCTCCGGTGTCGTCGGCAGTTTCTGCTCCGCGAGGGCTTCGCCTGCTTCATCCAGAACGCAGTAGAACGACTAGCGATCTCCTAGATCCAAGCCAATGGTGAGCTGGCGCCCTTTGAAAACCCTGCTTCCATCTGCCCGCATGGTGCTAATCTTCTGCATTGCCGGTCTCCTTTTCCTTATGCCTTGAGCGCGTCGAACATTGGGAGCGTATCGCATCCCGCGGAGACCGGCCTTCTCATCCCGTCTGATAAACGCATTCACCGGAAAAGCGAGGTTCCTGGCTCCTGCAATGTCTGGTTACGCGACTAATCAAACGAGACTCATGATTTCCGCTCAGGTTTGGCCTTAACCTACGACGCTTAATTAATGGAAAGCTTTTACTTGACAACATGAAAGTCTTAACTTATTATGGTTAAGTACCAATGGAGCCAGACAGGTAACCTGAGCCGACATGAGTTAGCTGAAATTACCCTTGGCCAAGACAGAGACGTTTAATGAGGGGCTGAAATGAAAACAATGAATCGCTGGGAACAACCGTTCCGCGGGGCTACGACCTTGCAGGAACAGATCAATCGCGTGTTTGGCGATGTGGTGGGACGTACGGGCGAGGAGTCGAACTTGACCCCTTGGGCCCCGGAGGTCGACATCTACGAGACCGAGAATGAACTGGTGGTTAAGGCGGACCTGCCGGATGTGAATCCGCAGGACCTGGACATCCGCGTGGAGAGCAACATCCTCACGATTCGCGGCGAACGCAAGTTCGACAAAAAGGTAAATGAGGACAACTACCTGCGCATCGAACGCAGCTATGGCTCGTTCAGCCGGAGCTTTTCGCTGGCGAACTCAGTGAAGTCGGAGGCCATCAAGGCCGATTATCAGAATGGCGTGCTGACGCTCAGCATACCGAAGCGCGAGGAAGCGAAGCCCAAGCAGATCAAGGTGAATGTGACAACGAATCTGATGGGAGCGCATGCAATGGCGGCGGTGGCTGGGGCTCGCTAAAGAGACCCCGGACCGAAGACGAAGTAGCAAGGGGCTGGCGATATCGCCAGCCCCTTCCCGTCAGAACGGAGGGTTGACGAAACCCTATTGCGATTTAACGACCAAAATTCTCAGGGCTTCGGATGAACACCCATTGCGGCGACGGATTTGACGACCAGCGCCTCCAACACGTTTTGGTCCACATCGGCGAGCTTCTTAACGTATAGGCAGAATTTCGCGCACGTCCGACATTGCCAATCGACTCGGCGTGCCACATAATAGCGGCCATCGAACTGACTCTGAAAAGTGGAGTGAGCATCCCGGGTAGCCGAGATAGACGAGGTCGGAGTGCCAAACAATGCCACTGTCTGAAAACTCGCGCGATTCTGAGCAAGAACTGCGCTGGCATGCATGGCAGGAGAAGAACGGGCGCGCAGACCGGATAGCGGACAAGTGGATGAAAGTTTTATTCACCGTCGCAGGTGTAATTCTGCTGATATCCATTCTGTACGTATGGCACCAATCTCAACGCCATGTGCGCGGCGTTTTCCTTGAACCCGTACTATTTAACCAAGAAGCAAAAAGCTGAAATAGAAAGAGTGAAGGCTCTGAACCTCAAGGAGGGTGACCGATGCGGAGCTACGCTGCTTCGGTCGCTCGGCAAGATTTATGTGTACGCGGCAAATCTCCCAAACGAGCTTTGAAGTCGAAGCGGAAAGGACAACTAAGATGCCATTCAGCGGAGATTGTCATTCGTTCGATTCTTCCACGTTGAAGGTGCTCAATAATATCGGGGCGGTTTATGGATTGTTTAAGACAGACCTCCCATTCCGCCTCGACCACTACACCTGTCTATATGTGGGACAAACCAACGACCTGAGAACACGCATGCTTGAGCATTACAAGAATCCTCCGATCATTGGCGTCACACATTTCTTTGCCGAGGCCATTGCGACCGAAGAACAACGACTACAGCGTGAGAAAGAGAGAAAGAACTAATCTGTGAATTCAGCCCAACTGGAAACAAGACTAGTGCGGCAGGTCACCACAATGGCCCAAGAGTCCATTTGGTGTTCAACTCCAGGTAAAAGGTGGTTACCGGAAAAGTCCTATTAAAGGGAACCTGACCTTTCTTGAACAATTTCGGCATCTACGTTGAGGGCCGGTTTGTTCAATTGTAGACAGACAGATGCTCACGCGAGTGCTACGCTTTGTGTGTTGCAACCTGTTTGGCGGGATTTGACGAAATCCTGACTTTACAATGGGGCGCCTCTCGAACGGGGCGCCCTTTCCATTTAGAGACCTACGGGACTTGTCCGATAAACCGTTAACCGGGACTTAAGGCTGCTGGACTAGAGGGAAACTGGTTTCGCACAAAGGGTCTGTGCAGACTCTGGTGATGCAAGGCCGGCCATGCGGCGCGGCTGGACGATTACTCTTCATCTCCAACAATCTTGCCAGATGCAGTCTCGTTCGGATAGTTAAAGAAGAGCTGATTGCCGTCGGGATCATCGACCACCAGGAGCCGGTAACCCCACGAACCCTCCTTGACCGAAACGCCCTTGGCCTCGAGTTCCGCGCGCAGCGCGTCCAACGCGGCGATCGCGGCCTCGCGCGTCTCCGGCTCGACGTTCACGGAAATGAACATTAGACCCCTTGCCAATCTTCTCCGGCCACGTGTCGGCCAGGATAAGCGCGCAGCCCTGCCGGTCGACCTGTGCAACGCGCGCTCTGCCTTCCTCCTCGTAGCGCCAGGGGCTCGTGAAGCCGAGCCGGTTAACGTAAAAGCGGAGCGAGGCCTCAACGTCCGTCACGTGTAGGACGGGGCGCGCGAACCAGTCTGTCATAGGCCATATATCCTCGAATGAAGACAACTTCTTCCTGCGTCTTGAATTCTACTGCTATCTTAGACGCAATCCGAAGCCGCGAGTGCGAGATTCTGTTTGAGTTTCAGGTCAAGTCGCGATTAGTCGCCTTACCGGAGAAGTGGAATTGCGGATCCAAACATGTCCATTTATCAGATGGGATGAGAAGGCCGGTCTCCACGGGATGCGATAAGCTCCCAATGATCGACGTGCTCAAGGCACAAAGAAAAGGAGACCGGCAATGCAGAAGATTAGGCATCTGCCGATATACTCAAACAATGGAACCGCCTCAATTCATCCCGAGCCGGGAGGTGGCACGTCATGGTGGCCGTCCTGCCTATCGCGCCCATGATGCGGATAGCCAAGCCTGGGAGTCAGCCTTGCGGACTCGGGGTTCTCTGCCGGAGGACCCCGCGCAGTGCGTAGCGGCAACATCCTCGCGAGTTGCCAAACTGCCAGCCGAGGTCCTAAGATGACGGTCAACGTCCTATGACCCCAGAACTGGAACGCGCCCTCAAACGACACACGCAGTGGTTCGGGTCCTACAAGGCATCCGGCGAACTGAAGAAAATACAGGTGTGGCTCGTTGTGAATGGTGGACAGATCGAATTCCTCACTCCGGGGAATTCCTATAAAGTGAAGCGAACACGAAAGAATCCGCGTGTCATGTGTTACGTGGGGAGCAAGGACGGTCCCGCGATTTCTGGAACGGCCCAAATCATTACCGACCGAAGCGAAGTGGCGCGGGTTTACCGAGGCTACTGGAAGACCCACCCGTTGCGGATGGCGATTGTGATCGGACTTCGACTTTGGATTGAGATGCTGTTGAACAAGCGGGTGGTGGTCCGAGTCCAGCCGGACGAGCCGAATCCCTTAGAGGGACTGACCGATCCTGCTACCTGAATAATGCAGAAAACTGCACAGCCAACTGGAGAACATTCGCCTCTCGGCCTTGAGTCTGTTCAATCCTTTAATGGGGCTTGACATCACGGATAGGCTGAAAGTCGCTTGTCCGGCTGGCCACCCGCCCCGTGGGTCGCGCTTCTTGCGCTTCAGCCGTTCGCTCTCTCCGCCACCACCATGGCCTGCAGAATCTGATCGGAGACATCCTTGACAGACGCCGGCGAGTGAGACAGAAACAACGTATTGGTTTTGTCGCTCTCGCCGATGGACTTCAGCGTGTCGAAATACTGCGTGACCATGACCAACTGCATGACTTCTTTCGCCGACGCCCCCTCCACCACCTTCTGGAATTGTTCGATCGAGGCCTGCAGCCCTTCGATGATGGCCTTCCTTTGATTTGCGATCCCCTGTCCCTGGAGAGCCTTGCTTTCCGCTTCGGCCTCGGCCTTCTTGACCACCAGAATTTTCTCCGCCTCGCCCCTGGCGTTGGCGGCCACCTGTTCGCGCTGCGCTGCGTTGATATCGTTCATGGCTGACTTCACCTTTGCATCGGGAACAATATCGGTCACCAGCACATTCACAATTTCGTATCCGAATAATGCCATGTCCGCATCCAGCTCCTGTTTGACCGCCGCGGCGATACTGGACTGTGTGGCGAACACTTCGTCCAGCGTCATTCCCGGAACATGCCCTAGGATCACCTGCTCGACATAGGATTTGATTTGCGCCACCGGATCGGACAACTTGTAGTAGGCATCGTAGACTTTTTCGGGACGCACTCGATTCTGCACCGAAATAGGAATGGTGACGAACACGTTATCTTTCGTCTTGGTCTCCATGGTCAGAGTGATCTGATTCACGCGTAGACTCACTGTGCCCATCACGGAATCGAAGAACGGCCGCTTCCAGTTTAATCCAGGCTCGGCGACTCGAAGAAACTTGCCGAATCGTGTGATCACAGCGACTTCGGCCGTGCGCACGGTGAAGAAGCTTCCCAAAATTAGGTACAGCACAAAGCAAACCGCGACCCCCAACGGAATCCAATACAGTTCATTCATTTGGTTTCCTCCGCTGATCCCTATAGTAACCAGCCAGATTATACTGGCCTGTTCGAGTTTTGAACCAGGTTCATCGAGAGAGCGTAGATTCAATGTTAGAGTGCCCGTCCGGGCTCTAGCCATCTGCAGTAAGTCTTCATCTGGGCGATGAATCCTGCGCGGTCTATGTGATATTTCGTGTGTTTGATGGTGGTCCCTGACCTGGCTACGACCCAAACACTATCCTCATCAGCCGCCACAGTCACCTACAACGCTGAGTTGCTCGCGATTGAGATTTATCGAACGCGCGCCGGAGCATCGCGCCCACCGGCACATGCTTGGTGAAATGCGCCTTTCAGAATGGCTTTTGCTTGTTCACTGAACGTTTTCTGTGCAAGCTGCTGCGCCAGTTCCGCCTCAAGCGGCGGTGCCACATTCTACGTCGCAGGCCAGCGGCCAGGGATACAGGACCTTGCAAATGGATTACTCGGTCAAGTTCGATCGCTCCGCGGCTTCCGTCGGTGATTTGATTCAATGCCCGTTCATGCGGAGCGCGTCGGCTTCCGCGGATACGGAATGATGTTGGCTGAGGTGGGCTTGCCTCCTGGTGCCGACGTGGACCGCCCCTCGCTCGACTCTGCCGTTTCCGCTTCCGGTTGGGACTTGCAGAGCTACGAAGTCCAACCTGATCGTGTGGTCTTTTACCTGTGGCCGCGAGCTGGCGGCACGACTTTTTCCTTTACGTTCAAACCTAGATTCGGGATCACGGCACAGTCCTCGGAATCCGTCTTGTACGATTACTACAATCCCGAAGCGCGAGCGTCCGTGCCGCCCGCGCGCTTTAAGGTCGAGGGAACGGCGTTGCCTGATGAAGTAAAAAATATCGGTGCATTCGGAGAAGGCACGACACCCGGAAGTAGATTTTCCAAAGATGTAAGGCAAAATCGTGCCGAAAAATGTGCCCGTCTCACGACGGAGCACTGGGCGAGGGTTGCGTGCGGACGTGAAGGCATCAAAAGGCTCCGGTTTCAAAGCTGTCCATTTCCTTCGCAGTGTTTGAACTCCAATAACGCTTGTGTAATCTGTTCCGCTTCACCATCCACTCATTCGTTGAAAGCCTAACGCCCCACTTCCTGGACTGCGGCGGGCACTTCTAACGAGCGACGGTGTCCAATTTCTTGTGGTGCGTCTGTCCCAGAGCGGATGGCAGGGAATCCGACTCAACGAAAATCTGCAAGAAACGGCAAATAGCGCGTTCTATTTTCTGAGCGCAGAAAATCGCAGGGGCGCTAACTCAGCAAGTCTCAAGGAGACGGATCATGAAGGCTCCGAAGCTATGGGTGTGCCCAAGCAGTTTCTGGTACCTTTTCTTCGCTGCCACACTTGCAGTGCCGCTTTTCGTAGCAGTGTTCGTAGAGTTCTTCCCAGCTGTCAATGCGGACCCAACAGTTGTCACATACACGTACGGTGTCGTGCATGTGACCATTCCTTACCATTCCCTTCATTCCGGCGATGGAACTCTGAGAGTCGAAGTGCTGAATCCGGAAGATGAAGTTCTAGGGAGTGCGGCAGCGCGAGTTGCGATTGGGACGGGATATGGGCGCTGGCAAGAGAGCATCCGGCTGAACAAAACACTCGCCGTGGACGATCTCGTATGGCACCGGGTGCGCTACCGGTTTGAATATGGGGATGGCAAGACCGAGGCCCTCGAAGGTATCGACTCGATCTCGCAAATCCTGCGCGCGCCCGTGGTGCATATTCTAGGGCAGCAATCGTACTTGAGCGGAGGCCCGGCGGCGGTGCGGGTCATCGTCACGGATTCAAAAAATGAAGTGATTGCGGGAGCGGGAGCCGTGCGCATCGAGCTGGCAGCCGCGGATCATAAACCGCGCGTCCTTTTCACAGGGCCGTTGAACCGTCGAGGGACGGCCGAGGCGCAGTTCCAATTCCCTGCAGGCCTTACGGGTAATCACGAGCTGCGGTACGTGGTGGACACGCTGATCGGTTCGACGGAGTTCACGCAGGCAGTGCGGCTGGAGGAGAAAGTCTCCATCCTGCTGACGACAGAAAAGCCGATTTACCAGCCGGGACAGATCATCCATGCGAGGGCGCTGGCGCTCGACCGCGCCGACCACGAAGCCGCCAGCGGACACCAGCTGACGTTCGAAGTGGAAGATTCACGCGGGAACAAAGTGTTCAAGAAAGCGACGGAGACAGACAAATTTGGCATCGCGTCAGCGGAGTTCGCGCTGGCGGATGAAGTCAACCTGGGCACCTATCACCTGCACGCTTTGATGGGGCAGGCCGATGCACCGACGAACACGGCAGAGATGGCGCTGAATGTGGAGCGCTACGTTTTGCCGAAATTCAAAGTGGCCGTGGAATTCGAGAGCCAGGATAAGAAAACGAAGCACGGCTATCGGCCAGGCGACCACGTGAAGGGAACTGTGCGCGCGAACTACTTTTTTGGGAAGCCGGTGGATGAGGCGGGAATCACCGTCAAGGCTTCTGGCACGGACGTGGCGGTGTTTGAAGCCGCTTCAGTCGAGGGCAAGACCGATAGCGACGGGACGTATAAGTTTGATCTTAAGCTGCCCAATTACTTTGCCGCGAGGCCGCTGAGCCAGGGAGTGGCGCTGGTGCTGATCGAGGCCACGGTAAGGGATTCTGCGGACCACGCAGAGAGCCGTGGAGAGCCAATTACCGTGAGCGAATCGCCTCTGCTGGTTACAGCGGTTCCGGAAGGAGGCACACTCGTCCCCGGCTTAGAAAACGAAGTGTTTGTTCTTACCAGTTATGCGGATGGAAGTCCGGCGCGAACTGAGCTGACAGTCCATGCAGCCGACAACGCCGACCAACACGCGACCACGGACGAAGGCGGGGTGGCGGTGCTTCGTTTGAAGGACGGTGCGGGAACCCAAGTGCTGACGATAGAAGCAGCAGACAAGAAAGGGAACCGCACGTCGAGCGCCGTGGCGCTACAAAGCCGCGGAGGACAGGATCAGATTCTTCTGCGGACAGAACGGGCCGTGTACCGAGCTGGGGACGACATTCGACTGAAAGTGTTCTCCACAGTGAAACGAGGCACTGCATATGTCGACATCGTCAAAGAAGGGCAAACCGTACTCACGCGTGACGTGGACATCGAAAACGGCCAGGCCGAATTGAAGCTGGCAGCCACGCCGGAACTGGCAGGCACGGTGGATTTCAATGCCTACGTTTTTGGACGTGACGCGCAGCCTGTAGGAGACCACCGGCTGGTCTTCGTGCAGCCCGCGGATGAATTGAAGATCGAGGCCACGGCCAATGCGCCGGTGTACAAGCCGGGTGGCGAAGCATGCATCCACTTCCGAGTGACGAACGGCCGAGGGCAGGGAGTGAGCGCTGCGCTGGGATTGCAAGTCGTGGATGAGGCGGTATTCGCACTTGCGGAGAAACAACCTGGGTTTGCCAAAGTTTTCTTTTACCTGGAGCAGGAGCTTTTGAAGCCGCGCTACGAGATTCACTCGATCGGGATGCCGGACGTCGTCGAGCCGACGGAAGAGTCCAAAGCCGAGCAAAAGGACCGCGCGGCACGGGCTTTGTTTTCCGCGACGGAGATGGTGAGCGGGAATAAGTTCGAAACGGAGTTCGGACGAACGGTGCCACAGACGAAATACTGGGAGTACGCGCAACGCTATCAGAAGCAGCTTTTAGAACAGGTACAGCGGCTATCAGAGAGGCTCAGCCGTGCGTATGCCGAGAACCCGGAGAACGGGGACCTAATCAAGACTCTGGAAAGAATGAGGCATGACGGCGCGGCAGACCTGCGCGACGCGTGGGACACAAACGTGCGGATAGAGCGCGCTTCGTGGGATACGGACAAGACGCACTATCTGATAAGCAGTGCGGGTCCGGACAAGCAATTCGGGACTGGCGACGATCTGTTGGTCTACGTGGAGGCGCGGCGAAGGAGAGTCGTAGGGCATCCCAGCGCGGGCCCCAGCACGATCGGGATCAACATTGAACACGAGCGCGGCGCGTTTGGTGGGCGCGCAGAAATCATCGGAATGGCGGTGGACCAGTGGGGCGGTGCGCTTGAAGGAGCTACCGTAGTGGCGCGCTTGGTTTCGAGCGGGAAGGTCCGTAGGACGAGAGTAGGTGTCGATGGGCGGTTCCAGTTGGGAGGTTTGCCCGTCGGCGACTATCAAATTCAAGTTTCTACGGACTCAGGAAGCGCTTCTGGCAAGTTGGAGCTGGACGCGCGTGATCGCGCCATCCTGTCAGTCTTGCTCCGGCAAGATCGGCCAGCGGGGACGATTGTAGCGCTAAGCGATTCGGGAAGAATGGTGGCAGATTTCAGAGCGGGCGCGGGCGTGGGGTTTGCGGGCGGCGTTCCGGGAGGAGTGGCAGGCGGCGTCGTGGGAGGAGTAGTGGGTGGTGTGATCCCCAGGGTTGAGCGGGCCCGCGACGCTGAGTTCTTAGCAGCACCACCGGCGGCTCCCATTGCCGTAGCTCAGATGGTTGTAGTCGACGAGGCTCGCGCGGTGAACAGCGTGACGGTCGCAAAAGAGAAGGATCAAGCCGCTTCGGGCGCTGCGCGAGTGCGGTCGTATTTTCCAGAGGCGCTGTATATCAATCCAGAGATCATCACCGATAAGGATGGAGTGGCAAGTATCACGATACCGCTGGCGGACTCGATTACCACGTGGCGCATGGCGATGATGGCGTCGACGGCGCGAGGGGCGCTGGGAAGTGGCACTTCGAGCTTGAAAGTGTTCCAGGATTTCTTCGTGGACTTGGATTTGCCGGTCGTTCTCACGCAAGGAGACCGCGTGTCGATTCCCGTGGCCGTGTACAACTACTCGGGCGCGCCTGGGAAAGTTAGCCTACAACTGCAAACCGACGAATGGTTTTCACTGGTGGATGACATGGCCGAGAAGAGCGTGACGGTGGATTCTGCGCGAGTGGGTGGATCGCAGTTCACGCTGGAAGCGAAGCGCATCGGGAAATTCAAGCTGACGCTGAGCGCGCGAATGAAAGGAGAGTCCGATCGCGCGGACATCGTGGTGCGGGAAATCGAAGTGGTGCCCAATGGGCGCGAACAGAACCAGGTTTTCAACGGTCGGCTGGAAACTACGGCGAGGCACGAGCTAAACTTCCCCCCGGAATCGATTCCTGATGCCAGCAATATTTTCGTCAGGCTTTATCCCGGGCCGCTGAGCCAGGTGATTGAAGGGATGGACAGCTTGCTGCGGATGCCGTTCGGCTGCTTCGAACAGACCTCTTCGAGCACGTACCCGAATGTGCTGGCGCTGGATTACATGAAGCGCACGAAGAAGGTGACACCGGAAGTGCACGCGAAGGCCGAAGGCTATATCGCCAACGGCTACCAGCGGCTGCTGACATTTGAAGTTCCTGGTGGGGGCTTTTCCTGGTTCGGCAACGCGCCGGCGAACAAAATCCTGACCGCGTACGGGCTCATGGAGTTCTACGAGATGTCGAAGGTCCACGACGTGGATCCGAAGCTGATTGCGCGAACCCAGCAGTGGCTTGCGGGACAGCAGCAGGGCGACGGAAGCTGGAAACCGGATGCGTCGTTCATTAACGAAGGAGCGACGAACCGCTATAACAAGGATGTACTGCGCATCACCGCTTACCTGGCGTGGGCGTTGGAGAATACCGGCTATCAGGGTCAGGCTGTGGAGAAAGCCAAACAATTCATCGAGACGCAGGCGAACGCAAAAGCCGACGCGTACACGCTGGCGGTGCTGGCGAACTTCGCTACGGATTATAGAAAAGACCGAGAGTTCACCCGACAGGCGATGCAACTGTTACTCGATGCGCGTACGGAAAGAGATGAACAAGCGTGGTGGAGCGCGGAAGAAACGAATGTGTATGCCACGGGTACTAGCGCCAGCGTGGAAACTACCGGGTTGGCCGCTCAGGCGCTGCTTAAATGGGGCGGAGCTTCGGGGACTGCGCGCAAGGCGATGAATTACATCGCGGCCAAGAAAGAAGCTTCGGGAGCCTGGGGCACGACGCAAGCGACCATCATGGCGCTGCGCGCATTGCTACTGGCCACAGAAAAAGGCACGGCGGACGTGAGCGGCACACTGGAAGTAGTGCTGAACGGGAAGATTGCGGAGAAACTAGCGTTAACTCGAGAAAATAATGATCTGCTCCACCAGTTTGTGTTCAAAGGAGTCGATGCGAAAAGCGGGAACACTGTAGAGATTCGCTTTGAGGGGAAAGGCGGGCTAGCGTACCAGGTGGTAGGGCAATACTTTTTGCCGTGGGACAAGAAACCGGAGAACGAGCCCCTTACTATTGAGGTGACATACGATCGCACGCATCTTGCGGGGGACGATATCGCTATGGCGGCCGCAACTATCAAAAACAATTTGCCGAAGGCTGCCAACATGGTGATGGTAGACCTGGGAATTCCGCCGGGGTTCGATTTACTCAGTGAAGATTTGCAGGCCTACCATGAAAAGAGTGCGGGTCAGAAAAGCGGTCGGCTAGAGAAGTTCAGTCTGACCGCGACGCAAGCGATTCTATACTTCGATTCTCTTGCTTCGGGCGACACAGTCCTACTTCGCTTTCGCTTGAGGGCAAAGTATCCGATCCGTGCCAGAACGTTTCAGTCTCGCGTCTACGAATACTACGACCCTGAAGTGAACTCCATCGCGCGGCCGATTCAATTGGAAGTTCGCCAGCGCTAGCACAATGCTGTGCTGCTTTGAAAGCAAAGCTAGACCGGACAGAACCGATGACCAAACGGCCGAAGTCGTCGTTCTAGAACGACATGTTCAGATGGCTCCCGTCCCAATAGTGAGGTCGGCCCAAAAGTTTCGTGATAGCAATCCTCGCTTTCGGACTACGTTGCCGACAAAATCGGGCGTAGTTCCTGAACATTACACGCAGCTTATAGACATGGTTGTGACCGCTCCGAATTTCGACGAGTTTGTTCAGCGCGGGAACGCTGATGGCAGTGTTTGGGAAAATATCGAATCCTTAGATCAGATTCACGAAGGCCAAATCGAAAACGAATTGAGGGCTTTGGAGGCCTTGGCTAAACAACGAAAGAACCTCCACATCCCTCAACGCCTTTCGATGATGTTTGGTGCTCCGCTGTCGCCCGAATCCGTTGGTGATCAGTCGTCAGTTTTCGGCGGCAATTGAGTATCTAAAGACTTCGGTTCGAAAAGTTGCGGTAGGAGCGAAGCCTCGTAAGAACGACCGAGGTTTGTATGTGGATTGGCAATTGCTCATGTACTTGGCGGACCCCAACGTTAGCTTTCTCACCAACGAAGACTTTTCGGGAGAAATATCAACGTCAGCGCAGAAGGACAGAATCATCAAACCCGACGCCCTTGTTTGAAAAACCCATTTCGTGGCACCAAAACGCCCAAAAGTGGAAGCAATTCGTAACCGAGTCAGGACCAGGACATACGGACGGCAATCACCTTTAAGCGGGACGTCTGTCCAAAGAAAAACAAGTAAGCAAGCCTGATTCTACACCGCTTGTGAGCAGTCGCGTCACCCGCAATTCCTGCCTTAACACGAGGTCTTGGACGTGAGAGGATACCGGGCCGGGAGGATTCATGGAGCAGGAAGAAACGGGTGATGTCTGCGGCTGCGAGAGCCAGAATAACGAAG
>Ga0209801_1001699_pt1 | contig 13463 bp, 17 predicted proteins | sample GraSoiAngelo_127_FD_185884 | JGI IMG/M metagenome (GOLD analysis project Ga0209801, IMG submission 185884) | Grasslands soil microbial communities from the Angelo Coastal Reserve, California, USA - 14_0927_09_40cm (SPAdes) (version 2) | ecosystem: Environmental > Terrestrial > Soil > Grasslands ... | reverse complement strand
GCTACGGTTTATTGCACTGGACGAAGTGTGCGTGGTAACCGCTCTCCGTACAATCGTTCTGAAACCGTTGAGGAGACCGCCGAGATGATCAGTTCCGCCGGTGGTTCCGCCATCGCGCTTCGCGTCGATCACACCGTGGAAAGAGAAGTGGAGGAGGTCTTCCTACGCGTGGTTCGCGAGCGTGGCCGCCTCGATATACTCGTGAACAGCATTGCCGGTGAAGACCCACTGATGGCGCAGTGGTGCGCATTTTGGAAGACCGATCTCAAGAACGCTGAGACGGCCATCCGGCAGTCGCTCGTCTCCCACATCATTACAGCCAAGCATGCAGCTCCCTATATGATTCGCAACCGCAGCGGTCTTATAGTGGAGGTCACGGAGAACGACGTCCTTAGCGCTGGAGGCAATCCAGTAACTCAGGTGGTGAAGCTTGCCCTCAAAGGATTAGCTCTGAACATGGCGGCGGAACTACGCCCGTACGGTGTTTCAGCCGTTGCGATAACGCCCGGTTTTCTGCGATCAGAAACGATGCTGGAGCGGTTCGGCGTTACCGAGGAGACTTGGCGTGAGGGCGCAAAGAAAGACAAGAACTTTCTGGAATCAGAATCCCCACTATTTGTCGGACGAGCGATTGCCGCGCTCGCAGGAGATCCTGCGATATTAGAGCGGTCTGGACAGCTTTTGAGCTCCTGGGAGCTAGGCCGCGAGTATCGATTCACAGACGCCGATGGGCGTCGGCCGGACTGGGGTGCTAGCAAGATCGATTTCTCGAGGCACCCGGCGGAGTTGCTGCAGCTTCTGAAAACCGGTTCGGAGATCCAGCTTCGATGGTTGAGCGAACTGACGCGGAAGACGAAGCACTTCTTAGGCCAGTTATCACGTTAGGAGAGCCGTCTACGTACGCGGGCCCGGCTAGTTCCTGATCGAACGCCGTCCGAGCGGATCGTCGGCTACTTCATGTGCTACTATACTTTCTGGGGAAAGGTGTAGGACTTGTTTGACTGCGGCAGCTTGCTGCCGCTTTTCTTTTTGGAGACCCACTTTGCCTACTGCCCTCGTCGCTGAGCCAAAAACAAGTTTCTTAGAATCAACCCCTTACGATTGCAAATTTCGTAAGGCCTTTCTTTTGACATTCATGCAAATTGACGGGGGTGTGGGGGTACTTCGGAATTTCCGGCCTAACGAGCACGTTGCTCTCTACTCCGCAATCAGCAGGTTCTGCGCGAAGGGCCACTCGGTGTCGATCCACTGCCCGTCGCAGCAGAATCCCGTGCGTGCCGCCATCTCTGGAATTTCTTCGGCTTGATATTTGTGCGAACTTTCCGTCCAGATGGTTTCGTCTTCGTCGAGCATGAGTCGCAGGTTGGCAGCCGGAACATGCACGGTCTGCCTGCGAGTCGAGCGCAGATGCATCTCGACCCGCCGCTCCGCGAAATTCCAGAGCGCCTCGTGCCGGAAGCAGCTCAGATCAAAATCCGCGCCCAGCTCCCGGTTGATGCGCGCCAGCAAGTTTAGATTGAACGCCGCGGTCACGCCCGCGGGATCGTCGTACGCCAGCATTTGCAGCTCAACATCTTTCTCCAAGTCCGTGCCAAGCAGCAGCGCATCGCCAGGCTGGAGAATCTCTCGCATTTCTCGTAGAAACGATTCTCCTGCATCACGATCGAAATTGCCGATGGTGCTGCCCAGAAACAGCACGAGCAGATGATCCTGCTCCGCCCGCCCTTCGGCGACGGTGCGCAATCCTTCCAGGTACGGTTGTTCGTGGCCCACGATGCTGACTAGCTCGATCTGCCCAAGCTCTTTTTCACACGCCGCGAGCGCAAACGGCGAAATCTCGATAGGGTAGTAGTACGTCATTTGCCGCTGCGAGAGCGCTTCCAGGATCCACCGTGTCTTTTTCCCCGAGCCGCTGCCGAGCTCCGCCACGTGAAGCGGCGATGGCAATCGGCTCACAATCTCTCCCGCATACTTTTCCAGCAGGCGCGCGTCAGCTCGCGTGAGTCCGTACTCCGGCAAAACACAAATGGTCTCGAACAGCGCCGAGCCCACTTCGTCGTACAAGTATTTTGAAGGCAGTTCTCTTTGCCCCGGCTTGGTGAGGCTCTCGCGAACATCCGCAGCGAATGCAGACACATGCCGGAGCGATAGTGCAGGCGTCGCCATTGGATTCTCCCAGGCTTGGGCTTGATTAGTCCTCGACACAACGGAACGTTGCGTAGACGTACGGATAATGCGGTTGGAACCAATTTCGGAAAGATCGTCGCAGCATGCACGCTGCGGTGCGCGGCGAGCCGCCTTTCATCACGTAGTGCTTGCCGTCAAAGAAATTTGCGGAGTAACCCGGATAGAACGGCATGGGCGTGAATCCTGGAAACGGCGCGAATTCCGTCCTCGTCCACTCCCAACCGTTGCCTACAAGATCGTGAACACCAAATGCGCTGGCGCCCGCGGGATGCGAGCCCACCGGCGAAGGTTCCCACGATTTGAAATTGAAGTTTCCTTTGGACGCGCCCGGCGCCTCTTCGCCCCAAGGATAGCTGCGCTCCAATGCGCCGTCTGGCGTTCCATATGCAGCGCGATGAAACTGCGCTTCCGTCGGAAGTTTGCGTCCGAGCCATTTCGCGTACGCTGTGGCCTCGGCGTGGCTGACGTACACGGGCCACTCTAGCGGCAATCGAATCTCGCCGAACATCGTCCGGTACACCCAGAGATTGCCTTCGCGCCGCCAGAACACGGGATGCCCGACGCCTTCCTTCGCTTTCCAGGCCCAGGCTTCTTCACTCCAGAGCGCACAAACCGCAGAAAGTCGTGATTCGTCACGTTGTAATTGTCGATGGCGAATTCATTCACCGCGACTTCATGCGCCCCAAATTCGTTATCCCATCCGAACTCATCGCCCTGGACGCTGTCCAGTCCGAGCGTCGCGGTTCCGGCTGGAATCTCTACGAGATGTGACTTCACTCGATGCGCCTTCCACCCAGCCCGGTCCGCTCCGCTAATCTTCCGGTCGCTCGGCAGCCGGTGCAGCATGTACGCCAGCGTCTCCGCATGCATCAGCCGGTGTTCGATCGCCACTTCCAGCATGGTAATCAGCTGCGGGTGCCCTTCCTCCGGCCGTTCCAGAGCGTGCTCGATCGCGCGATCTAATTCCTCTCGCAGACGCCGGTTGTAGCGTTCAACTTCTTCGTGCGTCGGCCAGTCCGCCGCCGTGTCGGAGGGCAATCCCCCGTCCACGGGGTCAATGCCAAACGCAAACAGGTGGTCGAACGTGCGCTGAAAAGACCGCAGGCCAAAGGCGCGTTGGGCCAGCAAGTTCCAATCGAACGCTTCGACGTGTCCTACATAGAAAATAATGCGGTGCCTTTCGGGGATGGGCCGGTCGTACATCGCTTCTTCGCGAACGACGCGGAATATCTCATCGGTGCGTGCACGAGCTTCAAGCAGTCTGCTGTGAAGGTCGTGCCGGATGCGGACCGCTGTGGCGAGAGCTCCCATGGCCTTGTACCCCTATAGTTGGATGCACCTTCTGCGCGAAGGATGCGCCAAAATTCAGCGCCCAGGGGCTTGGGTAGATTAAGATGGTCGCTCCGTGATTTGTTGCTGTCAATCGAAATGAATACGAAAATATCAGCCGCGGCCACGAATAGGATCGAATTTCGCGGCGTGTCGTTTCACATAAACGATATTCTTAAACGCTTAATCGTTTCCGGCGTCTCGTTAGAGATTCCTCATGGTGAGACGCTGGTCCTCCTCGGCCGCAGCGGCAGCGGCAAGACCACGCTCCTCAAATTGATGAACGGGATGTTACTTCCCACGAAAGGAGAAGTCCTGGTTCAGGATTGCTCCACCAGTTCTTGGGATCCCATACGCCTCCGCCGCGGCATCGGCTACGTCATTCAGGACGCTGGTCTCTTCCCCCATTTCACGGTCGCGGAAAATGTCGGCCTCGTGCCCAGCCTCGAAGGTTGGGACGCCTCCCGCACGGCCGCGCGCGTCGAAGAAATGCTCCACCTTGTCGGCCTCGATGCGCGCGAATTCGCGCATCGCCATCCGCGCGAACTTTCCGGCGGCCAGCGCCAGCGTGTTGGCGTTGCCCGCGCTCTTGCTGCCGATCCTCCGATTCTGTTAATGGATGAACCGTTCGGCGCGCTCGATCCGGTTACGCGCGCCGAACTTCAGCGCGAATTCAGCGCCCTAGTCCGCCGTCTTGGCAAAACGATCGTCTTTGTCACTCACGATTTGCGCGAGGCGCTTCTCCTCGCTTCGCGCATCGTTCTGCTTGAAGCTGGCCGCATCGTGGCGAGCGCCGCCCCGCAGGAATTTCTTCGCCTCGACCATCCCGAAGTCCGCGCTTTCACGTCGTCGCTCACCGTGACGCCGGGGGCTTTCGCGTGAATCCGCAAACCACCTGGTCTTTCTTCATCGATCATCGCGACGAAATTGTCGGCGCCACACTCGACCACCTTACGCTCGTGATCATCGCCATGCTCATCGCCATTTTCATCGGCGTTCCTCTCGGCATGTTTATCGTACAGCGCCCCGCGTTGCGCGCCATCGCGCTGGGCGCGGCAAGCATCTTCCAAACCATTCCCAGCCTCGCGCTCTTTGGCTTCTTGATTCCCATTCCGTTTATCGGCGGCATCGGCAAGCGCACCGCCATAGTCGCTCTTGTTCTCTACGCGCTTCTGCCCATCCTGCGCAACACCTATGTCGGCCTTACCGGAATTGACCCCGCGGTCCTCGAAGCCGCCGAAGCCATGGGCATGACGCGCGCGCAAATCCTTTTCCGCGTCCGCTTTCCACTCGCTCTCGCCGTGATCCTGGCCGGTATTCGCACCGCTACCATCATCACCATCGGAGTCGCCACCATCGCTGCCGCCATCGGCGCCGGCGGGCTGGGCACCTTTATTTTCCGTGGGGTCGCCCTCGTCAGCGATTCCCTCATTCTAGCCGGCGCCATCCCTGCCGCTCTCCTCGCCCTGCTTGCCGATTTTCTCCTGGGCCTCCTCGAACGAAAGCTAAAGGTCTCCTGACATGTGTCGCGCTCGTTTCCGATTTCTTTGTTTTCTGTATCTTCTCAGCTTCACTTACTTCCTCGCTGCTTGCCATCAAGCCCCTCAATCGAAAATCACCATCGGCTCCAAATTTTTCACCGAGCAAGTCGTTCTCGCTGAGCTGCTCGCCCAGCACATCGAAGCGCGCACTGGCATCCCCGTCACTCGCAAAACCAATCTCGGCGGCACGCTCCTCGTCCACAGAGCCCTCCAAGCTGGAGAGCTCGACCTCTACGTTGAATACACCGGCACCGCCCTCACCGCCGTCTTGAACGAAACGCCGCGAAGTGATTCCGCCGCCGTCTACAATCGCGTCAGGCAACTTTACTCCGAGCGCTTTCACCTCGAAGTCACCGAGCCACTCGGCTTTGAGAACACTTTCGCCATGGTCGTTCGCGGAGACGACGCCAAGAATCTTCATCTTCAGAAGATTTCCGATATCGTTCCCTTCGCGCCCAAATGGCGCGCCGGTGTCGGCTATGAATTCCTCGAACGCCCAGATGGATTTCGCGGCTGGAGCCATCGCTACAATCTGCATTTCGCCGAGTCACCCAAAGTCATGGATCTCGGCCTCATCTATCGCGCCCTCGTCGATCATCAAGTCGATATTGTGGCGGGAAATTCCACGGACGGCCTGATCGATTCCCTCGGCCTCGTTGCTCTCTCCGACGACGGCCACTATTTTCCGCCGTACGATGCCGTTCCCATCGTGCGGCAATCCACGCTCGCCCGCTTCCCACAGCTACGCGCGGCACTGGCAGATCTCGCCGGCAAATTGTCTGCGACAGACATTCGCCGCCTCAATTACGCCGTCGACGCACAGTACCAGGACGCAGCTGCTGTTGTGCGCGCCTTCCGCGCTTCCAAAAATCTTTGAATGTTTGTGATTTATTCGGGATTTGTTCGCCCAGGCGCAATGCCTCTTCTCCTTTGCGCCCCAAAATAGTAGACGAGTCCCACGGCGGGCCTGATATCGTACCTCCCCTGAACTGCTCCCGCGGCATTGAAGTAGGAAGTATGCAGAGCGTCCACGCTGACTCGCATGGCCATGGCGTCCGTGAACCAATATTCGTAGCCGCCACCGAAGGCCCACGCAAAATCGTAGACATATCCTTTTGTAGGTACACCGTTGATGGGAACGATGCCTGTGACTCTGGCGCCTCCAAATAATCCATGGGCAAAGGTAACCAGGTGCCGGTCTCTCCGAGGATAGAACACCGGGCCAACGAGGTAGTCCAGGACATCGGCGTGGTGCGTTGTGCCGAGAACGTTCGCGGTGCGCGAATATCCCAGGTCCGCCCTGATGCCCAAGCGAGGAGTTATGCCCTCGGTGAGGCTCGCGACCGCGCCGTTCAAGTTGAGCCCCGTTGACAAAGGCGTCGTGCTCCTCATATACGAATATCCCAGGCTCACATCCATCACCGGCGCGAGTCCGGCCGGTGCCGGTTGCTGCGCCGAAGCCTGGAGAGCGGAGAACAAAAGACAAAATAAAATTTTGTCGGCAATTTTCATGGGATCACAGCGGAACAGGGATGTGCATTGGGATTCGTTTCATGTCCCGCCGGTTTCCCGCAAACGTAGACCTTCCTCGTTGCGCTCCTCATTCTCACAGTCTTAGTACGCGGACGGACTTCGTTCCATCCAGCGAAACCCTTCATTCGCCTCAGGTGTCTTACCTAATTCCTGTGCTTCGATTAGCCGCCACCTTGGCCACGGATGGGAGGGATCACATGAAATTGATGGGTGTTCTAATCAGAGTAATGGCGCCCGTGATTTTTACAGTCAGACAAGAAGGGAAGGAACCCTCCCCATCGGAAGGGCGGGAAACGCATCAGCGACGGAGCCTTGTGAGTCTTTAGCGTTTGCTTTGGAGAAGTTCGCAATTCTCGACGCACTTCACAAACTGCATCTCGATTTCGGCTTTCTTGTGAGGAACGTTGCCGGTGGCTTCCGGCGCAACGATCAGCGATTGCGGGCCATCGGCCAGATTGAACGTGCATTCGAATTGCAAGGACTGGACGCCGCGCTGCTGGCAGGGATTCTTCTCCAGGGCAGGTTCGAGCATCTCCGGCTTGGCATGCAACTGGTTGGCGACATCGGACGGCAGCATCGCCACCACCATCGGCACAGGGGACTTGATCTTGATGCTGACCTGCGCACCGTCATGGTCCGGCGTGAACCCGCCATAGACTTTCAGGAACGATGTCAGCTGGTACTTCTCTTTGACCTGCCAGGTCCACCGAAATTCCGGCTGGACACAGTTCTCCATACATAGCCAGCGGAAGTATTGGACGTGCACGTCGTTAGGCGCTTTGAACTGCCGCTTGGCGGATTCCCGCCCCGCCATTACCGCCGCGACTCCCGTGATTCCCGCGCCCACTGCGCGCTCGACCCTGCTACTCGGATCCAGCACCGCGCCGAGTTCGGCAATCACCACGTGATCGGCACTGGGACTATATCGCTCGTCACGAATGACGAGGGTCATCGCCACCGGGGGGACGAAACAGGAATACCGGGTTTCCACCACATGTTCCCTAGTGCACAACTGTTGCAAGTTGTTCAGGAGTTCGCGATGCTGCAGCGCTGCGTTCCACTCTTCCGAGTGCGCCAGAAAAATCGTGACCGGCAGCTCCGATTTGATATCCACCTGCATGTTGCCGCCGTCTCCGCTCGCATGATACGTCTGCCCGGCGTGATAGTTCCCGGGGTCCAGCCGCACATCTTCCTGATTTCCGGGCTGCCAGTTGAAAACGCGATCCGGTTGCTGGCCAGACGACGGTCCAGCGAAGGCGCAGGTCAGCAAAAGTGCCAAAAGGGCGGGTGTTTTACAGTTTCTCATAGTAATTCCATTGAAACTCCAATGAATTACGTCCGCAAGGCTTCCGTGCCAAAGTGTCTCGTGGGAGTATCCTGACCGATAGGACAGTTCACGCAAGCTTAGCCATGAATGTCTAAAAGGGCGTCACCTGCGCCGCGCGGGCGCGCCTCTCCGACCCTAGCGGCGGACACTCACTAAGGCGGCATCGGCTTCGTAGCCCTCATCTTGTACGGTCTTCTGCGCGGCGGCGGCAACTGCCTTCTCGTCCGCATTTTTGGGCAGACTGCAATACCGCCGAATCACTTCTTCTCCATTCACAATGCGAACCAGCCACTTGGCCTTGCTTGCGTCCCAGGAAACTTCCACTTGATCCGCGCGCATATCTGCCTCCTACTGCGCTTCAGGCTGGCTTCTCCATGCGCGGCCTCGTCCCATGGACTCCGGACTCGTTCCGCGCGCACTCCGAGCCTCGCGCTTCCTTTTGCACACCCTCCTTATACCACTCGGCTAGCCCTTGTTGTACAGCCACCCTGTCGCTCGGCCGGTTTGAACGATGTGCAATTTTGAACAGACGAATGTTGAGCCGGAGCCATACTTTCAACACTGATAGAGTAGTGGAGAAAAGGCCCGCGATGGCACCCCTTAGACTGCCTCTGAGGATGTCGTCGCGGGCGTCCATTTCACGCTGATTCTCGGTTTCAACCGCCATTCATACTGAATTTTCTCAGGGACAGCACCGAATCCATCCGATTCGCATACCAATTCTGCGCGTTGTGGAAAGAAACTTCTGGTAGAATTGCCGCCATGAAAAGACGGACCTTGCTTCAATCCCTTCCCGGGGTAGCGCTGCTTCCAACGGCGGACTGGTTTGCCGCGGCTCAAGAGAAGGCGGGCTCCATGGCATCCGCAACCACGGTCTACGAGCTTCGCGTCTATCACGTTTACGAAGGCAAACTCGACGACCTGCTGCGGCGCTTCCGCGAACATACTACCAAGCTGTTCGAGAAACATGGCATAAAAAACGTGGCCTACTGGACGCCCACGGATGATCCGCTCAAAGGCAAGACGCTCGTTTACATTCTCGCCCATCCCAGCCGCGAGGCCGCAACCGCCAACTGGCAGGCCTTCCGCGACGATCCCGAGTGGCAAAGCGTGCGGGACAAGTCCGAAGCCAACGGCAAGATTGTGGAAAAGGTGGATTCCACATTTATGGTGATGACGGATTTTTCCCCCAAGCTTTCATAAATCCTTCCGTTTGTGAGGTTTCCTCCCGAAGTTGTGGAGATTCCATTTTTATATTCCTCTGCAAGAATATGTCTTGACAAGAATATGCGTATTGAGGCATATTCGTTCCGCGATGATGGAAACTCTCCGAGCGCTGGCCGAGCCCAGCCGTTTTCAAATCGTGGAACTCTTGCGCGACGGGCCGCGGCCTGTAGGGGATTTGGTCCATCGGCTGCGCCTCCACCAGCCGCAAGTCTCCAAACATCTGCGGGTCCTCAGTGACGCAGGGCTAGTGGAAGCCCGCGTTGACGCGCAGCGCCGTATTTATGCGTTGCGTCCCGAGCCGCTCCAGGAGCTGGAAGTGTGGCTGGAACGGTATCGCCGTATTTGGGAGGGCAACTTCCAGCGGCTGGACGCCCTGCTCGAAGAACTGAAGGACGAGGAACGGAAGAGCAAGGGGAAAAAGCGTGTACCCACAAAACGATAGAGAGAGCACGGATGATGAACTCTGAAACCTTCAAAGTAGCTACACCCAGCGACCTTGAAATCGCGATGACGCGCGTGTTCAACGCGCCGCGGCGCCTGGTCTTCGACGCCTTGACCAAACCCGAACTCGTGAAGCAGTGGTTGCTCGGGCCGCCAGGCTGGTCCATGCCGGTCTGCGAGATCGATTTGAGGGTGGGAGGCGCATACCGTTACGTATGGCGCAACGCCGCCAAAGGAAAGGAAATGGGATCGGGAGGCGTTTTCCGCGAGATTGTGCTGCATGAACGGATCGTGTGTACCGAGTTGTTCGACGATGCGTGGTACGCCGGTGAGGCGCTGGCGACGAACGTCCTGACCGAGCAAGGCGGCAAAACTACCCTCATACTTACAGTGCTTTACCAATTGCGCGAGACGCGCGACGCTGTCCTCAAGTCTGGCATGGAGAGCGGAGTGGCCGTGAGCTACGACCGACTCGAGGAATTGCTGGCATCCCAGGGGACTTCTGTTAAGGAAAAAGGAGCGAGCCCCTCATGAGCGATGTGAATCCTCCGTGGCGTTTTGGACGAAGTATTGTGGCCGTGCTGGTGGGCATGGTCGTGGGATCACGCTTGGCACCGACGAGATCCTGCACATCGTCGGTGTCTTCCCGCCATGGGGCGCGTCGATGATCGGCTTCGATGGAGCTCTTCTGCTTGCAACGTCCTATCGCACCGTCTACGGCGTACTGGGCAGCTACATCATGGCGCGGCTCGCCCCCGACAGGCCGATGCAGCATGCCTTAGTGGGTGGATTCCTTGGCCTTGTGGTGAGCATTGCCGGAGCCGCAGCGACGTGGAACAAGGGGCCTGCGTTCGGGCCTCACTGGTATCCTCTCGCGCTCGTTGTGCTGGCGATGCCACAGGCCTGGGCGGGCGGCAAATTCCGAATGATGCAGTTGCACGTACAGGCGCAGCCGTAGAAGCAGGAGCCTCGAACCGACAAGGAGATCACTGATGAAGAACAACGGAACATTGCAGGTCGCTATGCCTACGGAGCGGGAGATTGTGATGACGCGGGTCTTCGATGCCCCGCGACGCCTGGTCTTTGACGCCTTGACCAAGCCCGAACTGTTCCAGCGCTGGTTCGGCCCGCGAGGCTGGTCGCTGGCGGTTTGCGAAATTGATCTGAAGGTGGGCGGGGCGTGGCGGTCTGTATTGCGCGGCCCCGGCGGCAGGGAGATGGGAATGCGCGGCGTTTTTCAGGAGATTGCGCCGCCGGAGCGATTCGCTAGCACCGAGTCGTTCGACGACTATCCGGGCGAGTCGCTGAATACGCTGGTCCTCTCAGAACAGGGAGGCAAGACCACGCTGACGATCACCGTCCAATACCAATCGCAGGAGACTCGCGACGCGGTAATCAAATCCGGCATGGAGCACGGCGCGGCAGAGTGCTACGACAAGCTTGCCGAGCTGTTGGCGGCTGGAGAGGTTCGCGGTATGGAGAAGAAAGCAGAAGCATAAGCATAACCGGCGCGCACTGCTCCTAATGCCCTCACGGTTGAGATTAGAAATTCTTAAACCCAAAACTCAAAGGACATACTGGCATGAAAAAAGGCAGCGCAGCCCCAAAGAATATAGACGAATACCTCGCGACCGTCCCGGAACCCGCGCGCGGCACCTTGAAGAAGATCCGCGCGGCGATTCAGTCGGTTGTGCCGCGGGAGGCCACGGAAACCATCAGCTATGGGATGCCTGCGTTCAAACACAATGGAGTGCTCGTATGGTTCGCCGCGTTCTCGAAACATTGCAGCTTTTTCCCCACTGCCTCAGTCATCGAAGCGTTCAAGCACGAGCTTAAGGGCTACTCCACGTCCAAAGGGACCATTCAATTCCCCACGGACAAGCCTCTGCCGGCCGCTCTTGTGAAAAAGCTGGTGAAGGCGCGCATTGCCCAGACTGGAAAAAAGAAACGGCGCTAATCGGCTAATCATCGCCGACGCCGGTCATTTAATGTATCTGAAAAACCCGATATCTATTTCCTTTTGAACCCTGCGATGTCTCCTTTGACTCATGCATCCCAGCGGCTTAGAATCGCGCGCGCTGGAGACGGTGAGCCAAACGAAATTCATTAAGGGAGAACAATCGTATGAAAAAGAGCCGGTATCTTTTTGTAGCAGGAATTTGTTTGTGGTTCGCACAGACGCCTCTCGTGGCCCAGACGCAGGAAAGGGAAGCAAAAGCGGCGGAAGCAAAGTCAACCGATAAATGCGACGCGGCCACGTCGAAAGAAGAATCATCGGTGACTGAGCACAGCATCAAGATCGGCGGCCAAACAATTCCCTACAAAGCCACGGCCAGCACTACGCTGCTCAAGAACGAAAAAGGCGAGTCCACTGGATTGATGTACTCCGCGGCCTACACGCGCAGCGATGTGAAGGACTTGAGCACACGCCCGGTGGCGTTCCTCTACAACGGTGGACCGGGTTCGGCCACGATGTGGCTGCACATGGGGGCTTTTGGGCCCCGCCGCGCGCACACTGTTGACGGCACTTTTACGCCTCCAGCGCCGTACAAACTTGTGGATAATCCCGAAAGTTTACTCGACAAGACCGACCTGGTTTTCATTGACGCGATGGGCACGGGCTACAGCCACGCGGTTTGCAAGGCGGAAAACAAGGATTTTTACGGGATTGACGAGGACGTGGAAGCGTTCGCGCAATTCATCGTGACTTATGTAAGCCGCAACGACCGCTGGAACTCGCCTAAATTTCTAATCGGCGAAAGTTACGGCACGTTCCGCTCGGCGGCGCTCGCTAATTACCTACAATCGCGAGACACCGTACACCTGAACGGCATCGTGCTGATCTCTTCCGTTCTCGATCTCTCTTCACTAACCTTCGCGCCCGGGGATGACCGGCCGTTCATTTTTTACCTACCGAGTTACGCGGCCACGGCTTGGTACCACAAACTCCTGAAGGATCGCCCCGCTGATCTCCCGGGATTTGTCGAGGACGCGCGCAAATACGCGCAAGGCGATTACGCCTCCGCGCTCTTCAAGGGAGGCCAACTTTCCGCCAGCGAAAAAGCCTCCGTGGCCAAGAGAGTCTCCTATTTCACCGGACTGAGCGAAGACTATTTGATTAAGGCCGATCTGCGCGTCAACCTGAGCCAATTCCGCGCGGAACTGCAACGCAGCTCCCGGCTGACCACCGGCCGCATTGACGCACGGTTCACCGGTTATACCTACGATTTACTCGAGGAAAATGCGCAAGGCGACCCCGAAGGACCCGCCGTGGGAGGCGCGTTTACCGCCCTGATCAATGCTTACAATCACGACGAATTGAAATTCGGGAAAGATAAGGTCTATCACAACACAAGTGGCGCCGGCGGGGGCGGGTGGAACTGGGTCCGCAAGGAAGGGGGGCAGCGACGGTTTTTCCCAGGAGCACCAAACGTTGATCAGGATCTCGCCCAGGCCATGATCACCAACCCGCGGCTGTTAGTGCAGGTCGAGAACGGCTATTTTGATCTGGCCACGCCGTTTTTCGCCACGGAATTTACGATGGAGCACCTAGGACTTCCCGAAGCGCTGCAGAAAAACATCAAGGAGGACTACTACAACGCAGGACACATGATGTACCTGCACGATCAGGACCGCGTCAGCCTGCACAATCAGATTGCCGGCTTCATCGATCGAGCGACGCAGCAGTAGCGGTACGAGGGAAGAGGAGCAACGAGGCTTTCGAGCGTTGTGATGGACGACTCGCTGGATCAGTAGGTCAGGGACCAGCCCACAACGGTCATCGTCAGCACGAGCAACAGCAATCCGGTGCTAACGACGCTCAAGACTCTGCCGTGGCCCAGCAAGTAGTCTCGCGATTCGGGGTCGATGCAGAGAAG
>Ga0209801_1001698_pt1 | contig 13465 bp, 10 predicted proteins | sample GraSoiAngelo_127_FD_185884 | JGI IMG/M metagenome (GOLD analysis project Ga0209801, IMG submission 185884) | Grasslands soil microbial communities from the Angelo Coastal Reserve, California, USA - 14_0927_09_40cm (SPAdes) (version 2) | ecosystem: Environmental > Terrestrial > Soil > Grasslands ... | reverse complement strand
TTTCAAGCGTCGCCTTTTTCTCCAAGCCAGGTCCGGCTTGCGGATAATCGCCTTAGCAGTCTTGTCGTGCGCGATAACGGGATGCGGAAATCCCAAGATCACTGGCAAATGGCGCATGTCGGGAGGTTCAGATGCAACGATTTGGGAATTTTCGGGAAATGGCGTTGTCCTTGTCGGGGACACGCGTGGCAGATACCGGTTCGGCGACCAGGACCGAATCAAGATTGAAACACCGTTCGCCACAACGGTTTATCTGGTGAAAATTTCCGGCGACCACCTCCTGCTGCAAGAGCCGGGCGGTTCCAAGCTTGAGTTCACAAGGATAAGAGACATGCAGCAGTGACAGTAGGATCGGCGCGCTGCGTCTCAACCTCGAGCGAATCAGAACTCGGCGCTGCCGGGCGTTCGAGCGAATGGGATCACGTCGCGGATGTTGGGGACGCCGGTGATGAACATCAACATCCGTTCGAAACCGAGGCCGAAGCCAGAGTGCGGCGCGGTGCCATAACGTCGGAGATCGAGATACCATTTGTAATCGGCGGGATCCATCTTGTGCCGGCGCATGTTTCCCTCGAGCACTTCGAGCCGCTCTTCGCGCTGGCTGCCGCCGACGATTTCGCCGATACCGGGCACGAGGAGATCCATCGCAGCCACGGTTTCTCCGTCGTCGTTCAATCGCATGTAAAAAGGTTTGATCGCCTTCGGAAAATTGAAGACCGTGACCGGACATCTGAAATGTTTTTCGGTCAGCCAGCGCTCATGTTCCGATTGCAAGTTCAATCCGTAGTCGATTGGGAATTCAAATTTTTCGCCGCTTTTTCTTAGAAGATCGACAGCGTCACTGTATGTGATCCGTTGAAACGGTCGCTCAACGACGAAGTCGAGCCGGGCAAGCAACTCCTTATCCACGAACTTGGCGAAAAGTTCCATCTCATCGGGGCAATCCTTTCTCGCATCTGCGATCAAACACTTCACAAACTCTTCGGCGAGATCCATGTTGCCGTTCAAATCGCAAAACGCCATCTCAGGCTCGATCATCCAGAATTCGCTCGCGTGGCGCGACGTGTTGGAGTTTTCGGCCCGGAACGTTGGGCCAAATGTGTAAACCTTTGACAATGCCAGCGCCAATGCTTCGGCTTCGAGCTGACCACTCACGGTCAAATAAGTCGGCCGAGCGAAAAAGTCTTTCGTATAATCGATCTCACCGTCCGCCGTTCGCGGTTCGGCGGCTGCCGGATCGAGAGTCGTAACACGAAACAATTCTCCGGCTCCCTCGCAATCGCTTCCGGTGATAATGGGGGTGTGGACATAAACGAAACCGCACTCCTGAAAAAACTGGTGAACAGCAAATGCCAGCCGGCTCCGCACGCGAAAGACACTGCTGAAAAGATTTGAGCGCGGACGCAGATGCGCGATCTCGCGCAAAAACTCGGGCGTATGTCCTTTCTTTTGGAGCGGATAAGTTTCATCCGTAGCACCGACGATATCGATCGTGTCTGCGACCAATTCCCATTTTTGGCCCTTGCCCTGCGAAGCGACCAGCGCGCCAGTCACACTAATGGATGCCCCGGTTGTGAGCCGTTGAACCTCAGCGTAATTCGGCAATGTGTTTTTCGCGATGATCTGAAGATTGCGCAGAGATGAGCCATCATTCAGCTCGACAAAGGAAAAATCTTTCGAATCGCGCCGCGTCCGCACCCAGCCTTGGACTTTTATCGCGGCGATGGGAGTGGTGCTTTGCAAAGCATCTTTGATTGAAGTTGGAGAAAGCTGCGTCATTTGAAAAGCCTAGCGAGTCTGAACGTTCAACGCTCAACGTTCAACTGTGACCGTTTCGCTCTGCAAAACGCGGCGCTGAAGTGTTTGACACGCGCGTACTGCGGGGCCCGAAAGGTCGGCGGCTACAAACATCAACTTAGCGGTAGCCAATTGACTGATTGGGGCGCCGCCGTAGCGCCGTTAAGCGAGAGATAGGTGTATTCCTGTAAAAGCCGTTCGTAATCGGAGAGAAGCTTCATGGCGTCGCTCGGTTTGAGGAAGTCGGTTTTGATCGCGGCATCGACTTGTAACTTCAGCAGCCGCATCAACTCGACTTTATCCCACTGTGTCATAGCAAGAACTTCCCCGATCGTGCTGCCCTCAATCACTTCCTCAATGTACCAGCCGGACTCCTCATCAGGATCGAGGAAAACGTGCACTTCTGTCACGCGCCCGAACAAATTATGGAGATCGCCCATGATGTCCTGGTAAGCGCCCACCATAAAAACCCCGAGATAATAAATTTCCCCTGGATGAATACGGTGCAGTGGCAACGTTTCCTTTACATCCTGCAAGTCGGTGAATTTGCAGATCCTCCCATCCGAATCGCAGGTAATGTCCACGATGGTGCCGTGGCGATCCGGTGGCGTGTTGAGACGATGGATCGGCATGATGGGAAACAACTGGCCGAGCGCCCAGTGATCGAGCAGTGACTGGAACACAGAAAAATTGCAGATGTATTGATCGCCCAATGTCGTTTCGAGCTGCTTCACTTCGTCAGGCACATAACGCAGACCGCGATGCATGTTGACGATTTGATGCGCGACCTGCCAATAAACGGTGTCGATCTTCGCCTTCGATTCGAGATCGAGCAGGCCGAGATCGAACGTTTGCTGCGCTTCCTCCTTTATCTGTTGAATATCGTGCAGGCTCTCAAGACGATTTCCGCGCTTTAACCGCTGTTTCACGTCGAGGATGTCACCCACCAGTTTGTGATCTTTCTCGCTGGCTTCGACTTTCAGCTTTGGCGCAGTTTTTTCGATGGAGCTAAACGCTTCCAACACCAGCACGGAATGGTGCGCGACAATGGCGCGCCCGCTTTCACTCACAATTGTCGGATGCGAAACGCCTTCGGAGTCGCACACATCCATGATGTTCCAGACCACGTCATTGGCGTATTCCTGGAGTGAATAGTTCGTCGAGCTATCGAAATCACTGCGCGATCCATCGTAATCCACGCCGAGGCCGCCACCGACGTCGAGATAACCGAGTTGGTGTCCGAGTTTGGAAAGTTTTGCGTAGTAGCGCGCGCCTTCGCGCACGGCTCGTTTGATCGTTGAGATATCGGGCACCTGCGATCCGACGTGGAAATGAAGGAGCTTGAGGGACTGCGTCAGCCCGGCCTCTTTCAACATTTGACTCGCAGCAACTAGATTCGTCGTGTCGAGACCGAATTTGGCGTTCTCGCCGCCGCTCGGCGACCATTTGCCAGAGCCTTTGCTATACAACCGAGCACGAATACCAATGTAAGGCTCGACGCCGACCTCCTTCGATGCGCGAATGATCTGCTCCAACTCTTCCAGTTTTTCCGCGACGATGATGACCGATTTGCCAAGTTTGCGGCCAAGCAGCGCGATGCGAATGAAAGCGGGATCTTTGTAGCCGTTGCAGATGATCAAGCTCTCGTGGTCCTTCTGCATGGCAAGTGCGGCAACCAGCTCCGGTTTGCTGCCCGCCTCGAGCCCAAAATGAAATTGTTCGCCCGCATCGACGATTTCCTCGATCACCTCGCGCAGCTGATTGACTTTGATGGGAAAAACGCCGCGATACTGATTGCCATAACCAAACTCAGAGATCGCGCTTTGAAACGCGCGATTAATTGATTCGACGCGGTGCCGGACCAAATCCTGAAACCGAATCAGCAACGGAAAACTGAGGTTTCTCGCGCGCGCTTCATTGACCACTGCGAGGATGTCGATCGAGCCACCATTATCCTGTAATGGCTTTGCTTCGACGTTGCCGGAGCCGTTGACAGTAAAATAACCCTCGCTCCATCCATCCACGTTGTATGTGGCGATAGCGGACTCAAGGTCCCACTCGGTTTTCATTTCGATTTGTCGCGCGGCCGCAGACCGCAAACCGCATATTCAATCAGCGTGTCCAACATTCAAGCCCGCAGAATCAAATTTTCATGCCGCTTATTATGAAATGAATGGGACGAATAAAGTGCACCGCTTGTGTTTCATTTCGCTGCGGATAACGTTCGCTCGTGAACAAGACGGTGATCGAAGTGCAAGTGCGGGCGGTTTTGCCGACAAGCGGCGGGTGCGCAGTGTTTATTGGCAATAACGAGAAGGTGTTCATCATCTACGTCGATCAAACGGTGGGCAGCGCGATCACCATGTTCATGCGTCAGATCAACAAGGAGCGCCCCCTTACCCACGATCTGATGGCGCATTTGATGACGGCTCTCGGTGCAAAAGTCGATCGAGTCATTATCAATGATCTGAAAAATGCCACCTACTACGCGCGGGTCATCATCCGGGTCCAAAATGAGTTGCAGCAGAAAAAGATCATCGAGCTCGATGGGCGACCCAGCGATTGCATCGCCATGGCCACGCAGCAGAAAGCGCCTATTTATGTGAGTCAGGACGTCTGGGACGAAGTGGACGATATGAGCGACGTCTTGCGCAAAATGGAGGAAGAGGGACTAAGGCCGGACCCGGAAACCGAAGAGTGATTTTGTAGCGGCGGTCTGCGACCGCCGAAAGTCGCCAGAGGCAGCGCCCATAGAGCGCCGCTTCAGCTCAGCCCAATAAATCGCCGTAGCGTTTGTCCGCTAATTCCAGGCAACGGGCCAGAATTTCTGACGCGGTGTTCAGTTTGAACGTTTCCTCAACCAGCTCCCGACATTCAGGAATGGCCAGACTCTGCACGGCGCGCTTGACTCTCGGAACCAGGATCGCCGCCGTACTGAGCTCGTCCATGCCGAGACCCAGCAAGAGCGGGACGAGCGCGATATCTCCTGCCATTTCTCCACACACGCCCACCCAGATATTATTGGCGTGGCCCGCATCGGCGATCATCTTGAGCAAACGCAGTATTGCCGGATGGGTCGGCTCGTAAAGATGCGCGATCTTCTCGTTCACGCGATCGACCGCAAGCGCATATTGAATCAGATCGTTTGTTCCGACACTGAAAAAATCGACTTCAGGCGCAAGCACGCTGGCAGAAATGGCTGCGCTCGGGATTTCGATCATCGCACCAACCTCGACCTTTTCGGCCATCTCGATTTTCGAGCTGCGCAGCTCTTTTTTGCACTCCTCAAAAACAGCGATGGCGCTTCGCAATTCATCCAGCCCAGAGATCATGGGAAACATGATTTTTACGTTGCCGACTGCGCTGGCACGGAGAATAGCGCGTAACTGCGTCTTAAAGATGTCCAGGTTCTCGAGACAGAAACGGATCGCGCGCCAGCCAAGGAACGGGTTCAACTCGTCGGTGATATCGACTGTCCCCGGAGCCAACTTGTCACCCCCAAGGTCAAATGTTCGAATAATCAGCGGGTTCGGGCGGACGCGCTCGGCAACTCGCCGGTAAATTTCATATTGTTCGTCCTCGGTTGGCAGAGTGGTTCGATTCAAATAGAGGAACTCGGTGCGATAAAGTCCGATGCCCTCGGCGCCATTGGCCGGCACGGCATCGACGTCTTCCGGAAGTTCGATGTTTGCCGATAAAACAATGTGATGGCCATCGCGTGTAGTTGAGGTTGTCTCACGCAGTTCTTTCAGTCGCGCCACGACTTTGGCTCTTCGTAATTCGATCTCCGCGTAGCGCGCAAGCGTTTCCGGCGTCGGAGCGACGATCAGACAGCCATCACTCCCATCAAGGAGAACGTGTTGGCCAGTCTCCAGTTTTGCAGTGATATCGTGCAAGCCGACCACAGCCGGGATACCGAGAGAACGCGCTAGAATCGCAGCATGCGAAGTGCGGCTGCCGAGATCCGTCGCGATCCCGAGTACGTTCGCCCGGTTCATGCTTGCGGTATCTGAAGGGGTGAGATTATGCCCTACCAGAATGTGCGGCTCGGTCAGTGCAAGAAATGTCTTGGGAGCTTTCCCCTGCAGGTTGCGAATTACCCGCTTCGTTACGTCTTGGATATCAAGTGCCCGCTCTCGCAGATAGGGATCGTCGATCTTGTTCAGCGTCTCGGCGTAGCGCGTCGCGACTTCCTGGAAAATCCATTCCACATTGCACAGATCGGTCTCCAGCTTGCGGAGCACTTCGTCGATTAACGTGCGGTCCTCGACCACCAGCAGATGAGCATCGAATATCCCGGCATCTTTTGCTCCGATCGATTCTGCAATACGCTGCTGCATTTGCAAAATCTGCATGCGCGTTTGGATAAGGGCCGCTTCGAAGCGACTGATTTCATCCGCCACCTGGGAAGGGGCAATACGGTAACGCACCACCTCGTCCAGCTCGTCGCGCACGACGTGAATCTTGCCGTGGGCGATTCCGGGCGAGACGCCGGCTCCTTCAAACCGAATTTTTTTTAGCGCGTTGTCCCCGCTCATCCACTTGGGAGAGTAAGGCAGATGTCAAACATTGCGAACTCGCCGTTAGCATGTGGTAGGCGACCCTCGCCTCAATCTTCGTTAAAGCGCGCGTTGATCAATCCCTCCAGGTCCTCCATTGCTTTTTCGGCATCTGGTCCCTCGCAACGGATACACAGCTTTGATCCCTGCCCGGCAGCCAGCATCATCAGGCCCATTATGCTTTTGCCGTTTACTTCCTCGCCTTCCTTCGAAACCCAAATTTCCGAGCGGTAACGGCTCGCGATGCGCACAAACATCGCGGCCGGCCTGGCATGCAGCCCGAGCCGATTCACGATCGGAATTTCTTTCTCAATCTTCTCGACGGCTGCCGCGCGGTTTGCTCTCCGATATAATAACGCCATTATGTCGCTCCTTTTTGCTCCATCAGCCCAAGGAGCTTCGTGTTGAAATCGAAGGCTGCGTTTTGTCCCAGGCCTTTCAATTTCTCGTCCATCGCCGCGACCTCGATCAACCGCGCCATATCGCGGCCGGGCCTGACTGGAATCGTCACATGTGGTACTCGAAGCCCGAGGATCTCGTAAAATTCCCGGTCGAGCCCGATCCGATCGACCTCCTCTACCTCGTGCCAGTCTTTGAGAGTGACAACAAGGTCGAGGCGTTTTTCGACTCGAATACTCCCGATGCCGAAAACCTTCGCCACGTCGATAATCCCGATTCCGCGCACCTCCATGTGATTGCGGGTGAGTTCCGGGGCCGTCGCCATGAGCTCGCGTCCCTCCAGCATCGTAATCCGAGTCACGTCGTCAGCCACCAAGCTGTAGCCACGCTCGATCAGCCCAAGCACGCACTCGCTTTTTCCGATGCCGCTCGCTCCGCGAATCAAAACGCCTATGCCAAGGACGTCCACCATGCTGCCGAATTCGGTCACCGTCGGCGAAAAATCCATCTCCAAAGCAATCGTGGCGGCGTTGATGAACTTCATTGTAATCATTGGGGTGCGGAACACCGCGATTTTTGCTTCTCCCGTGACCGCCAGCAACTCCGGAGCAAGATGAAACCCGCGCGACATCACCAAACAAGGGATCTTGCGCTCGCATAACGCGCGGAATCTCCTTACCCGCACATTTGCCCGCAAACTCTTTAGATACGAATGCTCAGCCGCTCCCAATACCTGCACCCGTTTCTCGGCGAAATAGGTGTAGAAGCCTGAGAGTGCGAGACCGGGGCGGTTAATGGTTGGCTCGCGAATTTTCCGATGGAACCCCACGCGCAGGCCCTCCAGTTTCATTTGCAGTTTTTCGGCGTGAAAATTGTAAAAGCTTTCGACCGTGACAACCGGGACGCTTTTCTGCTGATTGCTTGTGGATGTGATCGTTTGGGTCCCGCGTGGTTCCGCCATCAGACATAACTTCTAGCGTGAATAACGCGCAATTTCCAATCTGCATCGAAAAGGAAGCGATGCGCTTCTCTCTTGGTGACGGTCCTGCTCGTAATCGAGACTCGATAACAAACACGATCGCCAGCAGAATGAAATGTCAGTGATTCGCGATTAAGCTTCGAGCACGAGCATGAGCATCAGTGCAAGTGAAGAAGGAAATTGGGTCAAAATCGATTTGCACATTCACACTCTCGATGATCCCAAGGACGCGGTGGATTATTCCGCCCATCAATTGCTGGAGCGCGCGGAGTCGCTTGGATTTGGCGTCCTCGCGATTACGCTGCACGATGCAGTGTTTGATCGAAAGGAAGTGTTTGCTGATGCGGCGACAATGGGCATTCTGCTTATTCCCGCCGCCGAGATGCGCTTGTGCGGCGCGGACGTCATCGTGCTGAATGTGACTTCTGAAGAAATCGCGCAGCTACGAAATTTCGACGACCTGCGACGGCTGCGAGCGCAGCGGGGAAATTCTATCTTTACCATTGCGCCGCATCCGTTTTACGTTCTTGGCGGCTCAATCGGAGCGCGTCTGTTCACAGAAATCGATTGCTTCGACGCGATCGAGCTCTGTCATTTTCACATTGGCCTGTTCAATCCAAATCGCCAAGCGAAAAGAGTGGCATCCCAGTTTGGCAAACCATTAATTGCCACTTCCGATGCACATCGGCTGCACGCCTTTGGGCAGCATTACACCAGCATCCCGATGCCGCCTGCGCTTACGGTCGAAAATGTCTTCGCGGCTTTGCGCAACGGCCCATTGCGCCTAACGAGTCCTCCTTGCAGTTTCGCCGACCTCGCGAGCGCGATTTATTTTGTTTTCCTTACGCATCCGTTCCGACTACGGCGGAAGCTCGCGGCCTCGATGAGGTAAAAAACGCGCGCGGCGCCTCAATGCTGAGGGGCCGGCACCGCCAGGTCGTAAATTGCGCCCCAATCGCCGGAGGCCACGAGAAACGACGTAGCTTCCCATGGGCGGCTGCTTGATTGGTAGTTGGTCCGTTCGTCCTGGCCCCAAAAGATATAGCGGACGCCCAAGGCCTGCGCGGCGTCGCGCCAGTTCGCGGCTCCGTTCATTAAAACCGTCAGCCGATTGTTTACGTCGCCGTATTCAAATCCTTCCGTCCACAGATGACCCGGGTATCCCAACACAACTTTGCGGCCTTGTAACAAGATCGGACTGTTGAAGGTGGGGTATGCGGCGAAGCGGGTTTCCACCGGCAAAGGCCGAATCGCTGCGCCAGCGTAGTCGAGTCTCGCGCGCTCGATGAGTCCGAAGCCTGGGTGCCCGGCAGACAATCCCCCGAGCAAGGTGATAAATCCCGAACCAAACAACGCAATGCAAATCGCCGCCCGTTCCGGAAAGGCCCAGCGCCCGATGATGTCGCTCCACAGAAAAGGCAGAATGAGAAAGTAGCCCCAGACCATGAGCTTGAGATTGTCCCATTCCCATGGCGCGGTTTTGAAAAAGTAACCCAACGCGAAGATCACAACCGCGGGTAAGACAAAGGCTACATCCGCTGGAGGTCTGTCCCCCCAGCGCCACCCGGCTTTCCAAATACGCCAGCCGACCAGGCCCAGGAGCGCCAGGGCCAAAGGAATCCACAAGCCAAAGTTTGTCAGCCAAAATTGAAAAAACGGAGCGATGACGCCGTTCCACGTTTTTTGCAACAGCAAACCAAACGTCGTGGAAGATCCAAAATTTGCAGCTCCACCCATCCGGAAAAAGGGAGCGGCAAAATCCGGCGAATCTTGCGCCCAGCCCGGGTTCCATTTGAGTATCGACGCTGCACGAAAGTGATCGGTAACTAGCCAGACAAAAAAACTTGCTGGAATCAATGCAATCGCGAGCATCGCGGCGGCATGCCTGCGAATCGGTGCGCCATGGAAAATCTCCGGCCACATTCTTGGGTGCGAAATTAGGCGACCCAGTCCGGAGCTGCCTTCGTTGCGAGTCAAATCCACGATAAACTTAATTTCACTGGGACGTTCAAGAGCCAGCGCAAAGATCAGGACGACAGTCAGGGCGATAAACGTATGGAGATTGAACAGGGGCATTGATGCGTAAAGGGAGAACGCGACCCAGAAGGGCAGGGGGCACTTTCGGTAGCCGTGGACATCGACTCCGACGGATTGGCCAGGGTCATCCGCCTTCGCCGAGCCTGCCGGGGACAGGTCGCCCGCAGCTACAACATTTTGGCGAAAGAATTTTTCTCGCCAGTGCCAGAGGAGGACCAAGGCTGCCGGGATCGCGTAAAGCCAGCCACGTTGCGTCACGAACATGGACAGAGGGATACTTTTCCATGCGATCGGTTTGTGGGCGACATCTGCCGCTGTGCCTTGGTAATCCAAAAATTTCCAGGTCTTGAAGAACTGGAAACCGGCTATTCCGCCGTTGAACAAGAAACCTGCAATCGCGAAGGTGCCGCCCCAGCGGTAGAACCCGTAGAAAGTTGCGAGTGACGCAACCAGACCGACCCAAACCAATCCGGTGATCAGATCGACGTGAACCAGTGAAAGCAGCCCATTGAATAAATCGATCCCCGCCGGATACCTTAATTTGCTAAAGACGTAGATGGGATTGTCGGGCCAAAGCGGAACACCGTTCGCAAAAGTTTTGATTAATGTCAGATGCAGCGAGAGATCGCCGAGATTGTTTGGCGATTGGATCTTATAGTCGCTGCCGTCGATGTAGAACAACCAGCAAAAGGATCGGACGGCAAACATCGCGAAGCACACGGCCATTGCCCAGAACCACACACGGCGGTACCGCATGATTGCCGACCAAGTGCGTGCACCAGGCTGGCTTTCCGGTTGCGAAGCGTTCTGCGGCTTCTGTTCCCATTCCGGGGGATTTGCAGTTTTTTCGCGACCTGCTGGATCAGAAGTTCCAAGAAACGCTGCAACCGCAAACGCAGCGCCGCATACCAATGCGAGAGCCGCGCTCAACGTGTTCAAGCCTCTTCCGGCCATTCCCAGAAGAAGGCCGCAGACCACCGAAAAATTAACAAAGGTGAGAACCGCCGTAAGCCACTTCATGGAAGCTAGCGCGCTGCTGGATTCTGTGCGTTCCCGACAAAGTCCGGTGTTTTGCCTGGGAAGAATTCCTTAAACACCTTTGCGCTGAGGAAAAGCTTAGACGGGTCCTGGTAGTTCCGGATTGTGAGCATCTCGGTGTAGTAGGTGCCTTTCAACTTTGATTCGACATCTTTGATTTTGTCTTGTTGCACGAGGAGAAAATCGCCGTCGAGGTTAGCCGGCATGTTGCCTCCTTCGTAGTAGCCGACTCGATCGAAATCGCCCAGCGTCCACGGAAGCGGGTAAACGCTGGATCGGATCAGATGACCGGTGAGGTGATAGTAAGCCGGATCGCGTTTTGCCAAGGCAAGCAGCGGCTTGCTCAGCTTAAAAATGTCGTTGTAAGTCTGGACGTACGCGTATGGCTCATCGGGTGATGAGCACCGGAAGTAGTTTAGCCAGATGGATGAGCCGAGCGAAATGCACAAAAGCACGCCTATTGTGCGATGCGCTATACGCAGATGCTTTGGGCGAACCAGGAGCACCGCCCCGCCAAAGATAAACAGCAATGGCCATCCAAAGCTGATGACGCACCAGGGAGTCTTGTATTTGACGTAGCTGTAGGCAACCAAGGTTCCGACGCCGTAGATCGCCAGATAACGCAAACTGAGGTTCTTAAATTTTTGGCAAAACAGGCACAGAATTAATCCGGCCAGCATTGGGAGTTCGTAACCAAAAAAATCCGACCGGCGGATTTCCCACGTCGGTCCCATCAATTTCAACCAGTAATCCCACGCTTTTTCATGGCCGTGGCCGGCTGCGCCAGTCTCGGTCCACGCCTTGAACGCTTGATACAGACCTTTAACGCCACTCCAGTTAAAGAAAGTTCCCGAATAGAAAAATATGATCGCGGCGGCGCCGACACCAAGAACCATGGCAAGATCGATCCAGGTCCAAGTTTGCTTTGCCGGCTTCGCGTCCGGGACGCGGCTTAGCGCGATCGAAACCGCCAGGACCGGAATCGCAAGGACCGCGCAGGCGAGATGAATGGCGTAGGTCTCCTTGGTCAGAATCATGCCGGCTACTCCCATTCCGGCATACCAGAGGTAATTCAGCCTACCCAATTTCCACAAGCCGAGCAGTCCCAGGATGAACATGATCGAGAAGAATTCCAGCCACACTTCGTGAATTGCGTAGCGTCCGTAAAAGACGAATCCCGGAGAGACCGCCATGGCCAGCGCTGCTATTCGGCTTACGTTTCGTCCGACTAGTGGCTCGAACTTCAACATCAGCGAGACGCAACTGATGCTCACCAGCACAACAGGCAATCGCAACGCCCACAAGTTCCGGCCAAATAAACTTTGCGAGAGCAGCAGGAGGTAAAAGTGAAGCGGCCCGTGATAGTTCGTCGGGTCGTACCTGTAGAATCCATTCTTCATCACCTGATCGACAAACCAGCCGTTGATGCCTTCATCAAAGTGCGGCGGCTTGATACCCAGCAGAAAAAAGCGCAGGAACACTGCCAGCCCGAGAATCGCCCACGGGACCCAATCGGTTCCCGCCAGCGCATTCCGCCAGTGCTCCAAGTGACGGCGCAGTCCCGCGACTGCGGGAGAAGATTCTACTGGCGCGCTCTTGTCGGCGCTGCTAGTACGCGCTGCCATGCGCATCCTTGTAACCGGTGGCTGCGGATTCATCGGGAGCAACTTTATTCGATATATTTTGCAACATTACAAGCCAGCGTACGTGACCAATGTGGATGTGCTCACTTACGCGGGCAATCTCGCCAATCTCGATGGCGTGGTCGAGGAACATGGCGAACGCTACGAATTTTTCAAAGCCGATATAGCTAACGCCGACCAGATGGACGCTCTGATGACCGAGCATCAATTTTACGCGGTAATCAATTTCGCCGCCGAGTCGCACGTCGATCGCAGCATCAATTCGCCGCTCAATTTCATCCACACCAACGTCATCGGAACGAGCGTGCTGCTGGACTGCGTGCGCCGCCACGGCGTCCAGCGCTTCATCCAGATCTCAACGGACGAGGTGTATGGCTCTCTTGGGCCAACCGGGAAATTCACCGAGCAATCGCCACTCGATCCCAGTTCGCCGTATTCAGCAAGCAAAGCCGGCGCCGATCTTCTGGTAATCGCTTCCTACAAGACTTACGCCCAGGACGTGCTGGTCACGCGATGCTCGAACAATTATGGCCCGTATCAGTTCCCGGAAAAATTAATCCCGCTCATGATCATTAAGGCCCTCCGTGACGAGCCGCTTCCGGTCTATGGCGATGGTATGAATGTGCGTGACTGGATCCACGTGAGCGATCACTGCGCGGCCATCGTTGCCGCGCTTTTCGAAGGGAAACCGGGGCAGATTTACAATTTTGGCGGCGACAGTGAAATGACGAACATCGATCTGGTAAAAATTATTCTCGATCAGCTGGACAAACCGCACAGCCTCATTTCGTTTGTGCCCGACAGACTTGGCCACGATCGCCGGTACGCCATGGACTCTTCATTCGCGCAACGGGAATTAAACTGGAAACCGCGCTGCAATTTCAAACAAGGGTTGGACGAAACGATTCAGTGGTACGTTGACAATCCATCCTGGTGGCAACCTTTGCTGGAGCGTACGGGAAGATATTGAACTGTGGCGGCGGTTTCTGACCGCCGATTTTATAAAGCGACGA
>Ga0209801_1001690_pt1 | contig 13511 bp, 12 predicted proteins | sample GraSoiAngelo_127_FD_185884 | JGI IMG/M metagenome (GOLD analysis project Ga0209801, IMG submission 185884) | Grasslands soil microbial communities from the Angelo Coastal Reserve, California, USA - 14_0927_09_40cm (SPAdes) (version 2) | ecosystem: Environmental > Terrestrial > Soil > Grasslands ... | reverse complement strand
CGACCTACAGGAGAAGGTCTTCGCGATGCTCGGGATATCGGCGGAGGAGGCGAGGCGAAAGTTCGGGCACATGCTGGAGGCTTTCGAATACGGCGCGCCGCCGCACGCGGGGATCGGGGCCGGCATCGACCGGCTGTTGGCCGTGCTCACGGGCCAGCCGGACATACGCGAGGTGATCGCCTTCCCGAAGACGAAGAGCGCGTCCGAACCGCTCACAGGCGCGCCGACGACGGTCTCGCCGGAGCAGCTGCGGGAGCTGCACATCGCGGTGACGGAGATAGAGCCGGACTAAAGCGTGTGGTTCCTTGCACCGGGCTCCTGTAACATAACGTAGGCAAACCAAAGCCAATCGGCCCGCGTTCTTTAGTTAGCACGCATGGAAACCCGCAGACTCGTCCTTACACTTACGGGCATAGGCGTCGTGCTGATCGTCGTCCTCGGTGGGCTTTCGATAGCGCTACTGGCGACGGGCGGCGGCGACGGTTCGAGCTCGGCCCAGAACGGCTCCCAGACGAGCCCGGCGGCGACGGCGCAGCTACCGCAGCGGGTGGCGGGCGAGCTGCGCCTCTTCGGCGGCGACCCGATATCGCTCGATCCGGCCTGCGCGTCTGACGCCGATTCGGCCGCGTACATCGTGGAGCTGTTCTCAGGGTTGGTCTCGTTCGACAAGAACCTCAAGGTAATCCCGGACGTCGCCGAAAGCTGGGACACCAGCGGGGATGGCAAGGTGTACACCTTCCACCTGCGCAAGAACGTCGAGTTCCATGATGGGTCCCGTCGCGTGGTGGCCGACGACTTCAAGTTCTCGATGGAGCGGGCGGTGAATCCCGATACGCAGTCAACGGTCGGCGAGGTGTACCTGAACGACATCGTGGGCGTGGACGACTTCATCGCCGGGCGGGCTCAGGAGATCAGCGGGATCAAGGCGATCAACGACGACACGCTGGAAATCACGATCAAGGACCCGATTGTCTACTTTCTCGATAAGCTGACCTACCCCACCGCATACGTCGTCGACCGCCGGGAGGTGGGCAAATCGACGTGTTTCCAGGGTGCGGACTGGACGCAGCATCCGAACGGGACGGGGCCGTTCAAGATGAAGGAGTTCGTGCTGGGACAGCGCATCGTGCTCGAGGCGAACCCCCAGTTTTACCTCGACCCAAAGCCGTCGCTCAGTCAGATTACATATCTCTTGAGCGGGGGCTCGCCGCTCGTGATGTACGAGAACGACGAGATCGACATTAGCGGCGTGGGAGTGAACGACGTAGAGCGCATCCGCGACCCAAACGAACCGCTGAACAAGGAATACCGCACGGGCGCGAACATGTCGACCGACTACATCGGTTTCAACACGCAGGAAGGACCGTTCAATGACCAACGCGTACGCAAAGCATTCGCGATGGCGACAGACCGTGACCTGGTGGCGAAAACGGTCCTTATGGATATCCTGCTGCCAGCTAAGGGCGTCCTGCCCCCCGGCATGCCCGGTTACGACCAGAACCTAGCAGGTATTCCGTACGACCCCGAGGGGGCGAAGGCCCTTCTCGAGGAGGCGGGCGGCCCCGATATACTCAAGGACGTGACTCTGCTGACCTCCGGTCAGGGCGCGGCGCCCAGCGATGCGCTGGCGGCGGTTACGGCACTGTGGAAGCAGAACCTAGGCGTTGATATCCAGATCGAGCAAGAAGAGTTGGGTATCTTCTTGAGGGACATCGACCGGGGGAACTTCAAGATGTTCTCGCTGGGGTGGATCGCCGACTATCCGGACCCGCAGAACTTCCTTGAGATCAAGCTGCATTCGCAGAGCCCGGACAACGAGACGAAATACTCGAACTCGCAGGTCGATCAGCTCCTAGACAGCGCCCGGACAGAAGGCGACCAGGCGAAGCGGATAAGCGACTACCAGGAGGCCGAGAAGCTGATCGTTGACGACGCGCCATGGGTGCCGCTTTTCTACGGCCAGGATAGCGTCCTCGTGAAGCCCTATGTGAAGAACTTCGTCAATGCGCCCTTCGTCATCCCCCGGATGAGATACGTCACCATCGAGCGCTGACGAGGGCCAAAGCCGGTGAACGGCCTCGCCGCATACGTCCTGCGACGGTTGCTTCTCGTCCCGGTCATTCTGTTTGTCGTCTCGATAGTGACGTTCGCTCTCGGGCGCTATGCGCCGAGCGATTACGTTGAGATTCAGGCGGGGCCGAGGGCGAGACCGGAGACCATCGAACGCATCCGGGCGGAACGCGGCTTAAACGACCCTGTCTACGAGCAGTACATCCGATACGTGGGGAAAGCGCTGCGGGGAGACTTTGGTCAGAGCGTGAAGTACCGGGGTACGGACGTACAGGATGTCATATTCCCGCGCCTCTGGGTGACGTTGCAGTACAACGCGGTGGTAATGTTCCTCACCTTTGCGATTGGCATTCCGGTGGGCACGTGGGCCGCATTGCGTCGCGGTACTTGGCTGGACCCGCTGTCCATCGGCGCGTTTGTTCTCGTCGCGTCGGTGCCCGTGCTGGTCTCCGTGCCGCTTCTCCAGTGGCTGTTCGCTGTAAAGCTCGGATGGCTGCCGACAGGTGGCTGGCATGAACGAGACATCCTTGGCGTGAAAGTGGGCATTTTCTCTGCTGAGGCAATCCTGCCGGTTCTCGCTTTAACTCTGGTTAGCGTCGCAGGACTGGCTCGCTACATGCGCGCGCAGGTGCTCGACGTCCTGGACCAGGACTTCGTGCGGACGGCGCGCGCAAAGGGTTTGAACGAGTACCCGGTAATCACGCGGCACGTCGTCCGCAACGCATTGTTGCCGATTGCGACGCTCATGGGCTTCGAGCTAGCGAGCCTCTTCACGGGCTCCATCATCCTCGAAACGCTTCTGGGCATCCCGGGCATTGGCCTCTTTGCCTTCGAGTCGATCACCAGCCGCGATTACGACAGCATCATGGCGATTGTGCTCCTGGGAGCCCTTGTATTCCAGCTTGCGATGCTGCTGGTTGACGTCGCGTACGGGTTCATTGACCCTCGCATCCGGCTGTCGGCGGAGGGGCGAACGTGAACCAGGCTGAGCTGACGGCCGGAACCCTGGAAGCGGGTGAACTACGAAGGACTCCTCAGTTCCGTTTCTTCCGGCGGCTGGCGCGGAGGCCCGTCGCGGTTGCTGCTATCGTCATCATCCTTGTCGTGTATACCGCCGGTGTCCTGGCACCAGTTGTCGCTCCGTACCACTTCGACGACGCCGACCTGCACGGCACCTTTGCGTCGCCAAGCGGCGACCACTTGCTGGGGACGGACCGTCTGGGACGAGATGTCCTCTCTCGCCTGATCTGGTCGGCTCAGACGACGGTCATAATCTCGGGTCTTACCGTGATCGGCGGCAGCCTTATCCTGGGCGTATCGCTCGGCCTTACGAGCGGCTACTTCGCCGGCCGGGTGGACAACGTGACCATGAGGGTGGCCGACGCGCTGTATTCCGTGCCCACGTTCCTTCTGATACTGATCATCAACGCAACCATGAAGGACCGGATCAAGAGCCTATTTGGTGATATCGAGGACTTCACCGGAATCGACGGCCTCGTGAGGTCGGGTGCTCCAAACTTCTTCTTGCTATCCATGGCCCTCTCGATCTTCGGGTGGGTGGGGATGGCTCGGCTCGTCCGCTCCCAGGTGCTGTCCTTGCGAGAGGCCAATTATGTACTCGCGGCGAGGGCAATCGGTAGTTCGACGCCGCGCATCCTCTTTCGCCACTTGCTACCGCAATTGACGAATCTGATGGTCGTTACCATCACTCTTTCGCTTGGGGCTGTCGCGCTGGCCGAGGTTTCACTAACGTTCCTCGGCATCGGTGTGGAAGATCACGCCAGCTTCGGCGTCATGATCTTCCAGTACGCCGGGCCGACCAACGTGCGGGCTCATCCGCTGCTGCTGTTCGCCCCAACAATCGTCGTGGCCTCGCTGATGCTTTCCTTCAACCTGCTGGGCGACGCGCTCACCGACATACTTTCGCCGCGGCGGAGGTGACCGTGGGAGAGCCGCACGTCCGGCCGGCGACGGCTGTAGAGATCGAGGGGGACTGGCGCGAGTTCACGGGTGGGCCGCCGGCCGTGGGCGTGCTTCGAGAGTACGCGCCCGAGGACGTCGAAGGCATCGTCTGGCGGGATGAGGCGAGCGGGCGTAGCGGCGTCGTCACATGGTGGGTCGATGGCAAGGGCGCGGAGATCGTCTCAGTGCATGCTGAGCCGGAGGGAAGCGGTGCAGGCACGCGCATCATGGACGCTGCCGAGGAAGAGTTGCGCAGACGGGGAGCTAAGACGGTTGTCCTCGCGACGACCAACGATAACGCGCGGGCGCTGAATTTCTACATAAAGCGCGGCTACCGGCTGGTTCGGCTCCATCTCGATGCGATGGACCGAGTGCGAGCGCGGAAGCCGGGCGTGCCCTCGACGGGCCACGACGGCGTGCCGCTTCGAGACATGTGGGAGCTGGAAAAGGTCCTGTAACGGCTCTCTCGCGGGCCATGCTGTGAACAAGCGGATACGCCGTTATCGACATATCCAGTGCCATCAGGGCCGTGCCCTGAGAAGGCCCGCTGCTATAATCGAGTTATGAAGGTCTCCACGAAACGTCTTCCCGATAGCCAGGTATTGCTTGAGGTCGAGGCGGACGAGCAGCAGATGGAGCGCTCACTGGACAAGGCATTCCGGCGGCTTTCCCAGCGGGTGGAAGTGCCCGGCTTCCGCAAGGGAAAGGCGCCCGCCGGCATGCTCGAGCGTCATATCGGTCGCGCGCGTGTCGTCCGGGAGGCGCTGGACATACTCATTCCGGAGGCCTACAACCAGGCGATCGAGGAACAGGACGTCGATGCTATCGACCAGCCTTCGATCGAGCTGGTGAATGACGAACCGCTGGCATTTAAAGCGACGGTGCCCGTCCGGCCGACCGTCGAGCTTGGCGAGTACCAGAGCGTGCGTGTCAAGCGAGAGCCCTTCAGCATTGACGAGGGCGAGGTGGACAAGGCACTGGAAGAGCTGCAGCACCGGTACGCCGTCCACGAGCCGGTCGAGCGGCCGGTGCAGATGGGCGACATCGTCCGCGCGGATGTGCGAGGCGTGATCGACGGCAAGGAAGTGTACAAGGAGGACGACGCCGAACTGCGACTGCGTGAAGGGGCAACGATCCTCCTGCCCGGCATCGCCGAAGGGATGATCGGTGCGGAAAAGGGTGTCGCGAAAGAGATCCCGGTAACGATCCCTGAAGGCGAGCGGCCGCTTTCCGGCAAAAGCGGGACGTTCACCGTAACCGTCAAAGAGGTGAAGGAGGAGCAGCTGCCGGCGCTCAATGACGACTTCGCCCGCGAGGTCGGCGAGGGGTTCGCTTCGCTGGACACCCTGCGCGACCGGCTGCGTAACGACATTCAGGAGCGCGTGCAGGCGCAGGCGGAGGAAGGGTACCGGGACAAGGCGGTAGGGGCGCTCGTGGAAGCTGCGAAGTCGATCGAGTTCCCGCCCGTGATGGTAGAGCGCGAGATCGACAGGTTGATCCAGGACCAGGCGCGCCATCTGGGTCTTGAGTTAGAGCAGTACCTGGCGAACAGCAGGCGGACGCGCGAGCAGCTCCACGAAGAGCTTTCAAACGTCGCTACCGAGCGAGTGCGGCGGTCTCTGGCGCTAACCCGCCTCGCCGAGCAGGAAGAGATCAAGGCCGAAGACCAGGAGGTGGACGCTGAGGTGGAGCGGCTGGCAGGGTCGTCGGGTGAGCAGGCGCATCAGCTGCGCACGCTGTTCGGCAGTCCAGACGGCCGGGCCGCGCTCGCGAGGTCGCTGGTCACGCGCAAGACCATGGACCGACTGGCCGAGATAGCGTCCCGAGATGGAGCAACAATTCCGGAGAAAAAGAGCAGAAAGAAAACAGCGAAGGTCGCAGCCAAGTGAACGATGGAGGAAGCAAAATGAGACCCGAAGCATTAGTGCCGTACGTCGTCGAGCAGAGCCCGCGCGGCGAGCGCGCGTTCGACATATTTTCGCTCCTCCTGAAGGAGCGGATCGTCTTTCTGGGCACGCCGATCGACGACCAGATCGCCAATTTGATCATCGCCCAGCTCCTGTACCTCGAGCGCGAGGACCCAGACAAGGACGTGAATATGTACATCCATTCCCCGGGCGGTGTCGTGAGCGCGGGCCTGGCGATCTACGACACGATGAACCTGATGCGCTGCGATGTTGCGACGATCTGCGTGGGCGGCTGCGCGAGTATGGGGACGGTGCTTCTCGCGTCGGGCACGAAGGGCAAGCGCTATGCGTTGCCCAACTCGACGATCCATATACACCAGGCGGTGATCCGGGGTGTCGGGGGCCAGGCGACCGATGTAGAGATCCACGCCAGAGAGGTGCTGCGCCAGAACCAGGTGATCCGGGAGATTCTTGCGAAGCACACCGGCCAGGACCTGGAGCGCATCATCCGCGACACCGACCGCGACTTTTTCATGGACCCGCCGCAGGCCAAGGAGTACGGTATAATAGACGAAATCCTTCAAGGTTCCAAACAGGCGGTTGCGGCGACGCCGGGGGATGGGGCAAAGGCGTAAATAATGCCGGCTAAGGGCAGTGGAACGCGAATCAGCTACACCTGCTCCTTCTGTAGCAAGAACCAGGACCAGGTCCGCCGCCTGATCGCCGGGCCGGGCGCTGTCTACATCTGCGACGAGTGTGTCGAGCTTTGCCGCGAGATCATCCAGGAAGACTCGACGTCAACGGTCCGACCCAAGGAGCCGCTTCAGCGCATCCCTCCGCCGAAGCTGATCTACCAGCAGCTGAGCGAGTACGTCGTTGGGCAGGAGCAGGCGAAGAAGGTCCTCTCGGTTGCTGTCTACAACCACTACAAGCGGATCGGCGCGAAGTCAGGCAAGGACGTCGAGCTCGAGAAGAGCAATATCCTCCTCCTCGGCCCGACCGGCTGCGGGAAGACCCTGCTGGCGCGAACGCTCGCGAAGATCCTCGACGTGCCCTTCACAATCGCCGACGCAACGGCGCTGACGGAGGCAGGCTACGTGGGCGAAGATGTCGAGAACATACTTCTGCGACTGATCCAGTCGGCGGACTTCGACGTCACGAAGGCTGAGCGCGGCATCATCTACATCGACGAGATCGATAAGATCGGGCGCAAGACCGGGGATAACCCGTCGATCACGCGTGACGTTTCCGGCGAGGGCGTGCAGCAGGCGCTGCTAAAGATCATCGAGGGCACAGTCGCGAATGTTCCCCCCCAAGGCGGGCGCAAGCACCCTCACCAGGACTTCATCCAGATCAACACCGCGAATGTCCTCTTTATTTGCGGCGGCGCGTTCCAAGCGCTCGACGCGATCATCGATAAGCGCATCGGTAGCGGCACGCGGAGCCTCGGGTTCCGGGCAGCCGCCGCGCCGCCGACGGACCCGGTCAAGCATGCGGACGAGCTGCTCAGGCATGTTACGCACGATGACCTGCTAACGTACGGCCTGATACCGGAGTTCGTCGGTCGCATTCCGGTGATGGTGGCGCTTCAGTCGCTCGATAAGGCGGCGCTGGTAAAGATTCTGACAGAGCCGAAGAACGCGCTTGCCCGCCAGTTCACAGAATTCTTCTCGCTGGACAACGTCGAGCTTGTTCTTACGGATGATGCGCTCGAAGCCGCAGCCGAGGAAGCGCTCCGGCACAAGACCGGCGCCCGCGGGCTGCGGACCGTGCTGGAGGAGTGCTTGCTCGACGTAATGTATGAAATTCCGTCGCGCGGCGACGTCAAGAAGTGCGTCGTAGATGCGGATGCCATCCGCGGACTGCGGCGGCCGCTGTTGCTTACCCGCTCGGGACAGGCCCTCAACGTCTGGGGCGAAGACAAGGGCGAGACGGCTTAGCAGCCAATCTTCGTTTCCTCCGAGCGTTTTTTCGTATGCTATTCTGGGGCCACGATGGCCAAGCGGCGGCTCGACGCGCTTCTCGTGGACCGGGGACTGGCGCCTGACCTCGGCAAAGCGCAGGCGATGGTGATGGCGGGCGCCGTCTCAGTGGACGAATGCCCGACCCAAAAGGCGGGGACGCTTGTGGACGAGGACGTGGCGCTGCGGTTGGTGGAGCGCGCGCGTTACGTCGGGCGCGGGGGCGAGAAGCTGGAGCACGCACTCGAGGAGTTTGGGGTGGACGTGCTCGGGCTGGCCGTCGCGGACATCGGGGCGTCTACTGGCGGGTTCACCGATTGTCTGCTCCAGAGAGGCGCCGCACGGGTCTACGCTATCGATTCGGGCAAAGGTCAGCTGGACTTCCGCCTTCGGAACGACCCTGACGTTGTGGTGATGGAAGGGCTGAACGCGCGGACGCTCGAATCACTGCCCGAGCGGGTCGATCTTGTCACGATTGATGTTTCGTTCATCTCGCTGAGGTTGGTCTTGCCGGCGGTTGCGCGCCTGTTCCGCGGCGATCGCCGGGGCGGCGAGGCTCTCGCCAAGACGGCGGCAAGCGATTCAATCGTGGCGCTATTCAAGCCGCAGTTCGAGGCGCGAAAGGATGAAGTGCCGAGGGGTGGGGTTATACGCGACGTGCAGTTTCATGCGCAGCTGATCGGCCGCTTCGTCGCATGGTGCGTGAAGAGCGACTTGCGCGTGCTCGACATGACTCTGTCGCCTATAGCTGGCGCGGACGGCAACCGCGAGTTCTTTTTCTTGCTCCGGCAGGCTACGAGCCTCGCCCCTGCCGGTGCGAGCCTACCCCATGACGGTAAGAGTGTGCGCGACACCCAATCGAAGTCCAGACAGTGAAGAAGGTTGGCATCTTCGTCCACTCACGCTCGCGGGCGGCTGTCCAAATTGCGGACCAGGCGCGCGAGCTCCTGCGCGTGCGGAGGTCGGAGGTCTGGCAAACATCCGACTGGGATGACGCAGCGGTCGCGGATAGCATTCCCGGGACGGAGCTTCTCGTTTGCATCGGCGGGGATGGCACCGTGCTGCGAGCGGCACGGGTCATCGTACCTCACCCGGTGCCAATCCTGGGGGTTAACATGGGGCGCCTCGGCTTCCTGACGGAAGTGCGCCCCGGCGAGCTGGTAGACCGCCTGAGCGATGTCCTCGAAGGGCGCTGCCGGATCGAAGAGCGGACGATGCTGCAGGCGCAGGTGCCATCATGGGGAGCGACTCACCACGCCCTTAACGACGTGGTGGTTGGGCGAGCATCGGTCGGGCGGCCCCTGTACGTCGAGACGGCCGTCGACGGCGTGAGGCTCGCGATCCATCGCTGCGACGCGGTGATTGCGGCGACGGCGACTGGAAGCACAGCGTATTCGCTATCGGCGGGTGGCCCGATCCTTCACCCCGAGTCGCAAGATCTTGTGCTGACGCCGGTCGCACCGCATCTCGGGTCGGCCCGGCCGGTGGTACTGCCGCGGAACGCAACTATCGATTTGCGGGTAACGGCGGACAAGGAGGCCGTGATCAGCGTTGACGGCCAGATCGACCGCACTCTCGCCAGCGGCGACAGCGTCACGATTTGCCGCAGCGCGCATACGGCGCGCTTCGTGCGATTTTCTCCGCCGCAAGACTACTACGCCGTGCTGGCCGAGAAGCTGGACTGGCTGCGGGTGCTTCAAGCGTCAGACAACCCGGAGCTGTTCGAGTTCGAAGGGATCACCTCCTCGAAGTGACGCCCGAACTGATTGAACATTTAACAGGCACGCGGCGGATCTACGAAGGCCGAATAGTGAGCCTGCGGGAGGACACCGCCACACTCGCGGACGGCCGCACCGTCTTACGGGAAGTAGTGGAACACGCCGAAGTGGCCGCGATCGTGCCCCTGGATGCGGACGGCAACGTAATCCTCGTCCGCCAATACCGGTTGCCTGCGCGAGAAGCGCTGCTGGAGATACCCGCCGGCGGCGCAGACGACAGCGAGGGCACCGAGGATGCGGCCCAGCGCGAGCTGCGTGAGGAGACGGGATATCATGCGGGACGGCTGGAGCGTCTTTGCGGGTTCTTCGTCTCGCCAGGGTACTGCACCGAGTTCATTCACATTTTCCTGGCGACGGACCTCGTCGAAGACCCGCTTGACGGCGATCCGGACGAGGTGATTGCGCTGGAACGCGTGCCGCTGCCCGAGGCCGCGAGGCTCGTCGAGACGGGCGAGGTGAAGGACGGCAAGAGCATCGTTGGACTACTGCTTGCGGCGAAACGAACGGGCGATATGTTTCCCAGCGGAGGTGCGGACACGATTGTCAATCCATAGACAGCGTTGATAGAATTGGGGCGGCGATGAAGAAAACGCTGATAGCGCTACGAGGCCCCCATGGCCCGCGCTGAGACCGCTGTCGCTTCTCCACACCGGCTCGGGTTCTTCGCCACCCTTCGGGGGGATACCTGGTGGGTAGAGCCGGCGCTGACGGGCTTCGGCATGCTCGTGTTCTTTGGCTGGCTTACGGTCAGTATCTTTCTCGATAAATGGGCGTTCGAGATCGGGCCATACATCTCGCCCGTTTTCGAGCCCAAGCTCTTCGGGGCGAAAGACAGCGTATTCATCTCGCCCGCATTGATCGTCCTGGTCGGGCCAATCCCGTTCCGCGCGACCTGCTACTACTACAGGCGGGCCTACTACCGCTCGTGGTTTCTCAGCCCACCGGCCTGCGCCGTTGGCGATGCCAGCCGCAAGTACCGTGGCGAGACGGCACTCCCGTTCTGGTTCAACAACCTCCATCGCTTCGCCATGTACATTGCCCTAGTCTTCGTTCCGATCTTGTGGTACGGCGCGCTGCGGAGCTTTTACAACTCGGACGAGATAATCGACGGCAAGGCGGTGGAGACCGGGTTCGGCATCGGCCTTGGCTCCGTGTTTCTCGTCGTCAATGCCTGTCTCTTGATGATGTACACTTTTTCGTGCCATTCCCTCCGCCACTGGGTGGGCGGCGGGCTGAACTGCTTTTCCTGCTCGGCATGGACTCGCACGCGCAAGCGCCTGTGGGACAGGATCACGGTCTGGAACGCCCAGCACCGCCTCTGGGCGTGGACTAGCCTTATCTGGATAGTGGCGACAGATATCTACATTCGGCTCGTAGCCAACGGCAATATTAGCGACCCGAATACGTGGGGGTTCTAGCGGGTGCCTGAGTACGAAACGCACGATTTCGACGTAGTCGTCGTCGGCGCGGGCGGCGCCGGGCTGCGCGCAGCGATCGAGGCGTCCGCGCAGGGAGCGAAGACGGCGCTTGTCTGCAAGTCGCTGCTGGGTAAGGCGCACACAGTAATGGCGGAGGGTGGTATCGCGGCAGCGATGGGTAACGTCTATGCGGAAGACAACTGGCAGGTGCACTTCCGCGACACGATGCGGGGCGGCAAGATGCTGAACAACTGGCGAATGGCGCAGTTGCATGCCCAGGAAGCGCCCGACCGCGTATACGAGCTCGAAGGCTGGGGAGCCCTGTTCGACCGCACCAAGGACGGGCGCATCCTACAGCGGCCCTTCGGGGGCCATCGGTATGACCGGCTGGCTCATGTGGGTGACCGCACCGGCCTTGAGATGATCAGGACTTTGCAGCAACACGCGGTCCACAAAGGGATCGACGTGTTTATGGAGTGCACGATTTCGCGTCTCCTAAAGGACGGGGACGGCATATCCGGCGCGCTGGGCTACTGGCGTGAGACCGGCCGGCTAATTCTGTTCAGGGCCAAGGCCGTGGTGCTGGCTACCGGGGGGGTGGGCAGAGCTTTCGCGGTCACTTCGAACTCGTGGGAATACACGGGCGACGGGCACGCGCTCGCGTACTGGGCTGGAGCAGACCTCGTCGACATGGAGTTCGTCCAGTTTCACCCGACGGGCATGGTCTGGCCGCCGAGCGTTCGCGGGATTCTCGTGACGGAGAGCGTACGTGGAGACGGCGGGACTCTCCGCAACGCCGAGGGTGAGCGGTTCATGTTTCGCTACATCCCGGAGTTCTTTCGGGCCGAGACGGCTGAGACGGAAGAGGAAGCGGACCGGTGGTACGACGACAAGGTCAACAACCGCCGGACACCCGACCTGCTCCCGCGTGATGAGGTGGCGCGAGCGATCAATTCTGAGGTGAAGGCCGGGCGCGGGAGTCCCCACAGCGGGGTCTACCTGGATATCGCGACGCGGCGGCAGCCCGAATACATCCGGCGTCGTCTGCCGAGCATGTACCACCAGTTCAAGCAACTCGCCGATGTCGATATAACGACGACGCAGATGGAAGTCGGGCCGACGATGCACTACATCATGGGAGGCGTCCGGGTCGATCCGGACACTGGGGCGGCGACTGTTCCCGGCCTCTTTGCGGCCGGCGAGTGCGCTGGAGGGATGCACGGCGCCAACCGCCTGGGCGGTAACTCGCTGTCAGACCTGCTCGTGTTTGGACTGAGGGCGGGAGCAGGCGCGGCAGCGTACGCGAAGAACTTGAGCAGCGCGGCGACTGTCAACTCCGCCCAAGCAGACCCTATCGCCGCCGAGATGCTTGGCCCGTTCGAGCAGCAGGGAGACGAGAGCCCGTACGCGCTCCAGCATGAACTGCAACAGACGATGCACAACTTGGTCGGCATAATCCGCAACGAGGCCGAACTTCAGCGTGCGCTGACCGAGATACGAAGGCTGAAAGAGCGCGCGGAGCGTGTGGGGGTGGAGGGCAATCGCCAGTACAACCCGGGCTGGCATCTCGCGATGGACTTGCGCGCGATGCTCAGCATTTCGGAGGCGATCACTCTGGCGGCGATCGAGCGCAAGGAGAGCCGCGGGGCCCATACTCGCGACGACTACCCGGAAACGAGTGCCGAGTGGGGGAAATTCAATATCGCTGTTCGAGTGGGCGCCGACGGCGAGCCGACGATCGCGCGGGAACTGCTGCCGGAGATACCGATCGAGTTGCGGGCGCTGGTTGAGCAGGAGGTCAAGATCGGTGCCTGAGATCGCGATGAAGGTGTTTCGGGGCGATTCGTCAGGTGGCGAGTTCGTCGACTACACAGTGGATGTGGACGAGGGGCAGGTGGTGCTCGACGTGATTCACACGATCCAAGCGACGCAGGCGAACGACTTAGCGGTGCGCTGGAATTGCAAGGCGGGAAAATGCGGGTCGTGCAGCGCCGAGGTCAACGGCCTGCCGAAACTGATGTGCATGACGCGGGTAAACAGCTTCCGGCCCGGCGAACCGATCACCGTGGCACCGATTAAGACGTTCCCGCTGATCAAAGACCTCGTCACGGATGTGTCATTCAACTATGCAGTCGCGAAGGAGATCCCGGCCTTCAAACCGAGGGCGCCGGACGCTGATGGCCGCTACCGCATGATGCAGGAAGACATAGAGCGCGGCCAGGAGTTCCGGAAGTGCATCGAGTGCTTCCTATGCCAAAACGTCTGCCATGTGATCCGCGACCATCCGGACAATAAACGAGGCTTCTATGGCCCGCGCTTCTTCGTTCGCCTCGCCGAGCTGGAGATGCATCCGCTCGATACGGAGGACCGGACCGAGTTGATACGTAAAGCAGCCGGAATAGGGATGTGCAACAT
>Ga0209801_1001689_pt1 | contig 13523 bp, 13 predicted proteins | sample GraSoiAngelo_127_FD_185884 | JGI IMG/M metagenome (GOLD analysis project Ga0209801, IMG submission 185884) | Grasslands soil microbial communities from the Angelo Coastal Reserve, California, USA - 14_0927_09_40cm (SPAdes) (version 2) | ecosystem: Environmental > Terrestrial > Soil > Grasslands ... | reverse complement strand
CCGGCCTTAACAGCCCGCCCCCGCCGCAAGTACCTGCGCAGCCTGCCGAACACGGTCAGGCCGGCACCGGTCCCGAGAAGGACGAGGGTCCCCGGCTCCGGTGTGGGCGCGGGGTTCCCGGGATCGATGTTGCTCAGGACCACGCCGCCATTGAAGAAGAGCTCGGTATCCAGACGGAATTGATGAAGGCCACCGTTGTCGAGGCTGCTGAGGGAGAAGATGGCATTGATCTGCTGGTTGGCCCCGAGACCGCCACTCAGCGAGTAGAGCAGGGCGAGCGAAACGTCATCCGGCCCGGCGCCGATGTGATCCGTGTTATCCAGGGTGCCCGCGAGGATGTTGCCGAGGATGCCGCCCAGTGGATTGTCGACTTGAAAGCCATCGGCCCCAACTGGCGTGAACGACGGCCCCGAGGAATCCTGATTATTGTCGGCCCCTCCCGGGGTGCTCACGATGTCCGCGTCCAGCAGAGCAATCAGGTTCGCGGGAGCGAACGCTGTGCCCGTCGGGTTCCCGACGGTGATGCTGACGGTGCCCAGATTGTTGGCGTTGAGGCCATTGGTAACCGAAACGCTGAAGCCCTGGCTGATGAAGTCCGAGAACGGACCGCCGCTCAGGTTGTTCGGACCAATGATGATGTCCTGCTGGAGCGCCGAGGTTCCGTTGATCGCCGTATTGACGGCCGGCGACCACAGGAACAAGGAGAACTGGTTGATATCGATGGTCAAGGCCCAGGCGGTGGTTGGTTGCACGACGAGCATCAGCGCAAAGCTGAGCCAGACGAGAAGAGCCGCCCCCAAGCCCATACGCGACGAAGTGATCCGCCGAAACATATGGCTGCCCCCCTACTGAATGGTCTAGTACTTCTGGGAGGGAAGCCATTCGCAACTCTTGTGCCTAGCCCGAAAGGTATGGAAGATCGCGTCTTTTTTCATAGCGGATGTCATCGCCGTAACCTCCGGCGACAGTGACGACTTTTCTTGCGATCCGCTTCGAGCGGCGCTCCGGCGATCGTGGTCGAGTATGCCTTTCGATCTAGAGAGGTAGAACTCCGTCGATCAACGTCACCCCGCGGATGGTGCTCATCGGGCCGGTGGAACGGCGGGCGCCGCGATGCCGAAGCTGGTAACGGGTGGCCGAGCGGCCAGTGGCGGAGCGGCCAGTGGCGTGGACAACGTCGCGGAGCTCACGGTGTCGGTCCGGCTGTCGGTTGCGACTGGACGGGCCGCGGTATCGAAACCTTCGGCCGAGGCCACGACGACGGCAGGCTCGGCTTCGGCCGCGAGGGATCGTGGAGGAGCTGCACCTCCAGCCGCGGATTCCGCCGCTCGAGGACGATGTGGCTCGACTCGATCGCCCGGATGGTTCCACCGGCCACTGAATCCCCGAGCCGGTAGGCGTACACCCGCTTGCTGCCGGGATCCTTCAGACAGGCGATGGACCGATCGCCGGCCAAGACCACGCCGAAGAGGTTCAGCCGCATCGCCGCGATGGCGGCGACGGCCGGGTCGACCTTCTGGGTGTCGGAGCGGGTGGGGCTGAACAGGTTCCGGCTCCCGATCGAGGCGTAGACGGCGGGAGTGGCCCGTAGCGCGATGTCGGGCTCGACGACGGCGGCACTCACGGGCGCCGGCGGCGTGTCGACCGACGATCCGAAGGGAGCCGTCATCTCCCACACGATGTAAATCGAAAAGCCTACCGACAGTCCCGCGAGCAGCGTTTTCACTCCGAGTAACCGTTTCGATCTGGCGAGCACCCGATGCCGGCGATCTGACCCGATCCAGCGCACGCGGTAGCGCGTCGGGGGGACGCCGGCGCCTCGCGCCACCGTCAAGTTCACCGACAGCTGCCCTGGCGAGCACGCCAACGACGCGCTCGCAATCGTCTCCACTACCGACGCCACGAAATCGTCGGCGCGCCTAGAGGACCCCTATCGAACGATCGAGTCGAAGAACATCACACGCGCGTGCCTCCACTCGACGGGAGCGAGCATGAAGCGCCACGAGGACGGCGAAAACAATCGGCGTTTCGCGTGTGGCATACGCGTTGCTCGTCACCCCACCAAACGGCCTCAGGCTCGGGCCGCGCTCAAAAGGAGGCACGCCGCCGTGCGTAAGCTCATCTTCGCGATCAGCAGTCTCGTGCTGGTCCTCGTTCCTGCTGCGATTCTGTACTCGAAGAGACCCACAGCCATCGCTTCCACCGGGGCCGTGAAGACGTTCGCCGTGGAAGCGCGCATGTGGGGCTGGACGCCAGCCACCATCGAAGTCGAAGAAGGCGATCGCGTCGTGCTCGACATCACCACCAAGGATGTCAAGCACGGCCTCAACATACCCGCCCTCGACCTCGACGTCGAGCTCCCTGCCGGGAAGACCACGCATGTGGAGTTCGTCGCCAAGCAGAGCGGCGACTACCGCTTCATGTGCAGCCGGTGGTGCTTCGCCGATCCGGCCAAGAGCACCGGCCACAACTACATGGAAGGCAAGCTGATCGTCCGCCCCAAGGCGGGGACGACTCACACCATCGAGGTGACCGAGTTCTACGGGAAGTTCTTCGACCCGCGCGTGATGCACGTGAAGCCCGGTGACAGCGTCCGCTGGGTCATGGGGTCGCGCGCCCACTCGTGGCACACGGTCACGTCGTGGGCGGATTCGCCGATGCCGTTCGACTCGGGCGTGTTCAAGGACGTGTACGAGGTCAAGTTCGACAAGCCGGGCCTCTACAAGTACTTCTGCCACGTCCACCCGCTCATGCGCGGCATCGTGGCCGTCGACGCTCAGCTGCCTTCGGAGAAGGACCAGCAGCGGTTCCTGGTTTACCCGCCGGAAGACGGCATCCCGGGTCCGACGCCCAAAGTGGCGGGCGTGGGCGAGGTGTGGGCGGTGCTGCAGTGGGCCGAGCACCCCGAGAAGAAGTGGCCCGGCGCGACCGTGGTGATCGACTCGGCGACCTGGCAGATCAAGGACATCATCACCGCCGAGCACAGCAATCCGCACGGCCTCTTCACGAACAAGACCGAAGACAAGGTCTGGATCACGAACTGGCAGTCGCGCTCGATCCTGACCATCGACCGCAAGACGCACAAGGTCATCAATCGCGCCTATCCGGGCGACTCGATCGCCCACGCCCTGATGCACCCCAACGGGGAGAAGCTCTACGTCTCGCGGGCGTCCGAGAACCTCATCTCGGTGCTCAATCCCGAGACGCTCAAGACCACGAAGGACATCCAGCTCGACAACGGCCCGCACGGGATCTGGATCACCCCCAACGGCAAGTGGTTGGTGGCCGCCGCTGTCCTCGACGACAAGCTGTCGGTGATCGACGCCGAGAAGGATGAGTTCTCCTATTCGATCCCGACCAAGCGGCTGCCGCTGTTCGCGTTCACCACGCTGGACAGCCGATACGGCATGGTGGCCGCGGCGCTCGACAAGACCGTCCACATCGTGGACCTCAACGCCAAGAAGCAGGTGGCGGCGATCGAGGCCGGCGCATTCCCGATCTGGCCGGCGCCGGCGCCGGACGGCAAGCACATCATGGCCATCAACACCGGCACCCACGACATCTCGGTCATCGAGATCGACACCTGGAAGATCGTCAAGACGATCCCGAATGTCGGCTGGGGCGCCCACGGTATGAGCTTCGGCCTGAAGCAGGGTGGCGGCTGGTACGGCTACGTCGTCAACAAGTTCACGCACTACATCACTGTGGTGGACATGCAGTCGTTGACGGTGGCTGGGTACATCCCGCTCCCGCCGGGCTACTACGGCGGCATCAGCCCCCTGGCGTTCCCGAGGGTGAAGTCGGTGGCGTACCCCTATCCTTGATGAACACCCAGACCATGGCGACACGATTTTGCAGCCTGGTTGCTTCAGTCGTGGCGACCGTGGTGATCGGTGGAGCAGTCACGAAGGCGGATGCAGGGGCGGCGGGCGGGCATCACTCGCACGCCGCCTCTGCCACGCAGCAAGAGTTGCTGGAGCAGTATTCGAAGCTCGTCGCTGCGCTCGACACGATGGCGACGCATGACCCCGCGACCGTCGACGCGGCGATCGTCAGTGGCCGGCCGGTGCTCCTGGCCTTCCTCGATCGGGGATGCGTGGAGTGTCTCCGGATGATCCCGGTGGTCGCCCAGCTGCAGAAGGACCTCGCCAAGACCGTCGAGATCATAGTCGTCGACACCGACGACAAGAGCGAGGGCTTCCGCAAGCTCTATCGGCGCTTCTCGGTGTGGGCCGGGCCGGCGTTCGTCGTGCTCGGTCGAGACGCCAGGCGCGTGGAGCGCCTGATCGGGCCCCAGCCGGAGGCGTCGTTGCGGGCTCGTCTGGAGTCGGTGAGTGCGGACGGCACGCCCGCCATGGCTCAGGAGCGCGGACGCCCGAGCCACAGCCCGGCCCCGATCGCGCCCAGCCCCCACAAGGTGAGCGTCAAGCCCACTCCGTAGCGTCGTCCTTTCGATGCCCCGCATGCCCTTCACTGCCGCAAGAGTTCCAACACTCCAACTGTGACGGCAAGAGCCGCCATCGCGAGAAGCGCGCTGAGGACGAGATCACTCGGACGCCAGCTCCGCATGGGAGGTCGTTGCGCCGGCGATCAGCGGCCGAAATTGGTGAGCGGAGTCTCGAGCGGCGCCTGGCGGTCGACATCGAATGAGAGAGAGCGCCGAACAGTGGCAAGATCCCGCTCCGAGTTGAGGGCCGGATGCACGACAGCGGCGTCGACTTCGGACGCGAAGATCAGCCAAGCGCTGGTGATCGCATAGTGGAGACGTGTCTCCCCCACGCGATCAACCGCGAGGAACAGCCGGTGGCGCCGCTCATCCCAGACCGCGATCGCGAAAATTCCAGTGAACAGATCGAGGGCGCGCTCCCCGTAGTGTTCCCACGCGTGGGCGACGACTTCAGCGTCTGAGTATGTGCGGAAGCGGAGCCCGGCCCTCAGCAAGGCATCACGAACGGGCGGAGCATTGGAGATCCGCCCGGCCAGCACGACGCGCACGGATTGCTCCTCATTCGTCGCCGGCTGATCCGGTCCCTGCGACGCAGCGACCGCTGGGCCGGCGATGCCAAGGCCGACGCCCCCGTCGACGTAATACCCCCACGCGTGACTACTTCGATCATCGAGACGACGCGTCATGTGCTCGACGACACTCGGGTCGGGTCCCCGATCGGACAGCGCGATGACGCCGGCGATGCCGCAAACGGGCGCCGACTCTCCATTCATCCGTGCCACGGCTCCGAGTCGAAGGAACGTGCTCACTGTGCATCTCATGGGCTGCCTCCACCGAGCATGAGCGTGTGACGTGCGCTTGGGCAAACCGGATCGGCAATGCGGCAACCGACCGGCGCGGGGTTCGAGAGACCAAAGGCCACCGTGGCCGGCATAGCGACGCCGGAGCACGGCGGGCACGTGCAGCAGGCTAGGCTGTGGGCGGGGCTCGGGCGCTCCGTGCGGAGGGATCGGCGAGATCGCCACCCGTATCGTCGGCGAGGACGACGACGGCAACGACGATTTCGCTACAGCGGCGATCACTGAGGACGATGCGGTCGATGACGGCCTGGAAGGTCAGGAGCGCGAGGATGTCATTGTCGAGTTCGGCATCGTAGACACCCTCTGTCCACGCCTCGTACGTACTGGCGCAGGCGAAGGGCGTCAGGGCGACCAGGCCGATCAGGACAACAGCGATGACTGCGAGGGCTCCGCGCATCGTGTATCCACCTCGTGCAAGGATCGCGCCCCGTCCAAAGTATCGGTGCCACAACGCGGACGATGTCGCCGTGCAACGAAGGCCTCCGTATTGCCGACATCATCTTCTGGTCGATGGGGGCTTCGCCTGCGACGAATCTCGCTTTTTTTGGCCGGGAATGCGGGTCCCTTTCGTAGACTCATTCGAATGGGGACTCGAAGCGTCATCGTCTTCATCGTATTCGTCGCGGCAGGGCTCGCCGCGCCGGTCGTGTGGGCCCAGGGGACGGACGACGTCTACGGCGAGTTCGTCTATCCACTCGTGACGCGTCGACCCTTCCTCGACCGCGAATTCGAGCTTCGAGTCGATCACGAAAAAGGCCCTGCGGGCCGGGTCACCGAAGTGCGTGGTTCCCTCGAGATTCCCGTTCTGCCGCGATGGCGTGTGGGTCTGGAGATTCCGCTGGTGTTCACCGACCCGCGCGATCAGCGATCGATGGGCGGCGTCGGCGATCTGACGCTCGAGAACAAGTTCCTCCTGCACAAGTTCGAGCAGCGTCCCGGGCAAGTGGCGGCCGGCTTCGAAATACGCCTGCCCACCGGCTCGGAGCGTCGTGGCCTCGGAGGCGAGGCGGCCATCGAACCGTTTCTCACGGCCGGCATCGCGTTCGGGTCTTTCGATTTCATGGCCGAGATCGCCTACGACTTCAACGTCAACGCCAACGTCCCCGGTCCCAACAGGCAGGAGCTCAAGGCTGGGTTGGCGACGGGCTATCGGCTGAGTCGCTGGTTTTTGCCTCTCCTCGAGCTGTCGACCCGCACGGTGACCCGGGGGGCAGAGGACGACCCGCTCTTCCAGGCAACCCAGGTTTCTCTGACGCCGGGGTTCAACGTGCGGCCGTGGCCGGAAACGACGTTCGCGGTCGGTATCGAGCTGCCGGTGACGCACGTCAGGGAATTCGACTATGCCCTGCGCGCTCGCTTCATCCGGGACTTCTAACGTGCTGCGACGGACTGAGCGGACACGCCCGCCACGGGTCAGGAGCGCGGCCGCCCGAGCCACAGCCCGGCCCCGATCGCGCCGAGCCCACAGAACGTGAGCGGCAAGCCCAGGCCGTAGCGCTGGCGCTCGCGGGCCTTCTGGCGGAGCGCCCGGAGCACCAGTCGGTCACCCGTGACCATTTCCTGGCGCCCGGCGATGTACTGGCGCAGGCGCTCCTGCATGTCGGCCGACATCACGCGGCGTCCCCATTGAACGTCGTCCCGCATCTGGGTGACGCGCGCAAGCTCGGCTTCGCCCTCGGCGACGCCCTCACGACTTTCCGCGTACTCCTCGCGCTCCTCATGGTCCAGAAAGGCGAGCGCGGCGCCGGGCACCGCGTGCTCCACGGCGGCGAGCCACGGCTGGTCCATGGCCGGGAACGCCAGCAGTGACCCTCCCGCCAGCGCGATGACGGCACCCGACGTGATCAGCACCCCGGCGAGCGCGCGGACGCCGTGCTCGAGGACCCGCCGTCGGAGCACGACGACACCGAGGACGATCGCCACCGCCGCGAGTATCACGCCGAACGTGGTGACGATCGCGGCGCCGGTCGGCAGGTCCCACGTCCACGCCGCCAGGATCCCGAACGCGCTGGCAATGAGGCCCAGGCTCCATCCGATGACGAGACGACTCAGCACGCCGCGGGCCAGGAGCGCGCCCACAACAGCAGGAATGATCAGGTACGAGAAGACCAGGAGCACGCCGGCCAGCCTGACCGAGCTCGTCACGACGAGGCCGAAGGACGTGTAGAACACGAAGTCCCAGACGGCCACGGCGCGTCCACGCGCCCGCGCGCCGGCCGGGTCGAGCGAGATGTCGAGGAGCGGCCGTCGGATGAGCCAGTGGATCACCCCGAGGGCGGCGTAGAGGAGCGCCACCGTCGCGACCTCGCGCGGAGTGACGGTCAGGATGCTGCCGACGAGCAGTTGCTTGATGTGCTCGCTGCCCTGGGGAGCACGGTCCACGACGAGCACGGCCACGGCGGCCGAGACGGCGTAGACGATCCCGATGACCGCTTCCGCCGGGACGGGCGCTGCGTGAAGCCGGCTCAGGGCGAAGACGGCGGCGCCGCCGATCGTGAAGGCGAGCGCGTACCAGTAGGCGGGATCGCTCTGGATGGGATGCCCGGCCAGGACCGCCACCGAGATGCCGAGGGCCGCGATCTGGGCGAGGGCCAGATCGACGAAGATCACCCCGCGAGCCAGGACGTGGAGCCCGAGATAGACGTGGATGCCGGTCAGGACCAGACAGGCGAGGAAGGGGACAGCGAGGAGGTCGAGCACCTGCGCTCAGCTCGTCCCGGCCAGGGCGGCCGTGAGCCGCGTGATGTTGACCTCGAACAACCCGAGATAATCACGGGCGGCCGGATCGGCGCCCACCGAGGGGACCAGTGTGACCGCGCGGGCGCCGCTCCGGCTGGCGATCTGGCCCACGACGGATTCGTTCGAGTAGGGCTCGGCGATGAGCACTTTCACCCCGGCCTCCTTCATCCGCTGGGGCAGGGTCGCCAGCGTGGCCGGGGTGGGGGGCACGCCCGGCGTCGTCTCGACGGTCGCCACGACGATGAGCCCGAATCGGCGAGCGAAGTACGGCCAGGTGTCGTGGACTACGACGACCCGCCTTCCTTTATATAGCGCCATCCGGCGCTGCCAGTCGGCGAGCCGCTCGTCCAGCCGGGCCAGGAACCGCCGGCGGTTGTCCTCGAACACCGAGCGGTCGGCCGGCTGGAGCCGGGCCAGCGCGGCCTCGATGTCACCGGTGATGGGCCTCGCGTTCTCCGGGTCGAGCCAGTAATGGGTGTTGCCGAAGCCATGCACGTGGGTCACCCCGCTCTCGCGCAGCCGCGGCGTCTCGGTCTGGAGCAGTTCCACGTGCGCGGAGACGTCGAGGTCGTGCCGACGGCCGGCGGGGCGCTGATCGCCGGCCGCCTGCAGCGCCCGCGTGAGCCAGGGCTCATGGTCGAGCCCGATGCGCACGAGGAGATCAGCGGCCCGGAGGCCCGCGATCTGTCCGGGCTTGAGATCGAGCGTGTGTGGATCTTGAAGCGGTGAGGCGAGGCTCTCGACGCGGACCCGGTCACCGCCCACGACCTCGACCAGCGCCTTCAGATCGGTGGACGTCGTCACGACGTTGACGGGGCCACCGGCAACCCCGCTGCCGGTGGCTGCGAGCGTGACGGCGAAAGCGAGGACCCTGAGGAGCGCTACGATTTCTTGGTAAAGGCCGACTTCGGGACCATGCAGTGCACGCCCTTGCGGACGTCCACGACCTGACTGACGCGGCAGTCGCCGATCATCGACGTGAGCGAGTACGCCTCGTAGCGGTCCATCGGGACCATCTTCTGGGTGGAGAGGAAGTCCACGGTCTCGCGGACGGCGTTGACCATCGCTTTGTTCAGGTCCTCGTCGAACCCGGTCATGATCCAGTGCGTCTTCGTCTCGATGCGCGGCCACTCGACCTTCATGTCCTTGCGCACGATGGGCTGGAGCACGATCTCACGGTACGAGCACTCGAGCGCGGTCAGGTTGACCTCGCCGTTGCCCTGACGGCAGTGCGAGTCGCCGGTCCAGATGAGGCCGCCCTTGAGGAAGATCGGGACGTAGATGGTGCTCCCGGCCTGCAGCTCGTTGATGTCCATGTTGGAGCCGTTCTTCCAAGGCCGCAGCGTGGAGACGGGCGCCATCGGATCGTCCTTGACGCCGCCCTTGCGGGGCGAGGGATCGTTGGGATCGATGCCGACAGCAAGCGTGCCCGGGAAGGGGGCCAGCTCGATGTTCACGCCGGGCTTGAACTCGACGCTCTTCTTCTTGGGGTCGAGCGTGAAGAACTTGATGAACCCGTTCGGCATCTCCGGCGCCAGCGCGCCGATCGTCGGGAACTCCGTGCCGGGCAGGTTGAAGTTGATGGCGAAGTTCTTGGGGACGATCTTGAGGATGCGAATTTCCATCACGTCGCCCGGCTCGGCGCCGTTGACGTAGATCGGTCCCGTCATCGAGTGCGGCCCACCGCCGGGATTGGCCTTGCGGAGCGCCACGATCTCGTCCATCGTGATCCCGGGCTTCACCTTGTCGTGCGCGTGCATCATCGTCTCGACCGACACGACGTCGCCGGAATCGATCGTGAGCTTCGGCGGCTCCTTGGGATCGAGCCAGCCCCACTGGACGGTCTCGAGGGCGGCGGCCAGACGGTGCTGCTTGTCGCCGCTCTTCGTCATCTCCCTCTTGTCCTCGCTCTTCGGCTGGGCCAGCGCGTAGAAGCCCACGGCGAGCACGACGGCGATCACACCACCGACGACGAGCGTTCGCTTCATGTCGCCCCCTCCTTGAGGAAAAGACGGCGGGATTCTAGCATGCTAGGATCTGCGGCGATGGCGCTCCAGATCGATCCCTCGCGCGATGCGCTCGTCGTCGTCGACGTGCAGAACGACTTCTGCCCCGGCGGCTCCCTCGGCGTGCCCGACGGCGATGCCGTCGTGCCGGTGCTCAACGCGTACGCCGCGCGCTTTGCAGCCGCCGGCGCACCCGTGTTCCTCACGCGCGACTGGCATCCGGTGCGGACGAAACACTTTCAGGCCGGGGGCGGCCTGTGGCCGCCTCACTGCGTGCAGGGCACGCCGGGAGCGGACTTCCATCCCGCGCTCGCGCTGCCGCAGGACGCCACGATCGTCTCGAAGGGCATGGACCCCGGCGAGGACGCCTACTCCTGCTTCCACGGCGAGACGGAGGACGGCATGCCCTTCGCCGCGGCGCTGGGCGAGCGCGGGGTGAACCGGATCTTCGTCGGCGGCCTCGCCACCGACTACTGCGTGAAAGCGACCGCGCTCGACGCGTTGAAGGAAGGCTTCGAGGTCGTCGTCCTCGAGGACGCCAGCCGTGCCGTCGACTTGAAGGCCGGCGACGGCGACCGCGCGATGGCCGAAATCGTCGCCGCCGGCGCCCGGCGCGCGCGCCTCGAGGACCTCACCAGGTGATCGCCGCCGGCTCTGGCCTGGCCGTCGGGGCCGCGCCCTCCGACGCCGCGCTGGAGGCCTCCCTCGACGCGATGGCCTCGAGCGGCGCGGATCACGCCGACCTCGTCCTCGTCTTCGTCTCCGGCGACACGTTTCCCGCCGCCCACGAGATGCTGCACGCCGTTCGCCGCGTGACCGGGGGCCGCGTCCTCGTCGGAGCCAGCGGCGCCGGCGTGCTGAGCGAGCGGCGTGAGGTCGAGGGCGAGACCGCCGTCTCCGTGCTCGCGGTGAGAGACGACCGCCTGGTCGCCACGCCCTTCCTCGTGCCCGACCAGGGCGCCGGCGACGCCGACGTCGCCGTTGCCGTGGCCGCGCAGGCTTCGGCCACGCTCGCCGAGGGCGGCTGCCTGATGCTCTTGCCCGACGTCGCGGGCTTCGAGCCATCGACGCTGCTCGGCGGACTCGACGCCGAGCTGGGAGCCGTGCCGGTCGTCGGTGCGCTGGCGGCCGGCAGCCCCACGTTCCAGCTCTTTGCGACCGATGCCACGCGCGGTGCGCTGCCCGGCGTCGCCCTTTCCGGCGCCCGGCCGATCATCGGTGTGGCCCAGGGCTGCACGCCGATCGGTGAGCCCTACGTCATCACACGGGCCAACGGCAACGTCGTGCTCGAGATTGGAAGTCGCCCGGCGCTCACCGTGCTGCGTGACGCGGTGACGGCGACCCCAGGTGGGCCGGAGCGCGCCCAGCGGGCCGGCATCTTCGCTGGCCTGGCCGTCGATCCCGCCAAATCTCCGCTCGAGCGCGGGGATTTCCTGGTGCGGAATCTCGTCGGCGCGGACCAGTCCTCCGGCGCCATCGCGGTCGGCGACGCCGTGCGCGTCGGCCAGACCATCCAGTTCCAGCTCCGCGACGCCGACGCGTCGCGTGAAGACCTCGAGCTGACGCTTGCGGGTGTGGCGCACGAGCTCGACGGGCGGCGCCCGGCGTTCGGTTGCTACTTCGATTGCGCCGGGCGTGGCCAGGGGCTGTACGGGGTTCCGGACCACGACGTCACGCTGATCAAGAAGCACCTGGGAGCGTTCCCGCTCGCCGGCTTCTTCGGCAACGGTGAGCTCGCGCCGGTCGGACGCCGGAACTTCTTCCACACCTATACGGGTGTCCTCGTCGTCTTCCCCGCCTGATCCTGGCCGTGCGAGGTATCGAGCAGATCCCGTGGCTCTACGATGCGTTTGCCGCGCTGTCGGACTGGCGGGGACTCCGTCGATGGCGCCAGTGGCTGGCCGGTGGCGCGCGCGGCCGCGTGCTCGACGTCGGCTGCGGCACCGGCCGCACCCTGCCGTACTACTCGGCCGACGTGACGGTGATCGGCGTCGATCCGGCGCGCGACGTGCTGAAGCGCGCCGCCCTCAGGAGCCCGAGCGCCCGGCTCGTCCAGGCCCGCGCCGAGGCGTTGCCGTTCCGTGATGGCGCCTTCGACACCGTGGTGAGCGGCCTGGTCTTTTGCAGCGTCGGAAACCCGAGACGGGGCTTCGCCGAGATCCGTCGCGTGCTCGCGGCCGCCGGCGAGCTCCGCATGATGGAGCACGTCCGTTCGCCGGTGCCGTGGCGCGCGCGGCTGGAAGACCGCATCCAGCCGCTGTGGACCCGCCTGACCGGCGGCTGCCATCCCAATCGCGACACCGAAGCGGCCGTCGAAGCCAGCGGCTTCCGGATCGCGCGCGCCACGCGCCGGGCGGAGGGCGTCATGCGGTGCTTTGCCGCGCGGGTAGAATGAGCCATGGAAATCTCTCGTCGCGGGTTGCTCCAGGGCGCGATCGCGACGAGCGTGCTCGCGGTCGGTGACCGCGTGGCGGCCGCGGGCCCGGCACGAGTCTTCGTGGTGAAGGGGACGGATCGCGCGCGTGCGGTGGCCGCCTGCTTCGACGCCGCTCAGTTCACCGCCTGCGACGAGCGAGCCGTCGCGATCAAGGCCAACTTCAACAGCGGCGACGCCTTCCCGGCGTCCACTCACCCCGCCACGTTGCGCGCGCTGCTCGGAACGCTGAAGTCTCGCCGCGCCACCCAGCTCACGCTGGCCGAGCGCTCGGGGATGGGGGACACGCGGAACGTCCTGACGTCGACGGGAGCCGCCGACGTCGTGAAGGACGCCGGCGCGCAGCTCGTCGTCCTCGACGAGGTCGAGCGCGAGGCGTGGGCGCCGATGCGGGGCGCCCACTGGCCGAACGGGTTCCACGCCGCCCGCGTGTTCACCGACGCCCCGTGCGTGGTGCAGACGATGTGCTGCAAGACCCATCGGTTCGGCGGGCACGTGACGCTCTCACTCAAGAACACGGTGGGGCTCGTGGCCAAGACCATCCCGGGCGACGGCCACAATTACATGCGAGACCTCCATCGCTCCGAGCATCAGCGGGCGATGATCGCCGAGGCCAATCTCGCGTGGCGGCCCGCGCTGAGCGTGATGGACTGTCTCGAAGCCTTCGTGGACGGCGGGCCCGAGGCGGGGCGGCGCGCGGCTCCCGGCGTGTTCCTGGCCAGTGAGGACCGCTGCGCCCTCGACGCCGCGGCGATCGCGCTCCTGCGCTTGCACGGCGTGACCGGCCCCGCGGCCCGGGGTCCGATCGGTGAGACGGCCCAGCTCGCGCGCGCCATCGCGCTCGGCGTGGGCCAGCCGCCGGCCAGCGTGGCGGTCGTGCCCGTCGAGCCGTCAGCGCGCGACGTGGCTCAGCGGATCGGCGAACTCCTCGCCCGCGGCTGACGCGTCGGGCCGCACGCCTCACACCGCGTAGCGGCTCCGCACCAGCTCGAGGACCCGGGGCCGTGAATCGGTGGCTGCCGAGTCACGCTCGACGG
>Ga0209801_1001685_pt1 | contig 13546 bp, 10 predicted proteins | sample GraSoiAngelo_127_FD_185884 | JGI IMG/M metagenome (GOLD analysis project Ga0209801, IMG submission 185884) | Grasslands soil microbial communities from the Angelo Coastal Reserve, California, USA - 14_0927_09_40cm (SPAdes) (version 2) | ecosystem: Environmental > Terrestrial > Soil > Grasslands ... | reverse complement strand
AATTTGAAGAAGCGCACAGTATCCCGCACCGGATTGATGCTACTGACTTCGTCGGAATAGACGGTCGTGATCGGAACCGATGCGACGCGATGGCCTTTCCTGCTCGCGATGATGAGCATTTCGGTCTCGTACTCGAACCGGCCGGCGCCGCTCAGAACTTCCGGAATGATGTCGCGATGCAGCATACGAAACCCGCATTGCGTATCCGGAATCTGCTGCCCGCAGACGCGACTGATTTCGCCGCTCATGTACCGGTTCACAACTCGCCGCACCAGCGGCATCGTGCTGGTGTCGTTCATGCGCGAACCAATGAAAATTTTCGCATTCGACTCCGACGCGGCGCTATCTACAAAACGCGAAATTTCTTCCGGCAAATGCTGCCCGTCGGCGTCGAGTAGCACGACGTATTCGCTGCCGCGCTCGAGCCAATAACGTAGCCCGGTCTTGATCGATTCACCTTTGCCGCGGTTTTGCGGGTGAATAACGACATCGACTCCGCTGGATCGCGCCCGCTCTGCCGTCGCGTCAGTTGATCCGTCATCGACGACGAGAACATTTTCCAACTGCGCCCGCGTCCGCTGCGCTACTTCACCGACATGTTTTTCCTCCTGATAGGCAGGAATCACCGCCGCGATTCGCGAACGATCGCGTTCCATCACTAGCGAACGACGGGATGAAAATCGGCCGCGTGATAAGAGCTGCGCACAAGCGGTCCCGAGGCGACATGTTCGAATCCTTTTTTGCGTGCAATTTCGCCGAAGAATTCGAATTGAGCGGGCACGATATATTCAACTACCGGCAGATGCTGCGGAGTCGGGCGAAGATATTGGCCCATGGTGAGAACCTGCACATCCGCTTCGCGCAAATCATCCATCGTTTGAAATAACTCCGGTTCGGTCTCACCCAGTCCAAGCATAACGCCGCTCTTCGTCACCACTTTTGGCGAAAGTTCTTTCGCGCGTTTCAAAACCCGCAGCGAAGTCCGGTATTTCGCACGCGAACGCACCATCGGCGTCAGACGCTCGACCGTCTCCATGTTGTGATTGTAAATGTCGGGCGCGGCGTCGAGCACGATCTGGATGCACCAATCCTGGGCATGAAAATCGGGCACCAGCACTTCGATCACAATTTTGGGGTCCATTTCGCGAATGGCAGTGATGGTCCGAGCGAAGTGATTCGCGCCACCGTCCTTCAGATCGTCCCGCGCGACTGCGGTGACGACGACGTGTTTCAATTTCATCCGGCGCACGGCTTCGGCCACGCGCTGCGGTTCGTCTTCTTCCAGAGCAAACGGTTTCGCCGTTGTGACCGCGCAAAATCCGCAGGCGCGTGTGCAGCGATCACCTGCGATCATCATTGTCGCCGTCCCCTGGCTCCAGCATTCCCAGCGATTCGGGCACTGCGCGCTTTCGCAAACCGTGTGCAATCGCAAATCGGAAATCAGCGCTTTCGTGGAAAAGAAAACAGGATTCGATGGCAGCCGCACTTTGATCCAGGGCGGCTTTTGGGCCTGGTGCAGGGCCGGATCAATTTTGTTCGCACACGACATGGCTTCGCAGCTTTAAGTCTTACGCTTTACGTTTTAAGTGTTCCACTCGCAAATCCTCTTAAAACTTAACACTTAAAGCTTAAAACTCGATCATAGCTTCGTTCGTCCGGTCAGCGCTTGGTAAAGCGTGAGTTCGTCGGCCGACTCGAGGCCGCCACCTGCGGGCAAGCCATGTGCAATCCTTGTTAACTTTACCGGTTTTCCTTTCAGTAACTCGACCAAATAGTTCGTGGTTGCTTCGCCTTCGACATCGGCCGCGAGTGCGAAAATAATTTCCGAGAATTCTTCGCGCTCGATTCGATCGAGCAGCTCTTTGATTCGCAAATCCTCCGGCGCGACGTGATCCAGGGGCGCGATCCGGCCGCCGAGTGCGTGGTAACGCCCGCGAAAAGCGCTCGTTTTTTCCAGTGGTAGAATATCGGTCGGTTGTTCGACCACGCAGAGCAAATCGCTCGACCGCGAATCGTCACGGCAAATTTCGCAAAGCTCGTCCGTCGCGAAAAAGCCGCAAAGTTTACAGGGATGAATCTGGGCGCGCGTTTTTGAAATCGCGGCCGCGATTTGTTCCGGCTGATCGTGACGTGATTGGACCATCCACAGGGCAATACGCTCGGCCGAGCGCGGCCCGACGCCCGGCATTTGCCGTAATTGCGTGATCAAATCACGAAGCGCCTCTGGATACTCGGTCCTTTTCAAGACTCGGATCGGCCAGTCCGACTCGGACCGGCTATTGCGCCGTGGATTCCATTAAATGCAGCGCGAGCGGCTCGAGGCGGCGCAGATAAAGATTGAGCGGTGCATCTTCCTCGTGGTTCGGTCCGCGCGCCTTTTGGAATTCGCTGTAGGCCTCCGCCCAGCGTTGTTCGCGGTAGAGCACGACGCCGTTCCAAAACGAATCACGTCGCGCTACCAACTCGCTCGGAGCATCGGCGGTAAAGGCGAGGGGCTCGTAAATTTCATGTCGCTCCTGCGCATTAACGCCGCTGAGAAAATCGATCGGGCGCGCCACGATGGCGTTATTGGCCAACTCAAAGGTGCGCGGCCCGATGAGGATCCGCGAGCCGTAAAAGCGATTGGCGACGCAAAAGCGTCGGGCTAACTCAATCGGCTCGCCCAGCACAAAAATGTCCTGCTTTTCCTCTGTGGGCGCGGTGATCATCGAGCCGGAGCTGACCCCCACATGCGCGCCGGCAGCGGCGTTCTGGCCGTTGCTGCCGCTTGAGTTTTCCGCAAACGCGCGCGCGAGATCGAAGGCGGCGCGCACCGCTTTCTCGGCGTGATCGTTCAGAGCCCCTGGGAATCCAAACACGGCAACGACCCCTTCGCCATCGGCGGCATGCAAGTAAGCGCCGGCCTCGCGCAACAGTTCAGCCGCGCGCGCGGTGAATTTTTCGCTGGCCTTCGCCACCACACCGGGCTCGTCGGTCTCAGCGAGATCGTATTTATTGGCCAAATCGCACACAACCACGCTGGTTTCGAAAGCGCGTGCACCGCCGTCGAATTCCACTTCGCCGGAGCGTAAACGCGAAATTTGCGCCGGCGAAAGTTTTCCATTGAACAGCGACAGGGGAATGCCGGCACGTTTACGTCCCGCGATTGCAAGGTAAGTCAACGCGCCGCCGTAACTGAGAACGACAGCCAGGATGCAGGGCAGTGGGGCAAAGAAAATGTGGTAGAGCGAAAAAACCCAGGCAAGTGTCAGAAGCTCAAGAATTGCCGCGAGAACGAGTAAGGCGATGTGGTGCCTGCGGGCGATCGTAATCGTAATCCATGCCGTGGCGAAACCGAGGAGTGTGGTCAGGCTGTATTGCCAAATGTTGCCAAGATCGCGCGCTGGACCGTTCAATTTCACCATCCAGTTTTTGAGCGGCAGCTCAAGCCCCGCGAACCATCCGCTCGCGTGCGAAATGCTGGCCACTACCGCAGCCGCGACCGCGATGATGAAAGCAAAAAGAAGCGAGCGTTTCATCCAGCTTCGTTGGTTCGGCCTGCCGGATAATAGGATTGCACCACCAAATCGCTAAGAAATTTGTCCGGCGCGTCCACCGCCGAAAGTGGCAGGGTAAACTTGTTCTGTCCGGAATTTTTGCGCACCAGATTCAATCCAAAATGAAAATCGCGAAACAGGTGCGCCGTCAAATCCGCCATCGACATTTTTTCAGCTTGCGCCCGTTCGACCAGCCGGCGTCGCGCGGCGTCCTCAAACGCGATCTCGAGATCATGCTGCCGGCGGAATGATTCGGTGAAGACATCGATCTGTTGATCGAGCGCGACCACTTCGTGTTTGTGACCTTCTGCCAACAGGCGATCCAGAACGCGTTTCGGTTCGTGCACTAATTCGGCTGTCACCCGCAGTTGGCTGATACCGGAGCCGGCGAGATAAAATTTAAAATCGCGAAAGAGCTTTTCCCAAACCGTCAGCAAGCCGCGCGCGCCAGTCTTCTCCAGTGCCCCGGCCTGCGCCATCAAGCGCAGCGCTTCATCCTCGAAACTGATGGCGATACCGTAAGCACGAAAGGCGCGCTCGTATTGCCGGAGCAAACTACCTTCCGAATACTTCATGATGCTAAAGAGATCATCCGCGCTTAGCTCTTCGCAAACAACACGCACAGGAAGACGCCCGATGAATTCCGGCTCGAACCCGAATTCGATGAAATCCTGGGTACCAACGAATTGGAAGAGTTCGTTGTCCATCACTCGAATCGGTTCGGCGCTGAATCCGATCTGTCCTTTGACGCGGCGCGAAACCTGTTCTTTCAAGCGCTCGAATGCCCCGCTAACGACAAATAGGATATGGCGGGTGTTGATGGTTTGCCGGCTCGATTTACCGCGCCTTTGAAATTCCAGCGCCGCCTGGATTTGCCCCTGCAAATCCATCGCGCTGCGCAACGGCACCTCGGTCTCTTCCATTAACTTGAGCAATGTCGTTTGCACGCCACGACCGCTGACATCGCGCCCGATCATGCTGCCGGCCGACGCGATCTTGTCGATTTCGTCGATGTAAATGATTCCGAACTGGGCCCGATTGACGTCGCCATCGGCTTTGTGCACCAGCTCCCGCACCAAATCTTCCACGTCGCCACCGACGTAACCGGTCTCGCTAAACTTGGTCGCGTCCGCCTTCACGAAAGGAACCTTGATCAAATCGGCGATGTGTTTGATCAGATACGTTTTCCCGACACCAGTCGGGCCGACGAGAATGACATTTTGCTTTGCGTATTCCGTCTCGACTGCGCCATCTGCATGTTCCTTCTCCAAATGCCGGACGTGATTGACGTGGTTGTAGTGATCGCAGACTGCAATCGAGAGAACCTTCTTCGCTTCGTCCTGTTTGATCACAAAACGGTCGAGATGCGCTTTGATGTCGCGTGGCAAAAAATGAAAGTCGAACTCCTTTGCCTCTTCCGGTGGACTTTTCTCATCAGTTCCCGTTTCGACCGTATCCGGCTGGGTGAGTGTGGTAAACGCAACCCGGTCGCCAAAATTCGATTTCATGAACTCGGCGAGCTTAGATTTCAGTTCTTCCGGTGAAGGAAATGGCGGGGTTTGCTCCATTAATTGCGTGGGCGCAAAAGATGCGCGCGATGAACCTTAACATCGGAACCATTCGTGTAAATCTGACTCTCGAAACGAAGATTCGTTCAGGATGGGTCCACTCCGAGGTCATTCTGACAGGGCTAAACTGAGTGCCTCCAATTGGTTGTACCAACCCCGGCGAGACAGCTTTTTGAATGGGACGGCATCTTGAGCAAGATGCCGTGAATTTATGCCGTTCCGCTACCGATTGGCCGCGACTTGCGGGGAACCACCACGCGCGAAAATCGCGTTCAGGTCATCAAGGACTTTCCCCGGACCAACGTATTTGCCGCCGACAAAACTGTCCGCCAAAACTTTGCCGCTGGCATCGACAATGACGAGATCGGGGATGCCGCGGCCAGCGTATCTTTGCAACGCCGGAACATTAGCGACCTTGCCGTATTCGATTGCTGGCCAGGGCATGCCGCTCTCCCGCATGTAGGTTGCCATGCCCTCGGCGGATTTATCGGCGCTTACGAAAATAATTTCGAACTCGGGATGGTCATGCGTGATCTGGTTATAATAGGCGACCAGTTGCGGTGTGAATTTGCGGCAAGGTCCGCACCAGTAAGCTGAGAAGTAAAGACCATAGATTTGCTTCGGCGCGAGTTCCTCGTCATAAGAGGAGACCAGGTTCCCGTTTTGAAGGCGAACCATATTGCCCCTAGCTGCGCCGGCAATGGCATCGGGGGAACCTGGCGCAACCACCCGTGAGCGCTGTTTCAGCAACTGGTTTTGGTAGAGAGTATCATTTCTTTTTGCTCGCTCGGCCATTAGCGTCCGGTCGGCTGCCTGCTCTTCCATTTTCCGGCGCGACCTTTCCAGGTCGTCTTTCGGAACGGAAAATTGTCCCTTCTCAATTGCATCCAGTAGCTGAGTGGTGGCGCCGGCCTTGATTAGCTGGTTGCGCTTACCCTCATCGAGCTGGTCGGCGAAATGGCGGCTGGCAAGTTCTGCCTCAATCGTCGGCACAGAATAACCTGAGCGGAGCATGAGGCTGATGTCGCTCGTCGTGAGCGGCAATGTTGCCGCCATCACCAGGCTAAGCGCGAGGAAGAAAAAACAGCAAGCGGACCGCACCCTCCTAGTTTGAGCAGGTGGCTTGCCAGTGATTTATGGTTTCGTCTGGTCGAAAAACTTGCGTGCTTCTTTGTAAGATGGCTTAGCTGAACAAGCTGCATCGAAGAGTTGTCGCGCAGCATTTGTTTGCCCGATCATCCACGCAAAAACGCCGCAGCGCCATTGCCGGTCGGCATCGGTGGCGAAGGAACTCGAGACGGTCACGAGGGTTGCGGCGGGCACTTTCAGCCAGTCGGTTTCGGCGGAACCATAAGGAACTTTCATTTTCAGCTTGTTCGCCGTCGCGCCTGTGATTCCGCTGTACTGGGTATCGCCTGCAATCACGGCGCCAGTATAGGTGCGCGCGTTCAAATCGTTAATCAGGGTGGCTTTCCATTTCGCCAGCCAATCGGCCGCCTCTTGATAATTACTTTGCGTCTGCTTCAATGATGGTTCGCTAAGGTTTGCTTCTCTGATGACGGCGGCTGCCCCGGCGAAATCGTATTTCGCGGCTAGCTGCCGATACGCCCTCAAAGCTGCGTTCAATTCCGGTGTCTCGCGCGCGAGCAAATCGCGATGTTGTTTTTCCTGCGCCGATTTATTCACTGCTTCACCGCCGCGAAGCCGGGCAATCAACGTTTTTTGCGCCACCAACGCTTCAGCCGAGATAGCGGTATTCTTTTGTAAATTCGCCATCAGCTCCTGCAAACTACGTAAGGCGTTGCTGAGTTCGGTCTTATTCTTGGCGGATCCATGCCGGGCTCGCCAGGCCAGCATAGCCTTCAAATCCGGCAGGTACTTCCGCGCAATCGGTCTGTATTCGGTAATCCAGGACAAACTCTGCGGGGGTTGCGACGCGACAAACGCCTTCAATAGGTCCTCCGCATCAGTAAATCGGCCAAGTTGAAGGTCTCTTAATCCTAACAAGAATAAGGCAAACGGTTTGGCCGCGTGGTCAGGAATATCGGATAACTCGACGGCGCGGCGATCATTGGCGCGTCGTGCGGTATCGAGAAGGAACGCACCCAACGATGGATCGGAGAAGTTGCCCGTCCCGGCATTCTCCACTTCCTGCAGCGCCTGCTGCATTAACGTATCCTGCTGATCGAGCAAAGCGGCGACGGCCTGATTCAGTAATGCCCAGTCGTAAATTGGCTGCTTGTTCTTGGTCTCGGAAGCGAGCCGTGCAAATGTAGCGCGTGCAGTTGGGTATCTGCCGTCAATTATCTGCCGCCGCCCATCAGCGAACTCGCGGTTGATATCGAAACCGGGACTCGCGCTAACCGAGGCGGTAGCTTTGGCTGGCGCACGGGGACGGGCGAAGAAAAACCAGCCGAAGACGATCAGCCCGAGGAGTGCGACCGCGGCTATGAGCAAAGCTGCTTTCGCACGCCACGGTTCCGGTTCACCGCGAAGCATGCGCTCGGATTTCTTGAGGGTGAGGATGAGCGCATCATGCGAGGCGAAACGCAAACTCGGGTCTGGCGCGATCATTCTTGCGATGGCATTGGCGGTTGGCCGTGAAACTTCCGGCGCCACGTCTTTTAGTTTCAGCGGATTGTTCTTCAACGTGCGCAGATCGGACGCCGACGTGGTTTCCCCGTCGAAAGGCGGCCGGCCTGCCACCGCATGGAAAAGGGTGGCGCCGAGACTGTAAATGTCGCTGCGAAAATCTTCGGGCTGATTGTTCAATCGTTCCGGCGCGACGTAATAAGGGGTACCCCAGATGGCGCCACCGGTTTGCGCGTTCGGCTCGACGATTCCAGCCAGGCCGAAATCGCTGATCTTCGCCATTCCCTCCTCGTTGAACAAAATATTGGCCGGTTTGACGTCGCGATGGATCAACCCCTTTTGATAAGCCGCGCGCAGCCCACGGGCGACCTCGATCCCGGCTCGCAGCACGTCTGCTTCGGGAAGTTTTTTTCGTTCCGCGATAAGGTCATCGAGCGTTCCGCGGTCGACCAGCTCCATCACGAGATAGTACTGGTCGTGATCATGTCCGAAGGAAAACACTTGGACCACATGCGGATGATTGACTGAAGCGGTGATCCGGGCCTCCTGCTGCAATTGATTGGCGTATTCCGGCCCCAGATCTTTGCGCAAAAGTTTCAGCGCCACATCGCGGTCCAATTGCGTGTCGCGCGCTTTGTAAACCGTCCCCATTCCGCCGGTCCCAAGGGTCTCGCGCAACTCGAAATGATTAAACGAGCGCGCGATCCGTATTCGTTCGCCACAAGCCGGACAGGGCACGCGCGAGAGCGGCTCGGCATCGCCGATATCTATTGGCGCATCGCACGTGGGACACGAAATGGTGTTCGGGTCGCTCATTTTTGCGATAGTAACATCGTCAATGACACAGGAAAACCGCCGTGAATTTATCGTTAAAGAAACGGATGTGGGCGCGCGGCTGGACCGTTTTCTCGCCAATTCTGCGAACGAGTTTTCGCGTTCTCGAATCCAGGCGCTTATCCGCGATGGATTCGTCACGGTTAACGGCGCGGTGCCGCGTGCGCGCGACATTGTCCGAGCGGGCAATCGCGTTGTCCTGGTCGAGCCACCCGTTCAAGCGCTTGATCTGGTCCCGGAAAAGATCGCGCTCTCCGTTTTGTTCGAAGAAGACGACTTGATTGTTATAAACAAACCGGCGGGAATTTCGGTTCATCCTGGCGCCGGCCGCAAGCGCGGCACATTGGTCAACGCCTTGCTTTCGCATTGCAGAAATCTTTCCGGCATCGGCGGCAAGGAGCGACCGGGGATTGTTCATCGGCTGGATAAGGAAACAAGCGGCTGCCTAGCGGTGGCAAAGAATGACTTCGCGCATCTACAGCTTTCGCGACAATTCGCGGCCCGCACGGTTGAAAAGATTTACTTAGCGCTCGTCGCCGGGAAGGTGCGTCGCGTTTCCGGAACAATTGTTGCCCCCATCGCTCGTCATCGGGTTCATCGCAAAAAGATGGCGATTGCGCGCGAAGGCGGGCGGGAAGCGAGAACGGATTTCAAAGTAGTACGCAGTGGAGGCGAGGCGAGCTTGCTCGAATGCCGGTTGCACAGTGGGCGGACGCATCAAATTCGGGTCCATCTTCAACATTTTGGGCATCCCATCTTAGGCGATGTTGTTTACGGAGGACGCCATGCGGGAAATTTTCCGCGCCAGATGCTACATGCATGGAAACTGGGGTTGGATCATCCACGGACGAAGGAGCGGATGCATTTTGAAGCGCCGTTGCCGGAAGATTTCAAACGGGCGATGAGCGAGTTGTTCAGTTAGCTGCGTTTAGAGCCTGATGACGTTGCGTGGTCATTACGATCATGGCGAAAAGCACGGGCAACACGATTATGCCTCGCAGCCATGGTTCGGCGTGCCAGGGAAGAGCGAAAAGGCGCTCATTATAAAACAGGTAGTAAGCGAAAATAGTGACACTCAGAAAATGCCAGGCGAAGGCGCGCCGCCAAGTTGCGACCGGCAGAATCCAAGTCACATACCAGGCGTTTAAGACCGGCGCGAGAATGAGACTGGCGCCGAGCGACCAAAGCATGCCGCGCCGCCAGTCGCGCATGAAAAGGAGACCAATCAGCGCCGACACGATCAGAAGGATTACGTCGTAGCGGTAATATTGCTGGTGCCAGTTTGGAAAAATCGTGTCTTCAATCAGCCACCAAAATAAATCGTTGAGCCGGCTGACATGACCGAAGTCTCCGAAAAGATTTTGCGTAAAGGGAAATTGAAACACGCAATTAAGGAGAACGGGCAAAGCGATGGCCGCCGTGAGTGCAATGGAATAGCGACGCAAGGCAAAAAGAGACGGAATTAACAAAACGAGGCAGACTGGTCGAAGCGCGATGGCAATTCCGAGCGTGACTGCGGCGCCGAGAGCCAATTTCCAGTGCGATTGCGCTGTTCGTTCAAATCGTTCCAGGAAGAAAATCAGGGCGACAATTGCGAGCAAAATAATGCTGTCGAAATGTGCTGCGCCAAAAAAACTATAAGCGACGAGCGGATTCCAAGCGAACCAGACAGCGGTTTGTTTATCAAGCAGCCGAAGAAGGAGCGCGATGGCGAGTAAATCGGCAGCGCCAAAAATTGTTTTGTAGAGCAGCGCGTTGTTCGTCGCCGGGATGGCGCGAAATAAAACCTCTGCACCCGGTGCGAAGGCTGTGGGCTCATCGTTGCGTGGGACAGGCGCGAGCTCCGGGATGTTGCCGGCTACGCGTGGATCATTCGGTGCGACCTGATAGGGATTGAATCCGGCGCGTTGAATCACGCCGTCGGCCTGAAAGCGCCAGACTTCGTTACTCGGTGCCTGGGGTAGGGCCAGCAACCGCAGCCCGATGGTGATGACCCAGAAAATCCAGGCGGCGTTGTTAAGCGCGGCGAATTCGGTCGCTGCAAATAAGTAAGCGAGGCCGCAAAGAATCGCGCAGGCGACAAAATACACCGGCATCCATTCCAGCGTCCAATCGTCGAAAAGATTAAGCGAAGCGAAGAGCACTAATTGCGCGGCAAGCGCGATCCAAAATCGCAATTTCACTTCGCTGCGTCGGCGGTTGGATTGCGGCGAAAACGCGATCGCAAAATGCGATTCATATTGATCCGATAAGCCGCAAAATCGACCAGCTCTCGCACCCGCGTTTTCAACCGGCGTGCTCTCAGGAATAGGAACAAGGCGAAGAGTGCATAAGGGACGGCGAAGAGTAGTTGGACGTGCCCGGTATTAAGGAAATGATAGATGAATAAGGTGAGGACGATGAGATTGACGATCACGGTGGTGGTGACGTAGCGGTAGCGAAGTTGGACGCGGGTCAGGCATTTTCCGTCGCCGTGATATTCCGTGACCGTCCGTAGAATGATGCTCCACCAGAAGTTACCGTAAATCTGGATGTCCCATTCCTGCCAGCCGGTATCGATCGAGTAGCGCCAGTTTTCCTGGTCAAGGAGCGTGAAAATTTCTCGTAAGAGGCTGTGGCGATCCTTGCCTTCGTCGTTCCAATAAGCGAGGCGGCCCCAGCTTCTGCCAAATTTCTTGCCGGGTGGCAGCTTCTCGTGCTGCGCAATAACAGAACCGGGAGTGCGTTTGAAATGCAGCCAGGTAAAATAACGGGACCAGCCACGGACGAGTGGTTGCGCGAAAGCCAGGAACATGACCAGCAGGCGGGAGTGGATGGTATCGAAGCGCGGCTCGATCCGCGCACGCACCATATACGAGAGCGCGACACACAGCGTGCCGCCCAGCATCAAATACGGGACGATCCGCAGCGGCGGAACAAATACACCCACGCCGAAGAGAAAGATGGTAAGGGCGAACCATTCGATACTGCTGAGATAGGCCGCCACTTCTGATTGCGGAGTGGGATAGATCGATTGGAAGAACCCGTCGGCGAAAATTCCATGATAAATAATCGGGCGGCCAAGGAACCAACTGAAACGCGGGGTGCCGTAAATTTGGCCACGCCATTTCGCCGTCCCGGTTGGCCCGAAGAAAACGAGATGCTTAAAACGCAAAAGCGATTCCGCTTCGCCGTAACCTTCCTGCTGTTTGCGAAACGCGCGCAGGGTAAAACGACGATGGTGCCAGACGATGGCAGTAGGGCTGAATGCGATCACGCCGCCGGCTTGTTGCAAACGCCAGCAAAAGTCCACGTCGTCACCCGCTGCGTGATATTCCGGATCGAACCCCCCGACATTTTCGAAAGCCCACCGCCAAAACGCCATGTTACAACCAGGAATGTGTTCGGCGACGGTGTCGGTCAACAGGACGTGACTCGGCCCACCGGGCGCAGCGGCGACACAAGCCTGGATCCAAGTTTTTGCCGGAGGCGGAACATTCGGACCACCCACGCCCCCGAAGTCGCCGTTGGTGAGTGTGCCAATCAAATAATAAAGCCAATCGATGTCGGCCATACAGTCCGCATCGGTATAAGCGAATACTTCGCCGCGTGCGGCGGCGGCGCCGGTGTTGCGCGCAACACTCAGCCCGCGATTGGGCTGATGAACGTAACGCACATTTGGGAATTCAGCGGCGATCTGCGCGGTGTTGTCGGTCGATCCATCATCCACCAGGACAATCTCAAACTTTGGGTAATCGATTTTACCGAGCGACTCGAGGCACGACCGCAACGTTGCGCCGGCGTTATACGAACAAACGATAACTGAGACTGACGGCGTTTGATTAAGATGACGATGCGGAAGAACGGCGTCGTCTTGCCCGAGTTTTTCGCGCAGGGCATGAAGCGCTTTTTGGCTGCCGATCGTGGGTGACAAGTCCGAATGCCCAATCAGTGACCTCCTGTTCGCCGGTGTACCATTCGTCGGTCCAGGAAAAGAAAACGGTGCCAGCGAGTCCACATTTGATCACGCTATCGACATGCCAGCTCAGCATTTCGGCCTGCTCATCCTGGCTGTGTCGGATTGTGTCCATTCCGAATTCGCCCAGGATGAGCGGACGCTCTTCGACGAGATTTTGCAGACGGAAGAGATAACGCTCGAAATCGCGCTGCCGATGCAGGTAAACGTTAAAGCAAAAAAAATCGACGTTTTGCGGGAGCAGAAATTCTGTCGGCGGATAACTAGCGTAGGAAAATAAAACGCGCGGATCGAGGCTGCGGCCCAATCCGATAAGATGTTCGATGAACTCCGTGACGCGGCGCACACCCAGCCACCGCACCATCTGTGGCGCGATCTCGTTGCCGACGAGATAGGCGAAAATGGCGGGGTGCCCGGCGTGCATTTTGATGGCGTTGGAAACGGAGCGGGTAATTTCGTTTCGGGCCGCTCGTTCACGCAGGAATTCGATGTGTTTGGCCCAGGGCAGAGTGATGAGCGTGCGTACTCCGGCTTCGGCGCAGGAATCAAGAAACCAACGCGGGGGGCAGTGATAAACCCGAACAACGTTAAACCCGGATGCACGAATCTGGGCAAGATCGCGCACGGCTTGATCTTTTGTTCCAAGGTAATTGCCTAATGCGTCTGGTTTGAATGGGCCGTAGGTGACGCCTTTCACGAAGAATTTGCGCTGACCTTCGAAGAAAAATTTTGCTACAGCGCGGATTGGTTCCGCCGGAGAAGCGCTCACAGCGGCGCTTTCCTAGACCATGCCGAAGATGTACGCAAAAATTTTGCACGGTAGAGAACTGTAGAGGCAGCCGTGCCGGCTGCTTTCAGAAGATTGCAGGCGGCACGCCTGCCTCTACAAACTTGCCAGGGCTTCGCCTACGACCCGAGCAGTTTGCTCGATGTCTTCGTCGCTGTGAGCCGCGGAAATAAATGCGGTCTCGAATTGGGACGGCGGAAAATAGATGCCGCGCTCGAGACATGAATGAAAAAACTGCGCGAATTTTTTTGTATCGCTGCGCTGCGCGGATTCC
>Ga0209801_1001677_pt1 | contig 13591 bp, 10 predicted proteins | sample GraSoiAngelo_127_FD_185884 | JGI IMG/M metagenome (GOLD analysis project Ga0209801, IMG submission 185884) | Grasslands soil microbial communities from the Angelo Coastal Reserve, California, USA - 14_0927_09_40cm (SPAdes) (version 2) | ecosystem: Environmental > Terrestrial > Soil > Grasslands ... | reverse complement strand
CGCCTTCGTCGATATGCAATTTTGCTTCAAGCCGATCGTCGTGACTCCGGATCAGCGAAAAGACCGTGAAGAGGGCGAACATCGCGATCACGGAAATCCAGGCGCCTTCCGTGAATTTTGTTGCGCCAACGATGACGACGACGACGCCGGTAGCGACCGCGCCGAAGGCATTGAGTACGAGGCTGATCCGCCAGCCATGCTCCCGAAGCCGCAGCCAGTGGCGAACCATACCAGACTGCGAGAGCGTCATCGAGATGAACACTCCGAGGATATAGAGAGGGATTAGCCGCGTGACCTCCGCCTGGAAAATCACGAGCAAGACCGCGGCGGCAGCGCCAAGGAGCATGATCCCGTTCGAGAACGCGAGGCGGTCGCCCCGGAAAGCCAGCTGCCGAGGAGCAAAGCGGTCCTTCGCGAGAATCGCTGAGAGCCGAGGGAAATCAGCGAAGGCGGTATTCGCGGCGAGCAGAAGGACGCCCGCTGTCCCGACCTGGTAGGCGTAGTAAAGAACGTTCCTGCCGAGCACTTCCCTCCCAAGGACCGAGACGACGGTCTCGTCCGGCTGGGGGACAATTCCGTACCGGGTCGCAAGAAATGCCACGCCGAGCAAGAAGAAGCCGAGGAAGGCCGCTTCCCACTGCATCGTGATCTGTGCGTTGCGCGACTCGGGTGGTTTAAACGCCGGCACACCGTTGGAAATAGCCTCGATGCCCGTGACGGCGGCAGCGCCTGAGGAGAACGCCCGCAATACGAGGAAGATCGTGAGACCGCTCGTGGCAACGATCTGTTGAGACGCCGGCGCCGAGTGCAGGAGCGTGCCCGGCGCCCCGCCGATCACGAGCTTGACGAGGCCAACGACGATCATCCCGCTGAAGCAAACAATGAAAAAGTACGTCGGTAGGCCGAAGATTGCTCCGGACTCGCGTACGCCCCGCAAATTTCCCCAGGTGATAACGGCAACAGCCAGCAGTGATAGGGGGACGCGCAGATCGAACAATTCCGGCCAGGCCGATGTAATTGCAGCGACTCCAGCGGCTACGCTGACTGCGACCGTCAGCACGTAGTCTACCAGCAGGGCGGCGGCCGCGATTAGAGCCGGCTTTACCCCCAAGTTTTCGTGCGCCACGATGTAGGCGCCACCGCCGTTCGGGTACGCCCTAATCGTTTGGATATAGGAGAGGCGCACAGTCCAGAGCAACGCCAGCAGGGCACCTGTCACCGGGAGGGTCAAGTAGAGCGCGCCGGCGCCCGCGAGCATTAGTACGAGCATGATCTCTTCGGCGCTGTAGGCCGCCGAGGAGAGAGGATCGGAAGAGAACACGCCGAGGGCGCGCACCTTGGTCAGGCGCTCATGGATGAGGCGTGAAGTGGCGAACGGGCTGCCAAGGATCGTCTGTTTGATGGCGAACTCGACCCGGGCGATCGCGCCTCGAGGGCGCACGGCTTCGGCCGTCGCCTCAAAGTATCCCGCGCCCCGTTGCTTGAATTGCTGCCGGCGTGGTATTACACGCAGGTACACGCCCTTGGAAGAGGCACCGTAGCGGACTTCTCGCAGCTCAATATTGAGCGAGGAGCCGCGACCATCACGCTCCTGGCGGGCCACGACGATACGCTCGCGTGAGTCGCCGTTGATGTGCCGGCCATACTTTGAGGGCACCGTCGACTGAGCAGGTGTCTCGGGGCGAGCCGGATCGGTCGGTTCGGCTGTCGCCCTGGCGCCGTCGCGCGATGGTCTCCGTTTTCGCACGAAAGTGCGCGCTTCCTGGCTTTCGTCTTTCACATCGAGGACATCGCCGGCGGACCGGCCAGCGCCAGGGCCGCGGTCCGAAGGCAACAAGCCATTGTCATGAGCCGTCATGCTCCCGGCTCGCTTCTCTCGTAAAGCGGATCGTCATGTGGTCGTGGCGCCTCGAGATGACAACATGGAGCGCGTGCTCCTTCGCGACGACGAGAGCGATATCGCTCCAATCGTCTGACGAAACACCAAACTCTCCTGCGCGGATTGACAGTGTCATCGCGTCCACCACGTCGGACGATGTGGCGACGAGCGTGCGGCAGGAGGTGCGCAAATGGGCCTCAGTGCGTCCCCGTGCGGCCAATTCGTCCTCTATCGATTGCTGGTACGGCTGCTGCTGGATCGCCATCTTTAGAACCTCCGCCGCTGTCTCGTCACTTTGTTCCGGTAACAAGCGTGCCTCGACAGCAGTCAACGGCGTGTCAACGAAGGCTCTGTCGCGCTCAACGTCGGCTCAATATGGGCGAGCAGTGAAGATTATTCGATTGACCGGCGCGTTCGTTTGCGGGCTACAACGGACACCGCATATCACGATGCTGGACGTAATCTCGGACAATGCCGATTTCCTAATCGCCGCGGCGAACACGCGCCTGACGCATCGCTGGTGCCGACGATGCTCAATCAGCGACGAGACAAGGCGTCGACGATACCGCTGACCACATCGATCACTTCGACTGCGTTGTGGCTATTCACAGCCGTCGTCTTCGCCTCGATCAGCCTCTGGATCACGATGTGCGCGGCGATCGTCACGGCGACCCTCTGGGCGATCATCGCCGCGCAGCGGTTCATATACGGGGATCCTGCATCGGAGGGCGGACGAGGTTTCGATTGAGAAGACGCGGTCCAGTTCGGCTCGGTGATATAGCGCGGGGCGTGTGGCCCCGCCTAATGAGCGCTGGTCGTCCTGGCCGGGGGAGGTCCCAAGTAGTCCCGGACCATGAGCCAGCCCGCGATGCCGAGGGCACTGAATATTAGTGGCAGCCACCACTCACCGACAACGATCCCTCCGACTACCGCGAGAATCGCCGGAAACATCGACTGGGCGTAGCCGATTGTAATCAAGTTCGTGCGGGGAGATGCCGCCCGGGTCTGGCCCGGCAGATTGACGAATCGTGCGATGAACAAGTCAGCAACGGCAACGAATAGAAAAGCCGCGGCGATAAGCACCTTGTTGAAGGATGGCACCCTTGAATCGATAACGATAGATCCGACAAGCCCCAGAGCCGTCGCAGCAACAATAACCCATAAACTAATGCGCGGCATCAGTTCCTCAATCTTCTGCTCTTCAGATTTCGCCTCCATAACCACCTCCTGCTAGAAGACTGCGGCGACGCCGACTAGCGTCCACCACAGTCCGAACATCACGATGAATACCCCGCGAATTCTTGGCGGGATCCAGTCAACTTTCGATCCTCGTAACAAACCGGCGGTCTGCCTGGGTTTTATGAGGAAGAACGACCCGACGTATACGCAAGTAAGCCCGATGAAGATAAAAGGAGGACCCAGTAGAGGGCTATGGTCCTCAGCTCCGAGCGCCAAGGCAACGAAGGCCGAGACTATGCCACCAGCCAGACCGACCAGTAAGCCAATTACCGGTATCACCGGAATCTGTTGGCGCATTCGGCTTCCTTCCATGTTTGCTAGATATCAGACGGCGATCGGCCATTCTATCGTTACGGCAGCGGGCGCAGCTCGCCGGACGCCGCGCCTTAGCCCCGGTTCGTCACGAACCGGTAGCCGACGCCCGGCTCCGTGACGATGTAGCGGGGCGCCTGCGGGTCCGGCTCGATCTTCTTGCGCAGGCGGGCGACGTACACGTGCAGATAGTGCGCCTCGTCGCCGTATTCGGGGCCCCAGACCCGGCGCAGCAGCATGCTGTCCGTGATCAGCTTGTCCGGCTGCGAGGCGAAGGCGCGCAGCAGCTCGTACTCCGTCGGCGAGAGGTGCACCTCCAACCCGGCCACTCGCACGACCCGCTGCGCCACGTCGATCTCCAGCTCGCCGGTGCGGAAGACGGGCTCGGCGCCGGCGTCCGGAGCGGCGGTGTGCCGCAGCGCCACGCGGATGCGCGCGAGCAGTTCGTCGACGCCGAACGGCTTGGTCAGGTAATCGTCCGCGCCGAGGTCGAGCGCCTCGACCTTCTCGCGTTCGGCGCCGCGCACCGAGAGGACGATGATCGGCGTGGCGCCGTCGCTGCGGACCTCGCGCACGATCTCTTTGCCGTCGATATCCGGCAGGCCAAGGTCGAGCAGTATGAGGTCGGGCCGGCGTCGCTTGTAACTGTCGAGCCCCGCCCGGCCGTTGTCGGCGGTCTCGACCTGGAAGCCGTGCGCCGAGAGGTTCGTCTTCAGAGCGCGCGCGATGCCGGGCTCGTCTTCGATCACGAGGATCCGCGCGCCCCCCCGACCGGCGTCCGCCTGGACGGAGCCCGTCATGCCGTTTCCTTCTTCTCGGCGGGTGATTCTGTCTCGGTAGCGGGCACGGGCAGCGTAAAGACGAAGCGCGCTCCTCCGCCTTCGCGGTTCTCGACGCGAATGCCGCCGCCGTGCGCCTCAACTAGGCCTTTGGCGACGGCGAGACCGAGACCGCTGCCCTGTGCCCGGCCGGAATCCGAGGCGCGGTAGAAGGCGTCGAAGAGGCGCGGGATGATGGCCTCCGGTATTCCCGGCCCGCGGTCGGCCACCTCCACCTCGACCTGGTCGCCGGCCGCGCGGGCGGACACGCAGACCTCGGTGCCCGCCGGGGTGTACTTCACCGCATTCTCGATGAGATTCGAGATCACCTGGTCGATCTCCACGTAGTCGAACATGACCGGCGGCAGGCCATCCGGAACGTTAATGACGAGTCTATGGCCCGCGGTCACGGCCCGCAGCCGGCCGGCGACCTCGTTAATCAGGGAGCTGAGGTCGTACCAGGACTTCTCGGGGCGAATGCTGCCCGCTTCGATGCGCGAGAGGTCGAGAAGGTTCCCCACGAGCCGGTTTAACCTCTGCGCCTCGGTCTCGATCGCCGCGGCGAATTCGCCACGCTGGTCTTCTGTCCACGAGACGTCGTCCTGGCGCAGGCTTCCGGCCGACGCCATGATCGAGGAGAGAGGCGTCCTAAGGTCGTGCGAGACGGCGTTGAGGAGGGCTTTGCGCAATTCGTCGGTCCGGCGCAGGACTTCGGCCTCCGTCGCCTCGCGCTGGAGGCTCATACGCTCGAGCGCGAGCCCGAGCTGGTGCGCGACGGCGGAGAGCAGACGGTCATCCGCGGGACCGAACTCGCGCGCTCCCGGCGCGGGCACAAGGATAATCGACCCGACGGGCTGGCCGCGCATGCTCACTGGCACGCTTCGGACGTGGTCGAGCCTCCGCCGCGCGGTCGGCGGTACGACGCGGATCCAGCGGCCGGGCTGGCCACGCTGCTCTGCGGTAGGCGGCTGGCCGCCGCCGAGCACCATCGCGGCGGGTCCAAGCGCCTCTCGAGCGAGCGCGATGGCCTCGCTGTCACCGGTGTCGGCCTGCACCCTGATGGGGCTCTCTTTGCCGAACACGATGATGACTGCCGACAGCTCGAGCTCGGTCCTAATTCGCTCGGCGACAGCGGTGAGGGCGCGCTCGAGTTCCGGGTCGGCCATCAGGCGCACGACGTCGTACAGCACGACGGCTTCGCGCTCGCGTGACTCGGCTTCGCGGGCCCTCTGACGCAGGAGGGCGGTGAGCTGGCCGGTGATGACGCCGGCGATGAGAAGGAGGAGGAGCGCTACGACCTCGTCGTTGCTGGTCACGCTCAGCGTGTAATGCGGTTCGACGAAGAAGAAGTTGAAGGCGAGAAAGGAGGCGGCCGAGGCAAGGATCGCCGCGCCTCGGCCGAACAAGACGGCGCTCGCCATCACCGCCAGGAGATAGAGCATCGAGGCGTTGCCGACGTCCGCTACCACGCGAATGAGAGCGACAGCGCCGGTCACCAGCGCCGTAAGCGCGAGGGCACAAAGGTAGCCGAACCAGGGTCGGGATAAGATCGAGCCGTTCATCACTAATTTGAGTTTAGCGTCGGCGCTTGAATAACATCGAATCGGTGGTGATATGACGGAGGGCAAGCGTCCGCGCTCATTTGTCCGCATACCGCGCCGCCTCCGGAAATCGCGCGAACCTCCTTCGCATTCTGACGACGACCGCAAATCACGACCGCCGGTCGACGCGAGCTCGCATCTAGACGAGGGGCACCACTCCGAGCGGATCGTCATCCCGCGGCATGAGCGCGCCGCTCCCGGAAAGTCACCACTCGGGATCGAGCTGCGCGAGGTCAGATACGGTTCGACCGCTCGCACGCCGTATCTCCGGGTCATCCCGAGTCAACTGAGCTTCAAGTCGGTAGCGCCGGGATATATATCCGCCACCGAGATCAGCAGCAGACCCCGAGGCCGAATCGAGCGGCTCGTCCAGGCGATAAAGGGCATCGTCCTCGGGAGTCCGTTCGCGACTGCGCGGATCGCGGAGGAGCGCCTGACGAAACTCAAGGCGCTCGCGATCTTTTCGTCGGACGCGCTGTCGTCGAGCGCCTACGCAACCGAGGAGATCCTGCTGATCCTCCTGCTCGCCGGATCGAACAACCTCCACTACGCACTTCCCATCGCCGGCGTAATCGCGCTCCTTATCGTCATCGTGACCGCGTCGTACAGGCAAACGATACGCGCGTATCCGAGCGGCGGCGGCGCTTATGTCGTTGCGCTCGAGAACCTGGGCCGCGGCGCGGGGCTGACGGCGGGCGCAGCGCTGCTCGTCGACTACGTGCTGACGGTCTCCGTTAGCGTTGCTGCGGGGATCGCCGCTGTCACCTCGGCAATTCCCGAACTTCACGACTTCCGGGTGCCCTTGGGGGTGGCGGTCATCGCTTTGATGACGATCGGGAACCTGCGCGGCATACGCGAAGCGGGCACTCTGTTCGCGCTGCCGACCTATTTCTTCATCTTCTCGATGACCATGGTGATCGTTGTCGGCATTGTGCGCGTGGCTTTTGGCGACGCGCCTGGATCGCTGTTGCACGAGGCGCCTCCGGAACGGCAGGTCGTGGCGACGCAAGGGCTCACGCTGTTTCTGCTCATGCGAGCATTCTCGTCTGGAAGCGCGGCGCTGACAGGCATCGAGGCTATATCGAACGGAGTCCCTGCGTTCAAGTCGCCCGAAGTCCCTAATGCGCGTACGACTATGACGACAATGGCAGGCATCCTGATCTTTCTTTTCCTCGGCATCACCTTCCTCACTTCACGGTTCGGTTTCGTGCCAAGCGAAGACGAGACAATCGTATCCAAGCTCGGGGCGGAGGTCCTGGGCAGGAACATGCTGTACTACGTCTACCAGGTGGCGACGGCACTCGTCCTCTTCCTCGCCGCGAATACGAGCTACAACGGCTTCCCGCCGCTCGCCGCTATCCTCGCCCGCGACCGCTTCCTGCCGAGGCAGTTCAGCTTCCGGGGAGACCGGCTCGCTTACTCGAACGGCATCATGCTGCTTGCCGGTGCGGCGGCGGTCTTGCTGGCGGCGTTCGGCGGGGAGGTCACGCGGCTGATTCCCCTGTACGCGTTCGGCGTCTTCGTCTCGTTCACGCTATCGCAGTCCGGCATGGTCAGGCACTGGCTGCGAGTAAAGGAGTTCGGCTGGAAGACCGGCCTCTTGATCAGCGCTCTCGGCGCGGTGGCGACCGCCGTCGTTGCGGTCATTATTCTCGGCACGAAGTTCACGCACGGCGCCTGGCTCTCCGTACTCATGATGATCCTCCTGATGGGAATGTTCGCCTTGATCCGGCGCCATTATGACTGGTTCCAAGCAAAGATCGCCGTGGACCCAGCGTCTCTGCCCGCCGGCGTTCCCCCGGCCGCATCGGTAGAGCACGGCGCGCCGCGCGACCATGTAATCGTGCCGGTCGACGGAATCAACAAGATTTCGTGCGGTGCGATCGCGATGGCGCGTGAGATATCCACCATGGTGACCGCCGTCCACGTATCGGAAAATCGGGAAGAAGCGGAACGCTTCGCCAAAGAATGGGAGCGAGCCGTCCCGGACGTACCGCTGCTCGTCATCGAGTCCCCTTATCGGGCGTTTGTGGCGCCGATGCTCGCCTACCTCGAACGGCTCGACGAGCAGGAGGAGCAGCGGATTACGGTCATCCTGCCCACTTTCGTGCCCAGACACTGGTGGGAGCGGATCCTCCACAACCGCGACGTCCTGCGTCTGCGCCCCTTCCTCAAGGGCCGGCCGGGCCTGCGGGTCGTCGACTTCCCCTACCAGTTGTACGAGGACAGGCCACCCGAGAGCCGCCCGCCCAGCAGCAGCGCGCCGACCTAGTACGCAGAACGCCCCGGCAGCTCACCTCGAGGTATTAGAAGCGTTGAGGGGAGCCGCCACGCCCGCGCTCCGGTGCCCATCCACCCACGAAATATTGAGCGAATGTTGAGTGAGGCGGGTGCAGGCGTGCCTTCGCTCTTGCTTACCATCGAAGTGGTGCTGCCATGACGGAACTAAACCACCGAGGTTCGTTCGTCCGAATACCGCGCGGACGGCGGAAGTCCGCCAAATCGAGTCTGCCCTCTCGCAGCGACGACAAGCCCGTGGACGGTCACGTGCCCGTCTGGGCGCCGCCCGACTCGGTAACGTCGCACGAAGTCGGCCACCCGTCGGAGCGAATCGTCATTCCCCGCCACGATCGGGCGGGGCCCGCGGCGTCGGGGCTCGGGATAGAGCTGAGGGAGGTTAGGTTCGGTTCGACGGCTAGGACGCCTTATTTGCGCGTCGTCCCGAGTCAGCTCAGCTTCAAATCCGTCGCCCCGGGTTACATCGCCGCCACGGAGGTAAGCAGCCGCCCGCGTGGCCGCATCGAGCGCACCGTCCAGGCGATCAAGCGCGTCGCTCTCGGCAGCCCCTTCGCCACCTCGCAGCTGATCCATGAGCGGCTGACGAAGATGAAAGCGCTCGCGATCTTTTCGTCAGACGTGCTCTCCTCGTCCGCATATGCGACCGAAGAGATCCTGCTCGTCCTATTGCTAGCCGGCTCAGGGGCCCTCCACAACGGCCTGCCAATCGCGGCCGCTATTGTGCTACTGCTGGCGATTGTCACCCTCTCATACCGCCAGACCATCAAGGCCTACCCGAGCGGCGGTGGGGCATACATCGTCGCACACGATAACCTGGGCCGCACGCCGGGGCTCATCGCAGCTGGCGCTCTACTGGTCGACTACGTGCTCACCGTCTCGGTTAGCGTTGCCGCGGGCGTGGCGGCTGTCACGTCCGCCGTCCCGGAGGTTCACGACCTCCGCGTCCCGATGGGTGTCGCCGTCGTTGCTCTCATCACGCTCGGCAACCTTAGAGGCGTGCGCGAGTCGGGGACGATATTCGCAGCACCGACGTACTTTTTCCTGTTAATGATGGGCGCGTTGATCCTCACCGGCCTCGCGAAAGTAATGCTGGGGGAGACGCCGGGTTCGCTCCTGCACGAGGCGCCGCCGCAGGAACAGGTTGTCGCCACGCAGGGCCTGAGCCTGTGGCTCATCTTCCGCGCATTCTCGTCGGGCTGCTCCGCGCTCACCGGGACGGAGGCGATCTCCAACGGAGTGCCGGCGTTCAAGCCGCCGGAGAGCCAAAATGCCCGCACGACTCTCACGATGATGGCCTTCATCCTCGGCTTCATCTTCATCGGCGTGACGTTCCTGACCAGCCGCTATGGGCTCGTGCCGAACGAGAAGGAGACGATCGTTTCGCTGCTCGGCCGGGACGTATTCGGCGACAACGTCCTCTACTACGCCTACCAGGCGGCGACGGCGCTGGTGCTGTTCCTCGCCGCGAACACGAGTTTCGCCGACTTCCCCCGGCTGTCCGCCATCCTAGCGAGAGACAAGTTCATGCCGCGCCAGTTCGCATTCAAGGGCGACCGCCTCGCCTTTTCGAACGGGATCATGTTGCTGGCGGGGGCCGCCGCGCTGCTGCTCATCGTCTTCGGCGGCAACGTGACGAACCTCATTCCACTGTACGCCGTTGGCGTCTTCGTCTCCTTCACGCTATCGCAGTCGGGCATGGTCCGGCACTGGTGGCGGCTGCGCGAGACCGGCTGGCGAGGAAGTCTCGTCATCAACGGCACAGGCGCCATCGCCACGGCGGCGGTGGCCGTGATCATCACGACGACGAAGCTCAGCGGAGGCGCCTGGATCTCGATCATCGCTATGGGATCACTCGTCCTCATGTTCGCTCTCATCCGCCGCCACTATGACTGGTTCCAGCGCAGGACCGCGGTTGACGAGAATTCGCTTCCAGTGCGCGTGCCACCGGCGCCAAGCAGCGAGGCGCCGCGCGATCATGTGATCGTGCCGGTCGACGGCCTGAACGAGATCGCGCTGGGCGCGATCAGCATGGCGCGCGAGATCTCGCCCCTCGTGACCACCGTCCATCTCACTGACGACCGCGAGCAGGCGGAAGAACTGCGAAAACGCTGGGAGCGCGCAGTGCCCGACGTTCCGCTGCTCATCATCGAGTCACCGTACCGCGCTTTCGTCGCTCCGATGCTCGCGTACCTGGAACGGCTCGATGAGCAGGAGCATATGCGCATCACGGTCATCCTGCCGACTTTCGTGCCGCGGCACTGGTGGGAGCGCATCCTGCACAACCGCGACGTCCTGCGCCTGCGCCCCTTCCTTAAGGGCCGGCCGGGCCTGCGCGTCGTCGACTTCCCGTACCAGCTGTACGAGGAGAAGCACGCCCAGAGGCACGCGTCCGGCGGTGCCGCGGCTGCGTAGTTCTTCCCGCGTTCCGATGAGAATGCCGGGCTGGATGCTATTAAGACGCGAGAATCGGGGGATACCGTACCACCGAGCGTCTGCGGGGCTTGCCGGGGATGCCGGGGGCGGCGAACGTGGATCTACTTCTGAAACTGGAGAAACCAGTACTCGTAACTATCGACGAGCGCCATCAAGCTGGCCTCGATGATGTTCGGCGAAGTGCCCACCGTCCACCAAGTGAATTCGCCCGCAGCAGACTCGATCAACACGCGTGTAACGGCTTCCGTCGAGTGGTGGCTGTCAATGATATGCACTTTGAAGTCGGTTAGACGAAGGGTGGCAATGCCGGGGTACTGTCCAACGATGGCGGCGCGCAGGGCCTTGTCGAGCGCATCCACCGGGCCGACGCCTTCGTGGTCGGCATGGCCCTTCCATTCACGGTTGCTCTTGCGCACCATCACGGTCATGCGCACGCCGGCAATGTACTCACGCTCGCCCGTCCGCGGATCAGTGCGCCGGCCGGGTTCGATCGTGACCTTGTGGCTGGTGATCTCGAACGGGGGCTTGTATTCGCCGAGCATGCGGCGCACGAGCAGCTCGAACGATGCCTCGGCGCCTTCGTACTGCCAGCCGAGTGCTTCCCTCTCCTTAACGTGGTCACGGATCGAGCGAGCCTGGTCGAGGGAGACCTCGATACCGCGCTCGTGAAGCTTGCGGACGACATTGCCGATGCCGGCGAGTTCCGAGATGAGGAAGCGATTGGTGTTTCCCACACGCTCCGGCACGACGTGCTGGTACGACCATTCTTCCTTGGCCACAGCGGCTGCGTGCAGCCCGGCTTTGTGCACAAAGGCGGCTGAGCCCACATAGGCCTGGCGAGGGTTCGGCGGCTGGTTCGCGATCTCGGCCACGTAGTGAGCCACTTCGGTAAGGCGAGACAGCTGCTCATCGCTCACGACATCGATTCCCAGCTTCAGCTTGAGGTTGGCGATGATGCTAAAGAGATTGGCATTGCCACACATGTCCCCGTAGCCGTTCGCGGCGCCCTGGACCTGCGTCGCACCCGCCTCTACGGCAGCAAGACTACCAGCCACCGCCACGTCGGCGCCGTTGTGTGTATGAATACCGACCTCGCAGGGTACTTCCTTAACGACGGCGCGTACGATTTCCGAAATGCGGGAGGTTATGGTGCCGCCGTTCGTGTCGCACAACACAGCGCAGTCGGCACCTGCCGTGGCAGCGGTCTTCAGGCATTGAACCGCATAATCCCGATTCGCCTCGAGACCGTCGAAGAAATGCTCGGCGTCGAGAAAGACTGTTCGCCCGGCCTCCTTCAAAAGCCGAACTGAATCGCCGATCATGGCGAGATTCTCTTCGAGCGTCGTCTCCAGGACATGGGTGACGTGGCGGTCGTGCGCTTTGGCGACGATCGTGACAACCGGTGTGTTGGCCTCGAGCAGCGCCTTCAAGTTCGGGTCGGTGTCCGCGCGTCCGCGGGCCTTGCGAGTGGAGCCAAACGCAGCGAGGTGGGCGTTCTTGAGGTTCATCTCCGATATGCGGGCAAAGAACTCGATGTCCTTGGGGTTCGACCCGGGGTAGCCCCCTTCGATGTAGTGGACGCCTAGTTCGTCCATCCGCCGGGCGATCTTGATCTTATCGTCAACCGACAGCGAGATACCCTCCATCTGCGTGCCATCGCGAAGGGTCGTGTCGTATAGCTCGACGCGGTCTTTCATGGTGAATACAAGTGTAGCCGACGCTGAAAATGCGCGGAAGGTTACGGATGGTGACCCCGCTCGTTTAGACGGAGCCCACTCTTTCGAAATCTATAGTAAACCGACACGAGGTGAAAATCCGTATGCTTGTATTGGAGGGATAAGACGATGCGCAGATTGCGTGCGACAAGAATGCTGGCCCTGGCAGTTGTCGTCCTCGCTCTGGCGGCGGGCAGCGTGGCCGCCGTCGCGGCGACCCGTGGCGGCGACGATGGGCCCCGCCGGGCGACCGCCCAGGAGCAGACACCGACGCCGGCTCCCGAGGCGAAGGCCTGGCTCGGGGTCAGCGTGAAGCAGTCCGACAAGCCGGCCGGCCTCGCGATCAAGCACGTCGTGCCTGACAGTCCGGCGGCAGGCGCCGGCCTAGAGCCAGGCGACGTGATCACCGCGATCGACGGTCAAGCCGTTACAAAATTCGACGACCTCAAGAATGCTGTCGAGGCCAAGGCGGTCGGGGATGAGGTGACCCTGAGTGTCGTCAAGAACGGCCGGGACCACCTGGATGCCGGAGCCGAAGACTTCAAGGCCACCTTAAAGGCACGGCCGGCACACGCGGACATCAAGAACCAGATCGGTGATCGCATCGGCAAGTTGTTCGACCGGTTCGTGAACGGGCAGTTCCGGTATCTCGATGAGAACGGCAAGACAGTAACGATCGAGGTAACTGCGGGCACGGTAAAGAGTGTGAGCGCCAGCGAGATCACGCTTGATGTCAACGGCGACGAAGGCGACAAGTCGTTCTCGATTCCAGAGGGCGTCACGGTGCCGGACGGACTGAAAGAGGGCGATCGGGCGGCCGTTATCGTGAAGGATGGAATGGTGACGCATGTAATCAGCGGGCACTTCCCATTCCTGCCCGGACTGCTCCCTGACGGGCTAAAGCCCTTTCATGAAGGCCCGAAGCCAACTCCGCAGAGTTCCAACAGCACGCCTCAAACCTGATCGGGTCTTTGCCGCTTCTCGAAGCGCTGTCCGCTTCGCATTCCGGTTGATGAACGTTAATCCTTCTCCAATATCCCGCTAATGTTCCAACGATAGTCTGCTCCTTAGACAAACAACGAGAGCGGAAAGGAGCGGCGACGTGGAGATCAAGGCGGCACAAACCAGCCACAAGGGGAGCGGAAAGCATCTCGTCCTGGCGGACGAAAGGGCGAACGCCGGGGCGCTCCTCGAGAAGCTGCGCGAGGTAGCTCTGCACGATCGGGAAGCGACGTTCACCCTCCTCGTCCCAGCGAAGCCGGCAGGGCGCTCGCTCACATGGACTGAAGGCCAGAG
>Ga0209801_1001675_pt1 | contig 13595 bp, 13 predicted proteins | sample GraSoiAngelo_127_FD_185884 | JGI IMG/M metagenome (GOLD analysis project Ga0209801, IMG submission 185884) | Grasslands soil microbial communities from the Angelo Coastal Reserve, California, USA - 14_0927_09_40cm (SPAdes) (version 2) | ecosystem: Environmental > Terrestrial > Soil > Grasslands ... | reverse complement strand
CGACGCCGTCGTGCGTCTGTATCAATGACGAATGCGAGTGCTGGCAGCTCTTCAGCCACACGCAGTTGCCCACTAACGCGACAGCCGACACGCAACCCACGCTGCCGGTCGACGTGACCTTCCTGCGTCGCGAGTGGAGCGGGAGCACGCCGATCGACCGCGCGGTCACTATTCCGGTCACGGTCACCGTGCTCCAGAATTGTCTCTGCGGAGGAAATCCATGCTGACGCTCGCGGAATACGTCAGGGGTTGGCATACGCTGGCGTTCCTGCTGGGGATGCCGTTTCTCATGGGGATCAAGTGCAACGGCTGCAGCGACCCGCTGGTGTGTCTCGACTGTCGACGGGAGCCACTCGGCGTCAACAGTGTGTGTCCGAACCACACCGTCAGCTGCAGCGTGCAGCTCAGAACGAGCCGGACGGAAGGGTTCACGATCACTCGCTCGACGTTCTTCTTGCACGACTTTCCTACGAGCACCTACGAGGACTCGCATGACGATGGGCTGGTCTCGATCCCTCCAGGGAGCACGGGCGTCTCCAGCAAGGACCACGGGACGACGTTCGGTCCTGACCGGTCGCTGCTGAGCACGGGGGCGAAGTTTTTGATCGACGGTGAGTTCGATGTGCACAACGACACCACGCAGGAGACGACGACGGTGTATGTCACCGGGGAAGACGTGGACGTGCTCGACTGCCGCTGCAACGGCCTGCCCTGCGAGAATTGAGCCGGCACGTGAGGGCGCCGCGGAAACGCGGCGCGGGAGCTGATCCCGCGCCGCCGTGAGACGAGGAGCGAAGCTCCTTACGGACAGGTCACGACGCCGTCGAGCTGGAACGGCTGCTCGGTGACGCAGCTGCCGCTCGTGCCATCGCAGTCGGCGTCGGTCGAGCACTTCTTGTTGGCTTTCGTGGTGCTGTCGGGCTTGCACACGCCGAACGAGGTCTCGACTTGGCAGGCGCCGTTCGGACAATCGGCGTCGCGCTGACAGGACGCACCCGCGTTGTCGCTCGCGGGGCTACAGGTGAACGGTGGCTTGGCGTCGGCGAGGTTGCAGACGCCGCCGGGGCACTCGGCGTCATGCTGGCAGCTCGCGCCGTCGTTGGAGCCGCCATTGCACGAGCCGAGCAGGCTGCAATCGCTGCACGTGACGTTCGACCACGTCGCTGAACCCCCGAGCATGTCGTTCAGCCAATCGACGAACGTTTCGACGGGGCCGTGAGTCTCGGTGTAGACGCGGTTGCTGCCCCAGATCGTGTGCCGCGAGCCCGGGCCGATGTAGTATCTGTAATTGCTCGCGCCGCTCGCGGCATCTGTGGAATGTTGCACCATCTCGCGATTCCACTCGCACGTGCTGTGCCACCAGCTGCCGGCGTCGGGAATGCCGTTCACCATGACGTTGTAGAAGAACGTCTGGCTGCCGCTGCCCCCGTCGTACGCCGTCGTGTACTGCCCGAAACGGCTACCACGCGGAGCATAGTGGTTCACACCCGCCGTCGCGTAGTAATTTGCGCCGGCGATGTAGAGGGCGGCAATCGTGAGCGTAGTGATGTCGGGGGCGAGACCGATGTAGGTGGGCAGGTTCTTCTCGACGTCCCAGGCCGGGTTCAGGTCGTTCACCAAGAAGTCCTGGGTGATCACGCCGCTTCCGGCATCGGCGACCACATTGAACGTCGATGCGGGATACGCCTCATGGAGATAAATGCCGTGCAGGATCGCGCCGTACGCGCCCGCGCTCGAGCCGGTGACGAAGACCTCGGAGGGGTTGACGAAGTGCTCGCGCGCGAACTTCTCGACGACCCTAGCGTTCACGAAGCCTCTGTGCTCGATGCCGTTCATGTTCGAGTCACCCCAGTGGACGTCACCGGTACAGTATGCGACGAACACCGCGCTCCAATTGCGGAAGGGGTTCAGTGGATTGGTGAGATCGGCGAAGCCGGTCGTCGTGTTGGAAGGATTGTCAGCATCGCTGACGGCCATTTTGTACACCGGCACGCTGCACGTGAGATCGTCCCAGCACGCACCGCCGCCCTGGAAGTAGACCAGCAGCTTGTTCACGTCGTCCCCCGTCCCGCGCTTGAAGAAGAACTCGTAGGGCGTTCCATGCGAGCAGATCGGGTGCAGGATCGTCCCGCCATAGGTGATGTCGGACGACGGCGTCCTCCCCGTCCATGCGGACGGGAGGTCCGGCGAGGTCGTGGTGTTGGACACCTCCTCGCTATCCATCACCGACATCGCGCCATCGACATCGCCCGACGTCGCGGCGGTGGGGCAGGAGCCGGCTATTCCGTTGTACGTGGCGATGAACTTGTTGCGCACGGCGGTGTGTGCCGCGTCGCGGGCCGTTCCCTGCGGGTCAGAATTGAATTTCTTGAAGTACGAGCTCTCGGCCTTCAAGAACCCGCCGCACTCGTTTGCCGCTGCCCGGATCAGCTTGGCGCCGCACTTGGCCTCCGACGCATTGGTCAGGTCGAGTCCCGTGTTGATCATCGTCACGATGCTGCCGACCGCGCTGTCGATCGCAGCGCCCATCTCGGTGCCGGTCAGCGACGTCTCGTCGCACTCGGCGCCACGGGACACCGCCTTCTCGTTCGCTCTGTCGAAGGCGTCCGAGAGCTTGACCGTGGCCGTGCTGATGGCGGTATCGCGCGCGCTCGCGTCCTGGTTCGTGTCCCACTTGGCCCAGACCTTGAGATCAACCCCGCATTTCTTCGCCTCGCTCTTGAGCTTGGCCGCGGCGCACTGCCGCGGGAATTCAAAGACCGTGCTGTGATTGTGAACTATCACACTGGCAACCGCGGGCGATGCGCTGAGCGCAAGTCCGACGACGGCACGAATTGCGCCCGCCAAGGGTCCCATCCTCGACATGGCTTCTCCTCCTTAGACGCGAGAGGTGCGGGCTAGCTGACGTGAGGGAGACCGTCGCATGTACGGGAGTACAAAGTCAAGGAAAATTCTTGTGGCGACGGCCGCTCTCGGCGCCGTCGGCGGGATGGGGAGCGAGGTTCAGCGGCCGAGGATCAATCAGCCGGCCTTCCGGAGCGTCGCGCTCTTCTCCGCGAGGCAGGCGAGGAGGTCCTCCCAGGACTTGACGAACGCGGCGGCCCCTTCGCGCTGGAGCTCGGCGGCCAGGGCATCGACGTCGACGCCCGCGCGCGCGAAGCGGTCGAGCACCTCCTCCGCGTCGCCGCCGTCGTGCGGCAGCATGGGGCCGATGTCGCCGTGGTCGGCGAGCGCGAGCAGCGTCTGCTCCGGCATCGTGTTCACCGAGTGCGGCGCGGCGAGCGATTTCACGTAGAGCACGTCCGACGCCTTCGGGTCCTTCGTCCCGGTGCTCGCCCACAAGAGCCGCTGGGAGCGAGCGCCGACGTTGAGGAGCCGGAGCCAGCGGTCGGAGGCGAGAAGGTCGCGATAGGCCTTGTACGTGCGCTTCGCCATCGCGATGCCGAGCTGGTCGTGGAGCGCCGGCGGCACCTTGCCCGCCACCGCTACGTCCCAGCGGCTCACGAAGAGCGAGGCAACCGACCCGACGTGCGGGTTCAGGCCAGCCGCCACCCGCCGCTCGACGCCGCGGACGTACGCCTGCGCGGCCGCGAGGTACTGCTCGCGCGAGAAGAGGAGGGTCACGTTGATCGGCACCCCGGCGAAGATCGCCTCCTCGATCGCCGGGATACCCTCCCGCGTGCCGGGGATCTTGATGAAGAGGTTCGGGCGGTTGGCCCGGGCGTAGAGCGCCTTCGCGGCCGCCACGGAGCCGGGCGTGTCGTAGGCGAGCGTCGGCGAGAGCTCGAGCGAGACCCAGCCGTCCACCCGGTTGGTCGCCTCGTGGACGGGACGGAAGAGGTCGGCGGCCTGCCGGAGGTCGGCGAGCGCGAGCTCGAAGAAGAGCTCCTCGCCCGCCTTCCCGGCCGCCGTCTGCTCACGGATGGCGGCGTCGTAGTCGTGGCTGTTCTTGATCGCGTGGTCGAAGATCGTCGGGTTGGAGGTCAGTCCGGTGACCGACAGCTCCCTCACGTAGCGCGCGAGCGTGCCGCTCGCGAGCATGGCGCGCGTGATGTTGTCGAGCCAGATGCTCTGGCCGGCGTCGTGCAGCCGTTGCGTTGCCTTCATGTGTCCTTCCTCCCGAACGCGGATCGGTCGTAGCGGAGCAGCTCGCCGATGCGCGCGATCGTGATGTCCGCCGGCGGGTACGTGGCGACGTCGGCGGCGTGCGCGTAGTGGCCCTGTCGCGGGAACACCGTCGTCAGGCGCTCGCCCCACACCTTCTTGCAGGCGGTCAGCAGGCGGATCTTGTCGTCGACGAGGACGTAGTGCTCGGCGGGGAAGCGCCGCTCCACGTCGTCCAGCTCCCGCTCCTTGTGGATGTAGATCAGGACGCGGCCCTCCACCGCGTCGAACAGCCCGGAGCACTCGACCTTGCGCGGCTGGAAGACCACGTCGCCGTCGGACAGGATGACCGTCGGGCCCCAGGCGGCGAGGTGCTCGATCACATCGAGCGATTCCGGATAGAGGCGGTTCGCGAAGGGGTAGTTCACCAGGAACGAGGACACCGCGAGGAGATGGGGATCGCGCGGGTGCTCGACGCGATAGCGCTGGAGCGCGCCGAGGTAGTCGGCGTAGCCGAGCTCGGCGCGGAGCGCCTCGAAGATCGCCCAGTATCGCTCCTGCCGCTCCGCCCCGACCTCGCGCGTCAGGTGGCGCTTCAAGTCGGCGGCGACGCGGTCGTTGTCGATGAGCGTGTTGTCGACGTCGAGCAGGAAGACGATCGGGCTGCGTGCAGCCATCATCGCGTCGCCTGCCGGTCCCAGAGCCGGAACCCACCGACGAAGGCGTTCCGATTGTCGACCCATCGCGCGCCGTCGGGGAGGTGCTTCAACCGCTTGGCATTGCCGCCGCCGAGCACGACGTCGTCCGCCTCCAGGGCTCGCTTCAGGAGCTCGGTGACCTCCGCCACGTGCCGGCGCCACCGCTTCTTCCCGAAGCGCTCGAGCCCGCGCACCCCCACGTAGTCCTCGTAGGTGCGGCCGTTCTTGTACGGCAGGTGCGCGAGCTCCATGGGCTCGAGGACGCCGTCGATGATCATCGCCGATCCGAGGCCGGTGCCGAAGCCGAGGAACAGCATGCGCCCGTGCCGGTAGCTGCCGAGCGCCTGCATGGCCGCGTCGTTGGTGACCCGGACGGGGCGGCCGAACGCCCGTTGGAAGTCGAAGCCCACCCAGCCGCGGCCGAGGTTGTGGGGCTCAGCGACCGGTCGGCCGTGGACGACGACCCCGGGATAGCCGATCGACACCACGTCGTAGCGCCAGTCGGCGGTGAGCCGCTTGACCGCCGCCACCATCTCGCGGGCGGTCATCGACGGACCCGACTCGATCTGGCGCGGTTTGCGCTGCCCGGTAGCGAGCACCTTCACGTGCGTGCCGCCCACGTCGATCACGAGCACCCTCGGCCGGCGGATCCCGGCCGCCCGGCGCGGGCGGGTCAGCTTGTCGGGCTGTGCCATCCGCCGATCTCGGCCGTCAGCGCCTCGGCCTCTCGGGGACCCCAGCTGCCGCACTCGTACTCGTACACCCGTGTCGTCGATCCGAGGATGGGCTGAACGATTGCCCACGCCGCCTCGACGGCGTCCTCGCGCGCGAAGAGCGTCGGGTCGCCCTCCATGGCCTCGCCGAGCAGACGCTCGTAGGCGTCCATCTCCTCGGCGTCGGGATGGTGCACCACCCGGAGCTCCGTCGGCTCCGTGTCCATCTGCTCGCCGGGGCGCTTCACGCGCGCCCCGATGGCAATCGTGACGTCCGGGCTCAGGCGGAAGCGGACGTAGTTGGTGTCGCCCGGGCAGAGGCGGCTGAGCGGCGGCCGGCGCAGCGTGACCAGCACCTCCGTGGTGGTGGTGGCGAGGCATTTGCCCGCCCGGATGAAGAAGGGCACGCCGTCCCAGCGCCAGGAGTCGATGTGCAGGCGCACGGCCGCGAAGGTCTCCACCGTCGAGCCCGGGGCGACGCCGTCCTCCTTCCGGTAGCCGCGGAACTGCCCGCGCACCAGATCCTCCGGCCGGAGCGGGCGGATCATGCGGAAGACCTTCACCTGCTCGTCTCGGATCGACTCGTGGTAGGTGGTGGCCGGCGGCTCCATGGCGAGGAAGCCCACCACCTGCAGCATGTGGTTCTGGATCACGTCGCGGATCGCGCCCGCCTCTTCGTAGAAGCGGCCGCGCCCCTGGACCCCGAAGCTCTCCGCCATCGTGATCTGCACGCCTTCGACGTAGTTGCGGTTCCAGATCGGCTCGAGGAACGTGTTCGCGAAGCGGAAGAGGAGGAGGTTCTGCACCGGCTCCTTCCCGAGGTAGTGGTCGATGCGGAAGATGGAGCGCTCGTCGAACACCCGGTGCAGCGTCGCGTTCAGCGCCTGCGCCGAGGGCAGGTCGCGGCCGAAGGGCTTCTCGAGGACTACGCGTGCGTTGCGCGCGCTGCTCGACCGCCCGAGCCCCTCGACCACGGTCTCGAACAGGCTCGGCGGGATCGCGAGATAGTGGAGCGGGCACGCCGCGCCGCCGAGCTCCTTGCGGAGCGCGGCGAAGGTGGCCGGATCGCCGTACTCGCCCCGCACGTAGCGGAGCCGCTCGCGGAGCTTCGCGAAGGCCGCCTCGTCGAGGCCACCGTGCTGCGCGACGCTCTCCCGGGCGCGGGCCCGGAACTGCTCGAGCGTCCACTCCGACCGCGCAACCCCGATCACGGGCACGTCGAGACGCCCGCGCCGCGCCATCGCGTGCAGCGCCGGGAAGATCTTCTTGTAGACGAGGTCGCCGCTCGCGCCGAAGAAGACGAGGGCGTCGGAGCGCGGCGGGCTCATGTCCCGGCCCCCTTCTCGACGTGGCCGCCGAACTCGTAGCGCATGGCGGAGAGCAGACGGTCCTGGAACTCCGCCTCGCCCCGCGAGCTGAACCGCTCGAAGAGCGCGGCCGCCAGGACGTGCGCGGGGACCGCCTCGTCGATCGCCGCGTCGAGCGTCCAGCGCCCCTCGCCCGAGTCCGAGACCCGCCCGGTGAAGCGTTCGAGCGTCGGGTCGCTGGCGAGGGCCGCGGCCGTCAGGTCGAGGAGCCACGAGGCGATCACGCTGCCCCGCCGCCAGACCTCGGCGACGTCGGCGAGGTCGAGGTCGTACTGGTAGTACTCGGGGTTGCGGAGCGGCGTCGTCTCGGCGTCCGCGGCGCGGGCGCGCTTGCCGACGTTGGCGTGCCGCAGGACGTTGAGCCCCTCCGCGTAGGCCGCCATGAGCCCGTACTCGATGCCGTTGTGCACCATCTTGACGAAGTGGCCGGCGCCGTTCGGGCCACAGTGCAGGTAGCCCTGCTCCGCCGTGCCCGCCCGCTTCTCGCGTCCCGGGGTGCAGGCGAGCGTGCCGGCGCCGGGCGCGAGCGTCGCAAACAGCGGATCGAGGCGCCGCACGACCTCGGCCTCGCCGCCGATCATGAGGCAGTAGCCGCGCTCGAGCCCCCACACGCCGCCGCTCGTGCCGCAGTCGACGTAGTGGAGGCCGCGCACCGCGAGCCGCTTCGCACGCTCGATGTCGTCCCGGTAGAACGAGTTCCCGCCGTCGACCACGACGTCGCCGGCCGCGAGACGCGGGACGAGCTGGTCGAGCGTCGGGTCGACGACCGCGGCGGGCACCATGAGCCAGACGATCCGCGGCTTGCCGAGGCGAGCGACGAAATCGTCGAGCGACGCGGCGCCCCCCGCGCCTTCCCGGGCGAGCGCCTGGACGGCGTCCCTCGAGACGTCGTGCACCACGCACTGGTGACCGCCCCGCATGAACCGCCGCACCATGTTGGCGCCCATGCGCCCGAGACCGATCATGCCGACCTGCATCGCGCCTCCTCTCGCTGACTCGTCACCTGCATCAGCGTCCTCTGAGCAGGGCGCGCGTGTGCCGCGCGATCATCACGTCGGTCGGGACCACACGCACAGGGTAGACCTCCGAATAGGCGCCCTCGAGGTACACGTTCGCCAGGATGGCGGGACCCCCGTGTCCCGGGCCGGCCAGGTAGATGACGTTCGCATCCCTCTCCCGGATGAGCCGGTTCAGGTGGACGTAGACGAGGCTCAGGCCGGGAGACGTCCCCCAGTGTCCGAGCAGCCGGCTCCCGCAGGAGCGGGTTGTCCTGCAGGTAGATCTGCCCGACGGTCAGGTAGTTCGCGGCGCGCCAGTAAGCATGCATCGCATCGAGCTCCCGGTTGGACGGCACCCCGCTCACGGGCGAGCCCTCCTTCCTAGTCGAGGCCCCATGGACGCCACGGCTGCTCCTGCACGGAGATCGTGCCTTGCCGTATCTCCGCCGTCCACCGGCTTCGATCGCCGTCTCGCCAGCAGCGCAGGTCCAGCCGCGCCGGGCCGACCGCCAGGCCGTGGAGCGTGATCTCCGGGAGCCAGGGCGGCAGCTCCGGGTCGACGTAGAGCCGGCCCCTCGGCGCGTCGGCGCGGAGGCCGAGGATCGCCTGCAGCAGGTGGAAGACGCTCCCTGCGGCCCACGCCTGTGGCACGTTCGCCTGCGGATACACGACCGGGAAGGTGCCGGGGCGGCGCTCGATGCCGGCGTAGAGCTCCGGCAGCCGGTAGCTCACGAAGTAGCTCGCCGCCTCCGAGATGTCGCGCGCCACGCGGGCCGCCTCGGCGGCGAAGCCGTAGCGCTTGAAGCCGAGCGCGATGATGCCGTTGTCGTGCGGCCAGACGGATCCCCGCTGGTAGGAGAAGGGATTGTACGCGGGGTTCCGCGCGGACAGCGTCCGGATGCCCCAGCCGCTCCACAGGTCGGGCTCGAAGAAACGCTTCACGACCCGCGCGGCGCGATCCGCGCTGGCGATACCGCTCCACAGGCAATGGCCGGCGTTGGAGGCGATCGTCCGGACGGGCTGCTTCTCTGGATCGAGCGTGAACGCGTAGAACCCGAGGTCCTCGCACCAGAATTTCGCCTCGAACGCCGCACGGAGGGCGCGCGCCTTGGCACGCAGCCCGGCCGCGCGCTCCGGCTCGGCGAGCGCGTCGAAGACCTCCGCCATGCGCAGCCACGCGTCGAAGACGTAGCCCTGGAGCTCGCACAGCGCCTTCGGCGGCCGGACCTGGCGGCCGTCGGGATAGACGACCGCGTCGACCGCGTCCTTCCAGCCCATGTTCTCGTAGCCCTGCGGGGAGCGCGTCCGGTACTCCTGGAAGCCGTCGCCGTCGAGGTCGCCGGAGCGGTCGATCCACTCGAGGCAGCGGAGCGCCGTCTCCCGGTGCTCGCGAAGCAGCGAATCGTCGCCCAGCCACTTCCACGCCTCGTGCAGGACGATCAGGTAGAGCGGCGTGGCGTCGGCGGTGCCGTAGTACGGCGTGTGCGGGATCAGACGGAAGTGGGCGAGCTCGCCGGCGCGCACCTCGTGCGGGATCTTGCCGGGCTCGGCGTCGCGCGCGTCGTCCCGCTCCGTCGCCTGCAGCTCGGCGAGCTTCCTGAGCGCGCCCCGCGCCAGGTCAGGGTGGACGATCATGCTCTGCAGGCTCGCGATGAGCGAGTCGCGGCCGAAGAGCGCGACGAACCAGGGCACGCCGGCGGCGGGCACCCAGATGTCCGGGCCGAAGTCGTGGTCGTACAGGCGGAGCGCCCCCAGGTCTTCGACCGATTGGCGATAGACGCGGTAGACGTCCTCGTTGGCGCTCGTCACCTTCGTCGCCACCTCGAGCCAGCGGTCGTGCAGGCTGTCCTGATCCGACGCGGCGCCGTCGTGGGAGCAGGCTCGTCGCGGCGCGCGCACCGTCTCACCCCTCACCAGGAGGTAGTGGCAGCACGTGTGCCATGTCGCCCCGGGACGCAGCTCGACCTCGAACGTGACCCGGCCGTTCGCACAACCGGGGGAAGAGCTCGCGTTCAGCAGCCGGTAGACGAGACTCCGGCGGAAGTCCCGATTGGTGTACGACGTCTCCAGCTCCGCGCGCCGCTCGTGCCACCGGGTCACGATCCGGCCCCGGCGCACGAGGTGTCCGAGCTTCACCTCGAACAGGTCGGCGAAGTCGGAGCGGAGCGCGATCTCGAGGTTGAAGCGCACGGGGACGAGCCCGTGGTTCGCGATGTCGAGGTCCTCGTGGATGCCGTCGGCGACGGTGCGGTGGATGACGAGCGACAGCGTGCCCGCGGGGACGTCGCCGTCCTCGGTCGGGACCACGGCGTTGGTGAGGTAGATCCTCGCCGCGTAATAGGCCGTGGCCGCGGAGTTGAGGCGCTGCCACGGGAGCCCGTTCGCGAAGATCGCGTAGTAGGAGACGAAGCGGGTGTCGTCGGCGAAGACGCCCTGCTCGGTATCCGCCTGGACCTCTCCGCCCAGGTCGGTGACCATGAAGGTGGCGCCGTGGTTGATGCTCAGGAGGGGCGGCCCGACGGCGATCTCGACCGGCATGGATCACCCGCCGAGGCTCGCGCGCAGGCGCTGCATCCCGGCCCGCACGCCGGCAGGATCCTCGAAGACGGCGGAGCCCGCCACCAGCACTCGCGCTCCCGCCTCGACCACGCGCCGCGCCGTCTCGGGGTGGATGCCGCCGTCCACCTCGAGCTCGCACTCGGGCCGCACCCGGTCGAGGAGCTCGCGGACGCGACGGATCTTCGGCAGCGTGCTCGCGATGAACTCCTGGCCGCCGAAGCCCGGATCGACCGTCATCACGAGCACGAGGTCGAGCTCGGGCAGCACCTCCTCGAGCGTCGCGATGGGCGTGGCGGGGTTGAGCGCGAGGCCCACGCGCTTGCCGAGCCTGGCGATCGACTCGAGCGTGCGGTGGAGGTGAACGGCACCCTCCACGTGCACGATGAGCCCATCCGCCCCCGCATCGGCGAACGTCGCGAGGTAGCGATCGGGCTCCGCGATCATCAGATGAGCCTCCAGCGGGAGCCGGGTCACCCGGCGAAGCGAGCGGACCACCACGGGGCCGATCGTGATGTTCGGCACGAAGTGTCCATCCATGACGTCGACGTGGATCCGGTCGGCGCCCGCCGCCTCTACCTCGGCGACCTGCTCACCGAGGCGCGCGAAGTCGGCGGAGAGGATGGACGGCGCGAGGGCGACCGGGGTCATCGAACCTGATCGATTTGATCGTTGCTGCGCAACGTATAGTTTGCCTGCTCGCCCCGCCATCCCCGGGCGAGACCTGCCCGGGGCATCCACGCCTCATGACCCGCTGGCAGCCCCCTGCGCGAGCATCGCCTCACGCGGAGGCCGCGCGCGGGCCGGCGGCGCCATGAACTCCGGGCCGACGGGATCGGTCACGGTCTCGCGCACGAGCGCGTCGATCGCCCGCTTCGCGTCCGCGTCGAGCGACCATCCCGTCACCTCGTCGAGCGGCTCGAGCTGCTCGGGGCTGCGGGCTCCCCAGAGCGCAACCTGCACGCCGGGCTGGTCGAGCACCCAGCGCAGGGCGACCGCGAGCACGCTCCTGGCGTACCACTGTCGAGCGACGCGCTCGAGCGCGGCCACCGCGCTCAGATACTGCGCGTAGCGCGGCGGGCGGAACTTCGGGTCGCTGTGACGGAGGTCGTCCCCGCCGAAGCGGGTGTCGGGCCGCATGCGCCCGGAGAGCAGCCCTCGGCAGAGCGCGCCGTAGGTCAGCGTGGCGATGCCATGCCACAGGCAGTAGGGAAGCACGTCCTCCTCGGCCTCCCGCTCGAACAGGTTGTACGGCGGCTGCGCGGTGTGGAGGGGCGCCGCGTGCCGGAAGACGTCCATCTGCTCGGGGGAGTAGTTGCTCACCCCGATCGCGCGGATGAGCCCCTTCTCGTAGAGCCCGTGCAGCGCTTCGGCCGTCTCCTCGATGGGGATCAGCGGATCGGGCCAGTGGACCTGGTAGATGTCGATGTAGTCGGTGCGGAGGCGCCGCAAGGAGGCGGCGATCTCGCGCATGATCCGTCCGCGGCTCGCATTCCGGACCACGTCGCCACCGCTCCGCCACTCGAGCCCGACCTTGGTGGCCAGGATGACGCGCTCGCGCCGCCCCCAGCACGCCACCGCCTTGCCGACGATCTCTTCGGACCGGCCCTGGCCGTAGGCGGGCGCCGTGTCGATCAGCGTGATCCCGCGGTCGAGGGCCGCGCAGATCGTGTGGATCGAGCGCGCCTCGTCGGTTCCGCCCCACATCCAGCCGCCGATTGCCCAGGTGCCGAGCCCGATGCGCGAAGGCGACAGGTCCGTGCCCGGGATCTTCGCGTACTCCATCAATGGTCTCCATTCTCCGCCGCGGTCAGGCCACCGCGCTCGCGTGACTTCTTCTCGATCTCCTCGATGGTCGCCCGGGTCATGCAGCCGGAGGCGACGAGCGCAGCCCCCTGCTCATGCATCGCCCAGAGCAGGGCCTTGCCGGCGGTATCGATGAACGTCACCGCATCGAGGTCGACCCGGAGCGGACGCTGGTCCCGGGTCGCCACCAGGCTTCGCCAGGACGCCCTCAGCTCGTCCACCCAGGGACCGGCGAGTCGTCCCTCCAGCGCGAGGGTCGTCCCGTCGGGATGCGTCGTCACGGTGATTCGCAGCATCGCCCGCTCACTCATCAAGTCCCGTGCCGGACGCTGCCCGGGCGGAGCGATCGAAGCGGGCCGTCGGTTCAAGGGTTTGGGCGTGCGGCCACAGTGCCGATGCCGAGGTGACGATGCCGACATGTCGGCAGTGCCGGTATGTCGGCTCACGGCCCCGGCGGTTGCAGGACATTTCCTACGCCGACGACGTGCGCCGGACCATGGCGCAGATCATGCATCGCCAGAAGCCGAGGAGGTGCGCGATGATGCGACTCCGGCTCGCTCCGATGGCTCTCGGCCTGCTCGCCTTCGCGACACACGCCCCGGCGATCTGCAGTCGGTCCGGGACCCAGATCGCGTGCGACATCGGCGGGACCCAGCTCTCGATCGGGACGCAGCGGATGGCCGAGCCCACTTGCGCGAAGGCCGCCTTGCCGCTGCAGCCGCTTCAGGGCTGTGCCGAGCTCCTCGACGACCACGCGGCACCCGGGTGGCCTCTCCGGCTCGAGATACAGAACGTCGGCGTGGATCCGGGGCTCTGCCGCAAGCTCGGGAACGAGACGTACTGCTACTGACCCTTCAGACCCCTTTTGCCGATCCGACGCCCAGGAGGGTTCAACCGAGCGGCTGCCCCTCGGAGGCCCACAGGCCGAGGGGGTTGTCCACGCGAGCCAGCCCGGTGAAGTGGGGGTGTCGGTAGTGCGGGTGCATCCGGATCCCAATCCGTCGCTCGGGCCGCCGCCTGCCGGTCGAGATGCGAGAAGGACCCCGCCGGAGCACGGAGCCAATCGAGGACCGAGCGTGGGGGACGCTCGCCTCTCCGCGCGCGCCGGCGCGACCCTTCGCCTGGTGCCTCTCCCCGCTCGGTCTTCAGCTCCCGATCCAACGCGCGTCGGATGATCGCGGCCATGGGCTCTCCCCGCCGCCGTCGTGCGGCGACGAGGGCCCGATAGACCTCATCCGGCAAGGTCAGGGTCGTCACTCGCGACACGAGACCTATATAGCCGCGGCCGGCGGGGCAGCGTCAACATCATATAGGCTCGCGAGGAGCCTCACGCCTAGGCGCGATGGATGCCGA
>Ga0209801_1001674_pt1 | contig 13596 bp, 10 predicted proteins | sample GraSoiAngelo_127_FD_185884 | JGI IMG/M metagenome (GOLD analysis project Ga0209801, IMG submission 185884) | Grasslands soil microbial communities from the Angelo Coastal Reserve, California, USA - 14_0927_09_40cm (SPAdes) (version 2) | ecosystem: Environmental > Terrestrial > Soil > Grasslands ... | reverse complement strand
AACGTCGAAGACGACATTGTCTACACCGCCGGAGGGACCACCTTCCGCTTCGGCGGAGACTACGTCACCCCCGGCACATTCGAATTTTTCGGCGTCCCACCCTTCATGGGCCGGGCCCTCGAACCATCCGACTTCCAGCCCGGCGCTCCGCCTGTTTTTGTTCTGCGTTACGCCACTTGGGTCAGCCAGTTTCAGGCCGATCCTGCTCTTATTGGCAAGACCTTCAATTTGAACGGCATCTCCCGAACGCTCGTGGGTGTCATGGCACCGCGCTTCGCCTGGGGCGGCGTCGAGTTGTGGCTCCCGCGCAGCCCGGATGCCGTCGAGGTCCGTCTCGACGGCCACTTTCGGCGCTACTGGGGAATGGTGGCCCATCTTCGCCCCGGCGTCTCTCTCCGGGAAGCGCAAGCCGATCTCACGGTGATCGCCCAACGCCTTGCCATTCTCTATCCTGAGGAATATCCAAAGCGCTTCTCCATTGAAGTCGATTCCTTTGCGCACGCCGTCGTCCCGGAACAATTTCGCAAGATTCTCTATGTTCTCTTTGCCGCTGTCGTACTTCTGCTCCTGATCGGCTGCGCCAATGTGGCCAATCTCTTGCTCGCCCGCGCCACCACTCGCGAAAGGGAATTCGCCCTGCGCTCCGCCCTTGGCGCCGCCCGTTCCGACGTCCTTAAGATGGTCCTCGGAAAAGGCCTTCAACTTCTCCTCCTCGGTATTGCCATCGGCCTGGCCGCCAGTTTTGCCGTCTCTCGTCTCCTCGTCAGCCAGCTTTGGGGCGTTTCCCCGCACGACCCTCTCACCCTCGCCGCGGTCGCCTCGTTGCTACTCCTGGTCGGTCTGATGGCCTGCTGGATTCCCGCCCGCCGCGCCACCCGCGTCAACCCCTCGACCGCCCTGCGCTACGAATAATCAAAGAGGAGTTCTCCTCCCGGTCTATTTTTCGTGGAACATTTTTACGAGTAGAACGTCTAGGTACATAGGTAGAATACCTACAGGTAGGGACTCTGCCTACTGGGTCAGCGGTCCCTTGCGGTTCCGCAAGTCTGGTGTTCGGGGAGGAGGACAGTCATGAAACGATTCGAAGGGAAAACGATGATGGTGGTGGTCCGCGGGTATTGCCGGGTGTGCTCCGTTGTGGTTCTCGGTGTTTTGTCCGTGCTGCCGCTGGTTCGCGCTCAACAGAAAGAAGTGTCCCGGGCGTCGGCCTGTGTCCCGTCGGACCTGGCGGCGCTTATCGTTCCGGATGGTCTCTCGGTGCGCGTAAGCCCCGTCGCGGTGCTTGGCGGTCAAGAGCGAAGCGCGCTTGAACACGCCGAGAATGGACCCGCCATTTTGAGCCCCTTCGCGGACCGCACCGCCAGAGAAGCCTACAAAGTCTTTGAAAGGGAAGCACGCCAGGGGCATCCTGCCGCCATGGTGAATCTTGCGGTGTCCTCACTGGCCGGCCGGGGCACGCCGCCGAACGCCGGCGCCGCTTTGTACTGGCTGCAAGAAGCCGTGAATCGAGGCTACGCGCCGGCCTCTTATAACCTCGGTATCCTCTACTTTAAAGGTTGTGGGGTACAGCAGGACTACGCCGAAGCGCTGCGCTTTTTTGACCAGGCTTCGCGCAGCGGCGACGCCGCGTCCGAAGTAAATCTGGGCTACATGTACGACCACGGCCTCGGGGTCATTCAGAACCACGCCGTCGCTGCCTCCTGGTATCGCCAGGCTGCCGAACGTGGTGAGCCCCAAGCTCAGTACAACCTCGCCGATCTGTACCTCCACGGGGAAGGAGTTCCTCACGACGAGGCCGTGGCCTTGGCGTGGTTCCAGAAAGCCGCGCTTCAGGGACACACCACCGCGCGCATCATGCTCGGCTCCATGTACGCCCTCGGCCGCGACACCCCAAAAGATTTGCAATCCGCCTATCTTTGGATCTCCGCCGCCACTTTCGAAGGTGACACCCGCGGCCGCGCCACGCTCCTATCGCTCGAAACCCAATTAACTCCTGAGCAGCTAACCGAGGCAAAGCTGCGGGCCCGGTCGCTTGCTCTCCGTGCCGCACCTTCGCCCAACGTCGCCTTGCTCCATTGACGCAGCTGGAGTCGGACGGGCGGCGTCTGGATAGCTATTCTCGGTCTTGTCTTGCTAGGGTGCTGGCCAGGACCAAAGCGTCTGCGCCCAGTGCCAGGACTTCAAAACCGCTAGTCCATGGTCCCGGATCGTGCAGATGCGCGCTGATGCGAGGGATGTGCAGCAGTAGGAAGACGAGAAAGAGGATCGTTCCCAAGAGAGCGGCCGCAAATCGCGCTTTTTTCCCGAAAATGATCGCCGCGCCCGCGGCAACCAAAACGACGCCGATCGCGCAGGCCCAAAGTGGCCGAACAGGAAACCAGGGCGGACCTAGCCCTACGGCAAGACGGGCGTAAACAAAATGCTGAATCCCGAAAGCCACAAAGGCCATGGCAAAAATGTATTGCCCGAATTTGAGGAATGGATCCGCGGTTTCGCGCTCGTATAGAGGAGAAGCGCTGGCCAGAACCCAGGCGCCTCCACACATCGCTAGGGCCACAAATCCGCTGGTCCATTCATTTCCGTCGTGCGAATGCAAGACGATCCTGGGGATATGCAGGAGCACCAAGAAAAGAAAAAACATCACGCCCAGCATGGTCGCTGCCGGCCGCGCCAATAGTTCGACGAGGATACCGACAGCCGCCGCAAGGAACGCCACCCCCACAAAGTACGCCCAGAACAGCCGTCCCGGCATCCACGCAGGCACCAATCCGGCCACGAAACCGCCATACAGAAAGTGTTGAACCCCGAAAACAACCAAGGAAATGGCCACAAAGATTCGTCCAAGCGTTTGGCTCGTTTCCCTGGTGGAGAGGACTGGTGTCGTGTTCACGCGGTGGCCGCAGCTTCAAGTAGTTTACAAGAGTTAGACCCCTTCGCAGCCCTCCATCTCTACCCTATCCCCGCATTCCTCGCTGAAGACCGCTCTGCGCTCCCATGTTAATGCCGGTCCGTGCCGGCTTGGATGTTGCTCGGCAACCGACGGCGGGCGGCGAGCGCTGGCTGGCCACATGGACCCGCCTCTTCAGCCTCCGGCAACTGACCATTGTTCCTGGTTTTGTTTCTAGCGCCGGTCCTGCCGAAATGGTCATCGTGTTCTTCAAGATTTCTTTTCTCGAAACCTGGCCTGGCCTAACTAGCGGCCATAACACCATTGCGCGCGCTAGAATATAAGTATGCAACGCAAGGTCTTCTGGGCTACTTTCATCGCGCTGGGATTGACGGCGGACTTCACTTTGCCCATCTTATGGTCGCTTCTGGCCACGATTCCTATCGGCATCTTTAGCTGGTGGGTGGCCTACCGCAGCGACTGGTTCTGATGCGGGAATTCTCAGTCGGCCCGATCTTGTCCCCAAGATTGCGAGTTGGTGGTTAACAGTATGGTTATAACCACGGCTTCTTTCACTCCTGGAAACAGGGGGCGGTGGGTGTTACGTTGAATTAGATTTCCGATCAGGAAATCGGTCCTGAGCAGCATCGCGTCGCGGGATTTCGCTGCGAGCCATCACCGGTCACGGTTTTCTCCTCCGCTTAGGTCGCTACCTCATTACGTTGTTGCTTCCTCAGGTCAGTGAGGAAGCTCGTCCCATGCGGAATCTTCGCATCAAAATTCTCCGCGACCGTCTGGCCCATATCCGCCAGCGTGTCGCGCACTCCCAAGTTCACGCCCGCGCCGCCTCCCGGCGAATACGCCAATATCGGCACGTACTCTCGCGAATGGTCCGTTGTAGCCCATCGCGGATCAGGATCGCATCCATGGTCCGCGGTGATCATCAGCATGTCGGAGAGACTCAGCTGCGGCAAGAACTCTGTGAGCATGGTGTCAAATTCTTCGAGTGACTTGGCAAACCCTTCAACGTCTTTCCGGTGGCCATACAACATATCGAAATCCACCAAATTGCAGAAGATTAGCCCGCTCTCGCGCTCGCTCACCGCGGCGGTCAGTTTCTCCATTCCGTCGGTATTGTTCTTAGTCGTGACGTACTCTTCGACTCCGCGGCCATTGTAAATGTCATGAATCTTGCCAACTCCGAAAACACGAACTTTGTGCTCCGCGAGAACATCCATCAGCATCGGCTTTGGCGGATCCACCGCATAATCGTGCCGCCGCGTGGTCCGCACGAAGTTTCCTGCCGTTCCTGCAAACGGCCGAGCAATCACGCGCCCCACGCGATGTGGCCCATCCAGCAATTGCCTGGCAATTTCGCACATGCGGTAAAGCTCGGCCACCGGAATCACCTCTTCATGCGTGGCGATCTGAAACACGCTGTCGCCCGAGGTATACACAATCGGCTTGCCTGTGCGCAGGTGTTCTTCACCTAATTCCTTGATGATCTCGGTACCGGATGCCGGCTTGTTTCCAATTGTCTTCCGGCCAATCTGTTTCTCAAACTCTTCAATCAATTCCTTCGGGAATCCGTTCTTGTAGACCGGAAAGGCCCGATCTAGCCAGACGCCCGCCATTTCCCAGTGACCCGTGGTGGTGTCTTTTCCGGGGGAACGCGTCGAGCCTTTTCCAAACGCTCCAAGCGGAGCACTAGCCGGCGCGTGATGTTTGAGAGGCGCGATATTTACCAGTCCAAGCCGCACTAAATTCGGGATTTCCAGCGGCCGCGATTCCGCGATGTGTCCAAGCGTGTTCCTGCCGACGTCGCCGTAGTCCGCCGCATCCGGGAGCTCACCTATCCCAACGCTGTCCAGCACGATCCAGAAAATTCTCTCGAATTCTCTCATATCCCGGCCCCTCAAGCTGCTTTCAGCCGAACTTTACCACACCCCGCTGTTCGCCATTGCCACGCAGCGATTCCGGTTTCCTGTAGTGGCCGGGGGAAATTTGTCATCAGCGCGGGCGCAGGAGATCGGTTTTTCGTATTCCCGTCCAGCCGGCGCTCACAGTTCTGGCTTTGCTTGTCGTACAGTGTATCCAACCGCTCGCTGAACTATTTTCCTTTCGCGTGCGTAGTACCACATAGCGGAGGTGCGCCATGGCCCAGGGTGGCAATCCCAAGAGAGTCTCCCTCGTCTTCCCGATTATCCTCATTACCATCGGTGCTCTCTTTCTGTTCCGCAATTGGCGTCCGGGTTTCGATCCCGTGCCTATTCTCTGGACCTACTGGCCACTCATTCTCATTTTTATCGGCGTCGGAAAGATATGGGAACCGAGCTTTGCGGCCGCCTACCTCAATCTCGACCCCAGATGCCTGCGACTGGACGGGCAGGCGCCTGACGGTGCCGGCGTCGGCGTCGACAAGCTTGATGGCGCCGTCGGCGCCGCCATTGGTACGATCGCCTTTGTCGTCGTGCTGGTCGTGCTGCTCTGGCACGGACGCGGCTATTCCCGTAGCCATGGCTTCGATTCGAGGTCACAGCACAACACCCAAACTGTGGATCTGCAGGGAGCCAAGTCGGCGCACGCCAGGCTGGAAATGGGCGCCGGACAGCTCATTATCAACGGCGGCTCGAGTCACATGCTGGAAGCGGACTTCACCTATAGTTATTCATTCGACGCCCCCCGGGTCGACTACAGCGTGGCCGGTGGCGTTGGCCAACTCGACATTTCTCAACAGTCCCACTCCCTGCACTTCGGCCGCTCGCAAAACGATTGGAATCTACATTTCAGCAAGGAACTCCCGCTGGAGTTGAAAGTGGATATGGGCGCGGGACAGGGAAATCTCCATTTTCGAGATATTCCTCTTACACGGCTGGATCTGAATCTCGGAGCGGGCCAAATGGATGTGGACTTTACGGGCGACCGCAAGACCGATTTGACTGCCAACATTGAAGGGGGTGTGGGGCAGGCCAACATCCGCCTCCCGAAAAACGTCGGGGTCATGGCATACGCATCCGGGGGCATCGGCTCGATCGACGTACGTGGCCTGAAACACGATGGGGACTCCTACACCAACGCTGCTTATGGAAAATCCACTGCGACCATCCACTTGAAAGTGGAAGGCGGCATCGGTCAAATCACCCTCACGCAGGAACCGTGAATTGAGGTCCGCGAGAATCGGCGTTTGCCCCGCTTTGACAGCGGTCGTATAATTTAAAGTTTAGGCAATGCGCTCGAAACGCGTTGTCTGGGCTTTCCCTTTGGCGACGAAAGAGATTACCCACGCAACCACGGATATCCGGCCGGAACAGGAGTCCATCCGCGTCCGCGGCGCCCGCGTCCACAATTTAAAAAATATCAGCGTTGAAATTCCGCATAACGCCATTACCGTCGTCACTGGCGTCAGTGGCTCCGGAAAATCGTCGCTGGCCTTTGACACCATCTACGCGGAGGGCCAGCGCCGCTACGTGGAATCGCTGTCCGCCTATGCCCGCCAATTTCTCGAGCGCATGGAAAAACCGGACGTGGAGGAAATTTCCGGGATCGCCCCGGCGGTGGCCATTCGGCAGAAAAATTCAACGCGGAACCCGCGTTCGAACGTGGCGACGGCGACGGAAATTTACGATTATCTGCGATTGCTTTTTGCGCGATGCGGGCAAACTTTGTGCATCAAATGCGGGGCCGAAGTTCGGCGGGACAGTCCGGACGAAATCGCTACGCGCATTCTGTCGCTGGCGGCGGGGCGGCGGTTTTACGTTTTGCACCAGTTTCGAATCGCTACGTCCGGCGCAACAGCCGTTTCGAAACGCGGAGCCAAGAAACCGGACGCCGGACCCTCACAAGAACAAGTTCGGCAGGGGCTAGTTGATCTGCAGAAGCGAGGTTTCAACCGACTTTACCAGGCGGGACGAATCCACGAATTTTCGTCGCCGGAATCGCTTCTGGATGTCGAGTTTTCGAAACCCGTCTACGTCCTTGTCGACCGTCTGGCGGTCAGTCCGGAGTCGCGCGCGCGCCTCGTCGACTCCATCGAAGTTTGTTACCGCGAAGGGCAGGGCGAAGCCATTCTCGAGTTTATTGCCGACGGCGCGGGGAATTCCGCCGAGCGCCTCACGTTCAACGAACGATTCGAATGCAAGAACGACGGAATTCTATACCAGGAACCCGAGCCCCGACTTTTCTCCTTTAACAATCCGTATGGGGCGTGTTCGCGCTGTCAGGGGTTCGGCAACACCATCGACTTCGACTTGAATCTGGTAGTGCCCGATCCTAGTAAGTCGCTTGACGACGGGGCCATCGAACCGTGGGCCAAGCCGCGCTATCGCGTGCTCTTGCAGGGCGCAAAAAAGTGGGCCCGCGGACGCGGAATTCCGACCAACGTGCCGTGGCGACAACTCACCGCAGAACAGCGCCGCTTGATTCTCGACGGCGATGCGGAGAACGACTACGAGGGGGTCAAAGGCTTTTTCAACTGGCTGGAGCGGAAGAAATACAAGCTGCACGTGCGCGTGTTCCTCAGCCGCTTCCGTGGCTATGCCACCTGCCCGGAATGTGGCGGGACTCGTTTGCGCGCCGAGGCCCGTGCCGTCCGGGTAGCGGGAAAACCCATCACCGAGGTTTCGAAGCTTACCGTGAAGGAAGCGCGCGCTTTCTTTTCCACCCTGCAACTCTCCGAAGGGCACATGAGCATCGCCGACCGGATCCTCGAAGAGATTCGAACGCGCTTACAGTTTCTGGATGAAGTCGGTCTCGACTACCTCACACTCGACCGGCTCACTTCCACGCTTTCCGGCGGGGAGTCACAGCGGATCCAGCTCGCCACATCGCTCGGTTCGCATCTCGTTGGCGCACTTTACGTGCTTGACGAGCCTTCGATTGGCCTGCACCCGCGCGACACGCAGAGGCTCATCGATATTCTCAAGTCGCTTCGCGATCTGGGAAACACGGTTCTCGTCGTGGAGCACGATCCCGACACCATCCAGGCCGCGGATTACGTCATCGATCTCGGTCCTGGCGCTGGCGAACTCGGCGGCAAGCTGCTCTTTGCCGGCTCTTATGCGGCCATGCTCGAGGAGCATAAATCCCTGACCGGCCGGTATCTGAGCGGGGAGCTGCGGATTCCCGTGCCCAATTTGCGCCACAAACCCACGGGCAGATTCCTCCGGCTTTACGGCGCGAGTTTGCACAACCTGCAGGATCTGGATTTGATGATCCCGCTGGGCACGCTCACGGTGGTCACTGGGGTGAGCGGTTCCGGCAAGTCCACGCTGGTTCATGACGTGCTGTACAAGGCGCTCACCACGAAACGCGTTGGAGGCAGCGTCAAAGAATTCTGCGAGCGGCTGGAAGGGGATGCGCATGTCCAGGAAGTGGTAATCGTGGATCAATCGCCGATCGGCCGCACACCGCGTTCGAATCCGGCCACCTATCTGAAAGCGTTCGACGCGATCCGGGAAGTATTTGCTGATACCCCCGATTCGAAGCGCCGCGGCTATGCCGCAGGTCACTTTTCCTTCAACGTGCCGGGAGGCCGCTGCGAAACCTGCCAGGGGGACGGCACGGTTACCGTGGAGATGCAGTTTCTGGCGGACGTCGAGCTGGTCTGCGAGGAGTGCCGGGGCACGCGCTTCAAGAGCGGCGTTCTGGAAGTGCGGTATCACGGGAAGAATATCCACGAGGTATTGCAGTTCACGGTCCGCGAAGCCCTGGCTTTTTTCGTCAATGTTCCCAAGATCGTTTCCAAACTCAGAGTTCTGAATGAGATTGGCCTGGGCTACTTGCGTCTCGGACAATCGGCGACCACGCTTTCTGGCGGAGAAGCGCAGCGCCTGAAGCTCGCGGCGCACCTGAGCCGCACCGACAATGAGGGCATCCTCTACATTCTCGACGAACCGACGACGGGATTGCATTTCGATGACATTGCCAAGCTGCTCAGCGCATTCCGCAAACTGCTGGAAGGCGGTGCTTCGCTGCTGGTTATCGAACATAACCTTGAGGTCATCAAGTCGGCGGACTGGCTAATCGATATGGGCCCTGAGGGGGGCGACCAGGGCGGCAAGATCATCGCGACGGGAACTCCCGAGCAGGTGGCCCGCAATACGCAATCGCACACGGGCCACTTTCTCGCGCGTGTCCTGAACGGAAACGGCCAGGCAAAGCGTCCCGCGAACGAGGCATCCAAATCAGCAGGCCCGGCGGCCCCAATTTCCGACGGCGCTAAGATTCCGCCGGCCTAACCATGAAGCTTGCTCATCTCCGTTCGATTGCGATACGGACGCTGTTGTACGGCTTTTGTATTGCCGGGGCGCACTCCTGGGCGGGCGCTCAGGATAAAGCTGCGTCCCGGCAAGAAAACCAGGCCAGTGCCCGGGCCCAGTCTTCTTCCACGCCTAAGCCCAAGGCCGACACAATATCCAAGTCTCAAAAGGTCGCGAACCCTCTGAACGACTTGCTGGAGGAAGCTCAGCGCGAAATCGACAAAAACAATTTTGCCGATGCCCTCGCTCCCCTGCAGAAAGTTATCGCCGAACAACCTGAATTTGCCTACGCGCACTTTCAACTCGCCTATGTCTACACCGCATTGAAGAGGACGGATGAGGCTCGCGCCGAATACACACGCACCATCGCTATCGATCCAAAGATGTCCGAGGCTTATCTCAATCTCGGCATGGTGCTTCTCGACCAACAGGAAGACGCGGCCGCGGTAGCGCCGTTGCGCAAAGCGGTGGAACTGCTTCCGTCACAAAGCCGGCCCCGATACCTTCTGGGGGTCGCGCTGGACCGCTCGGGAGATCGGGCTGGCGCTGGGGAATCCTTCGAAGCGCTGCTGCATCTGGATCCCAACGACATCACCGCCATCGATTACCTGGGTTGGGCGGCCCTGCAGAAGGGCCAGGCTGAACAAGCCGAAGCCCGATTCCGGCGCGCGCTGGAAGTTCAGCCGAATGCGGCTGGGGGGCGCAAGGGTCTTGCGGAAAGCCTGGACGCCCAGAAAAAGCCCGAGGCCGCCGGCGCCTACCATGAGTATCTCGAACTCCAGCCCGATGATTCCGAAGCGCGGGCTCGGCTCATCCATCTTCTCGTCGAACAGAAACAGAACGACGCGGCCCTCGCGGAACTAAATCGCTTGGACGACGGAAAGCAGCCCACGCTCGGATCGCTCAAGCTCCGTGCCGACATCCAGATTGCCGGGAAGAAGTGGGATGATTCGGTGGCCACCCTTCAGCAAGCTCTCGCGCTGGCCCCCCATGACGCCCAACTGCACGGTGGTCTGGGGCGCATATTTCTCCAGAAACGTGACTTTGCTGCTGCCGAGAAAGAGCTGCGTATGGCGCTGCGTGTGGATGGCAAGAATCTGGATTATTGGAAAGACCTCAGCTCCACGTTTTTTCTGGGAGGAAATTATCCGGCGGCGCTGGTGACGCTTGACGAGATAGCTAAAATGGAACAACCGGGCGCAGGAGTCTGGTTTGTCCGCGCGATTTGCTACGATAAGCTGAACCAGCCGAAGATTGCTTTGGAGGCTTACCAGAAGTTTCTCGAGCTCGATCAGGACAAGAATCCCGATCAAATCTGGCAAGCCAAGGAGCGGAGCAAGGTGCTCGAACGCATGCTGGAACGGAAAAGGTAAGCCCATGAGTGCCGGCGGGACGTCCCCGGGAGCAGTGTGCGGCCTGCTAGTTTTACTCTTGTTCCTGCCTGCCGGCGTCACCGAGAGCCTGGCCGACCTTCAGGCGCGCTTCGATCGTGAAACGAACGGCGTTCATAAAGCCAAATTAATTGAAAAATTGGGGGACGCACAACTGGAGGAAGCGCGCCGTGCCGGAAAAGCCGGCGAATATAACTCCGTGGGTTTGACGCTCGAAAAATACCGGGACAATGTTCGCGCGGCGGTGGAGGCCTTGAAGAAACAACACCCGGACGCCGAAAGACAATCCAACGGATACCGTCAACTGGAGATGCACGTGCGAAAGGGCATCCGCGAAGTCGACGAAACACTGCTGGTGTCCCCGGAAGGCTACAAGCCACCGCTCCAGATTGTCCGCCGGGATCTGATTAGCGCGGATGAAGAGCTTCTGAAACTGCTTTTTCCCCACCGGCCCGTGGAACAGCACGGGGCTGCGCCTCCCGCGGAGAAACAACCATGAACTTCAAATGGCCTCTTTTTCTCCTCCTGGTTTTCGGCCTGCGGGTCGCGCCCCCGTTTGTTCGCGCCGGAGCACCGCAACAGAAGGACTATCTCTCGGCGCTCGAAGCGGACAAAATTCGCGATGCGCAGACGGTCAACGAACGTATAAAACTGTTTCTGATGTTTGCCGAGGATCGCTTGAAGAAATTCCAATACGAATTGGAGCATCCCTCCTCGAATCGCCACGGCGACATGCTCAATTCGCTTTTAAACGCTTACGTCGGGTGCGTGGACGACGCTGCGGACCTTATCCAACTGGGGCTCGAGAAACAGGAAAATATCCGGCAGGGAATCGACCTGATGACTTCGCGCACCAAGGAATTTCTGGCCGTGCTCGGGAAACTCCCCACTGAAGGTCCCGAGCGCGAGCTTTATAAAGACAATCTGGACGACGCGATCGAGGGCACTCGCGACGCGATGAATGACGCGGAAAAGGCGAAGAAGAAAGTTGCGCCGCCGCCCGTCCGGCGGAAGAACTGATGCGCGTCAGCCGCCGGTTTTTAAGTTCTCAGTCAGAGAATAGATTGCTTTTTTTGCCTTTGCGCGCTGCTAGGCTGCTGGTTGTCCGCGGGATTACAGAAGTGGACGAAAGAAGCTGGCGAAAGCATAACATTCACGAGCAATCCGGGAATCCGTTGAGCATATGAGATCGAAGAAAAATAAAAGCGGTCTGGTTCCGGGAGGCGGGCCTCTTTTTCAGCGGATGTTCACGCGGCTGGGTTGTGACGGTCGGCCGCCGCGCTTCCGAGTGGAGTTTTATCCCTATTCCAGTTTGGTGCTGACGATTCGACGTCGGGAGGAAGTCGTATACGTTCGTTTCTCCGACCTCTTGCGACGAGCGCCGCTTGCCGTGCTGGAAGGCGCGGCCGCGCTGCTGCTTGCGCGCGTGTACCGCCGCAAAGCCTCGGCGGCTATCACGGAAGCCTATCGGGAGTACGCGCGCTGCGGTCGCACACGGAGGCGCATGAACCGGATGCGCCGCCGGCGTGTTCGCCTGGCGCCCACGAGCCCGCGCGGGGAGCATTTCGATCTGGACAGGCTTTTCCATGAGCTCAATGGGAAATACTTTGAGGGGAAGTTGCAACGTTCGCACATCGGATGGAGCACACGGAGCTGGCGGCGGCAATTCGGCTGTTACGATCCCGGACCGAATCAAATTCTGCTGAATCGCCGCATGGATCGCGCGGGCGTTCCGGCCTGCGCAGTGGAATACGTTTTATTTCATGAGATGCTACACGTCAAGCACCCGACTCGCCGGTCGGGCTGCAGCATGGTTTCTCATTCGCTGGAATTTCGAGAAGAAGAGAAGCGTTTTCCGGAATTCGAGCGCGCGCGTCGCATCCTGGACCGTCTGGCCCGCTGATTTTGGGGAGCGCAACGGACGTTCCAAGGGGAGCCGAAGGATGTTGCGGCGGAGCTACTTTTTCTCCTTTTCGACGTTCTTGTAGAGTTTTTCGATCTTTTTCCGAACTTTGTCGCCGTCTTCGGCGTGCGGATATAGATCAAGATAGCGCTGGTAGGACTTGATGGCTTGTTTCCTCAGGCCTTTCTTCTCCTGGGCTTCGGCAAGGTATCGAAAAGGAATGGCATAGCCGGGTTTCGCTACCGTGGCGTCCTGAAAGCGATCGATGGCCGCATCCCAATCGCCCTTCTTCATGTAGTACTGACCGACTTCCAGATCTTTCTCCGCGCGTAGCGGGTCCCAGGCGGGCTGGTCGGGTGCGCTTCGCGTGGCGGTGTCTTTCGTCTGCTTGGCGGTGGACTTTGGCGGCGTGGCCGTGGGTGCGTCGGCAGGTTTTGAGGAGGACTCCTGTTGCGGATCCTCGGCGTGCGCCTGGCCGGCGGCAAGCAGCAGAAAAAGTGCCGCGACAGCAGGAATCGGACGGGTGACTCTTAGACCTTTCACGGAGGTCTCCCTGTACTCCGATTCGGTCTAGTATGATGGAAGTTGTCTGGTGATTGTAGCTTTGTGTTTCGAGCCTCCATGGAATCCCGCGAAAAAGCCGCGCAGCTTCCGGAAAGCCCGGGCGTGTATCTCTTCAAGGATGCCGGGGGGACGATCCTTTACGTTGGCAAGGCGCGCAACCTGCGCAGCCGCGTGCGCTCCTACTTCCTCGAGTCGCGCTGGATCGATGCCAAGACGGGATCGCTGGCCCGCGAGATTGCCGATCTGGAGACGATTGTCGTGGGCAATGAGCGCGAAGCGCTGGCGCTCGAACACAATCTTATCAAACAGTATCGTCCGAAATTCAACGTCGTGCTTCGCGACGACAAGACCTATCCCTATATCAAATTCACGGCGGCAGAAAAATATCCACGGGTGTACTTCACGCGGCGCATCAAGAAAGATGGGTCACTCTATTTCGGACCGTATTTTCCTGCGAGCCTGGCGCGCCGCATTTTGCATTTTGTTCACAAGCGGTTCCTGGTTCCTTCCTGCACGGTCGATCTGACGCGCAACCATCCGCGGCCTTGCCTGCAGTATTACATCAAGCGGTGCCTTGGGCCGTGCGTAGCCGGG
>Ga0209801_1001671_pt1 | contig 13623 bp, 10 predicted proteins | sample GraSoiAngelo_127_FD_185884 | JGI IMG/M metagenome (GOLD analysis project Ga0209801, IMG submission 185884) | Grasslands soil microbial communities from the Angelo Coastal Reserve, California, USA - 14_0927_09_40cm (SPAdes) (version 2) | ecosystem: Environmental > Terrestrial > Soil > Grasslands ... | reverse complement strand
GCGGCCAGGAGGCGATCGAGCACTGGCAGCGCTACCTCGAACTCGACGCGGGCAGCCCCTGGGCGCGGATCGCGCGCGCGCACCTCGAGCTCGTCGAGCCGCCCGACCAGAGCCAGTCCGAATGAGCGATCGCGCATGAGGACTCTCGTGGCGGTGCGAGGTGAGCGCCGTCGAGGCGCGAGCCGAGCGGGGCGCAGGGGCCGGCGAGGGACGTGATGCGGATTCTCTTAATCGGCGGCGGTGGCCGGGAACACGCGCTCGCCTGGAAGATCGCCCAGAGCCCGAGCGTCGAGGCGCTCTTCGCGGCGCCCGGCAACCCTGGCATTGCGCGTCACGCCGTGTGCGTCCCCCTCGCCGCCGACGCGCTCGATGGCCTCCTCGCGTTCGCCCGGCGCGAGCGGATCGACCTCACCGTGGTGGGGCCGGAGGCGCCGCTCGTCGCCGGGCTCGCCGATCGCTTCGCCGAAGCAGGCCTCGCGGTGTTCGGTCCTGTCGCGCAGGCCGCAGCGATCGAGGGCTCCAAGGCCTTTGCGAAGGGCCTGATGGAGCGCCACGAGATCCCGACGGCGCGCTTCGCGACCTTCGCCGCCGCCGCCCCCGCCCGCCGCTACTGTCGCGAGCGCGGCGCGCCGCTCGTCATCAAGGCGGACGGGCTCGCGGGCGGCAAGGGCGCCATCGTGTGCCGGACCCTCCCCGAGGCCGACGAGGCCATCGGCGAGTGCCTGGAGCGGAAGGCGTTCGGCGTCGCGGGCTCGACGGTCGTCGTCGAAGAGTTCCTCGTGGGGGAGGAGGTCTCGTTCTTCGCCCTCGCCAACGGCAACGACGTGCTGCCGCTCGCGGCAGCCGAGGACCACAAGACGGTCTTCGACGGCGACCGGGGGCCGAACACGGGTGGCATGGGCGCCCACTCCCCGGTGGCCTCGTTTGATGCGGCGATGGAGCGCCGCGTGATGGAGACGATCGTGAGACCGACGATCGCCGCGCTCGCCAAGGAGGGCGCGCCCTACCGGGGCGTGCTCTACGTCGGGCTCATGCTGACCGCCGAGGGACCGAAGGTTCTCGAGTTCAACTGCCGCTTCGGCGACCCGGAGTGCCAGGCGCTCCTGGTGCGCGCACCGGGCGACCTCGTGCCGCTGCTCGTCGCGGCTGCGCACGGCGGCTCGTGGCCCGAGGTGGGTGGTTGGCCCGCTCGGGCCTCCGTCTGCGTCTCGCTCGCGTCCGGCGGCTACCCGGGCAAGTACCGGACGGGCATGACGATCGACGGCGTCGAGGCCGCTGAGGCCCGCCCGGGCGTGAGGGTCTTCCATGCCGGCACGGCGCTCCGCGACGGGCGTCTCGTGACGGAGGGCGGCCGTGTGCTCGGCGTCACCGCGGTGGGCGACGACCTCGCGACCGCCATCGCGCGTGCCTACGGCGCGATCGGGGAGATCCGGTTCGAGGGCATGCACTACCGGAGCGACATCGGGAGAAGGAGATCGGCGTGAACCGACCCGCGCGGGTGGGCATTGTGCTCGGCAGCGATTCCGACCTGGAGGTGATGCTCGAGGCCGTGAAGGTCCTCGACGCGCTCGAGGTGGGAAGCGAGGTCGTCGTCGCCTCCGCGCACCGGACACCGGCGCGGACGCAGGAGTACGCGACGAGCGCCCAGGCGCGAGGGCTCGGCGTCCTCATCGCGGGCGCCGGCGGCGCGGCCGCGCTCCCCGGATTCCTCGCGTCGCTCACGCCGCTGCCGGTGATCGGCGTGCCGATCGCCGCCACACCGCTCGGGGGGCTCGACGCGCTCTTGTCCATGGCCCAGATGCCGCAGGGCGTCCCGGTGGCGACGGTCGCGATCGGCAAGTGGGGAGCCGCCAACGCCGGGATCCTCGCAGCCCAGATCCTGGCGCAGGGCGATCCGGCCCTCGGCAAGCGCCTCGACGCCTATCGCCGGCGCCTTGCCGACGAGGTGGAAGAGCGCGCTCGCCGGGTCGCGGACCAGATCAAGAGACCGACGCCCGGGACGTGAGGGCGCCCCGCACGCGTGTCGTTCGCGTGGACCCGGGGACGCCCGAGCGCGTGGCGCTGGGCAACGCCGCCGCGGTGCTGAGGCGTGGCGGCGTCGTCGCGTTCCCGACGGAGACCTTCTATGGCCTCGGCGCGGCGGCGCTCGACCGCGCGGCCAGCCGGCGTATCTTCGAGCTCAAGGGGAGACCCGAAACCAAACCAGTGCTGCTGCTCGTGGACTCGATCGCGATGGCCGAGACCGTCGTGGAGGTGAGCGCCCGGGCGCGGGCGCTGATGACGCGCCACTGGCCCGGCGCCCTCACGCTCGTCCTGCGCGCGCGGCCCAGCGTTCCGGAGGAGGTCACCGCCGGGACGGGCACGGTCGGCGTGCGCCTCTCGCCGCATCCGGTGGCGCGCGGCCTGGTCAGCGCCCTCGGCGCCCCCGTCACAGCGCCGAGCGCCAACCCGAGCGGGCTCGAGCCCCCGACGACCGCATCGGCGGTGCTCGCGTACTTCCGCGACGCGATCGACCTCGTGCTCGACGGCGGTCCCACGGCGGGGGGCGAGCCCTCGACGGTCCTCGACACGACCGTGGAGCCGCCGCGCGTCCTGCGCCAGGGCGCGGTGAAGGTGTGACGCGTGAGAGTCACGGGTGTCATCCAGGCGGGAGGCAAGAGCACGCGCATGGGCGGGCGGCCCAAGGCGCTGCTCAAGCTGGGCGGCCGGCGGATCATCGAGCGCGTGGTGGACGCGGTCAAGCCCGCGGTGGACGACCTCCTGATCGTCACCAACACACCCGAGCTCTACACGTTCCTCGGGCTGCCGATGGTCCCCGACATCTACCTCGACCACGGCTCGCTCGGCGGGATCTACTCGGGGCTCCTGGCCGCACCGGGCGACGCCGCCTTCACGGTGGCCTGCGACATGCCGTTTCTCCACGCCGACGTGGCCCGCCTGGTGGTGGAGCGCGCCGGATCGGGAGACGTCGTGATCCCGCGCGTCGGCGCGCAGCTCGAGACCCTCCACGCCGCGTACCGGAAGAGCTGCCTCGGGGCGATCGAGGCGCGGCTCGTCGCCGGGCGGCTCAAGATCGTCGGCTTCTTCGACGAAGTCCGCGTGGTCGAGATCGCCGAGAGCGAGGTCGCGCGCTATCGCGATCCCGCGATCGTCTTCATGAACGTCAACACCCCCGAGGAGCTGGCGCGGGCGCGCGAGATCGCGGCGAGGCTCGCGTGAGCCGGTTGCGACCCGCGGTCATCGTCCACTACCACGAGGTCGGGCTCAAGCGCGGCAACCGCCCGCTCTTCCTTCGCCACCTCGCGCGCAACCTGACCCGCACGACGTCGGACCTCGGCCCCGTGCGTCTCCGCCAGCTCTCGGGCCGCATCCTCCTCGACCTCGACGACCACCCGGCGCCCGAGAAGGTTCGCGACCGGATCCTGCGCGTGTTTGGCGTCGCGAGCGCCGCGCTCGCGTACTGCGTCCCCTCGACGCTCGAGGCGATGAAGGCCGTGGTGGGCCGGCTCTGCGAGGGGCGGACGTTCGCCTCGTTCCGGATCAGCGCCCGCCGGGCGTTCAAGACATACCCGTTGACCTCGGTCGAGCTGAACCGCCAGCTCGGCGCCTTCGTCCTCGAGAAGGTGGCCGCGCGCGTGGATCTCAAGGAGCCCGAGCTGGAGATCCACGTGGAGGTCATGCCGTCGGAGACGTTCGTCTACGTGGACCCCATGACGGGGCCCGGCGGCCTGCCGGTCGGCGCCTCGGGCACGGTCGTGGCGCTGCTCTCGGGCGGGATCGACTCGCCGGTGGCCGCGTGGCGCATGATGAAGCGCGGCTGCCGCGTCGTGTTCGTGCACTTCCACAGCGTGCCGTACTTGCCGGCGACGTCGCAGGCGAAGGCGCGGGCGCTCGTCGAGCGGCTCACGGAGTGGCAGTACGAGTCGCGCCTGCTCCAGGTCCCGTTCGGCGAGATCCAGCGCGAGGTCGTCCTCACGGTGCCGCCGCCGGCCCGCGTGATCGTCTACCGGCGGCTGATGGTCCGGATCGCCGAGGCGCTCGCCCGCGAGCGCGCCGCCCTGGCGCTCGCGACGGGGGAGAGCCTCGGGCAGGTCGCCTCCCAGACGCTCCAGAACATCGCGCGCATCGACGAGGCCGCCGGGATGCCGATCCTGCGGCCGCTCATCGGCATGGACAAGCTCGAGATCACAGGGGAGGCGCAGCGACTCGGGACCTTCGAGATCTCGATCGAGCCGGACGCCGACTGTTGCACGCTCTTCGTGCCGGCGCATCCGGCGACGCGGATGTCCGAGGACGAGGTGTGCGCGGTCGAGGCGCGGCTGGACGTCCCGCGGCTCGTCGCCCAGGGGCGGGCGGGCGCCGTCGCCGAGACCTTCGAGTTTCCCGCGCGGGCCCACGCCGCGCTCACCGAGTAAGTCGGTCCCCGACGGACGTCTAGGCGAGCGGCTACGTCCGCGAGGCGCCCGCACGACGCTTTGCGAGCGAATCCGTGCAGAACTGCCGATCCGCGCCGACGGCAGCGTCCACCTGAGGGCCCGTGCGTGGGCGGCGAGGGATCGCCCCCGATATGTAGGTTGCTTGACACGCCTCACCCCCTACAGGTATGGTCGCGGTATGACGGCGATCGCGCTGGGCGCCGACCACGCCGGCTTACCTCTCAAGGAAGACCTCAAGGCCTGGCTGATCGAGCGGGGGCACGAGGTCGTGGACTGCGGCACCCAGTCCTCCGAGTCCGTGGACTACCCCGACTACGCCGCCGCCGTGGCCGGCGCGGTCACGGCGGGCAAGGCCGAGCGAGGCGTCCTCGTCTGCGGCACCGGGATCGGCATGGCGATCGCGGCCAACAAGGTGCCCGGCATCCGCGCGGCGGCCTGCACCGACGCCTACACCGCCCGGCTCTCGCGCGAGCACAACGACACCAACGTCCTGGCACTCGGCGCGCGCGTCACCGCCCGCGAGGCCGCGCTCGAGATCCTCGCCACCTGGCTCGGAGCGGAGTTCGCCGGCGGCCGGCACGCGCGGCGGGTCGAGAAGCTGGCCGCGCTCGACCGCAGGAAGGAGCAGTCGGATGCGCCGACTCGCTGACGTCGATCCGGACATCGCCAAGGCGCTCCGCGAGGAGGCCGAGCGGCAGCACCGGAACCTCGAGCTGATCGCCTCCGAGAACTTCGTCTCCGAGGCGGTGCTGGAGGCGATGGGCTCGGTGCTGACGAACAAGTACGCCGAAGGCTACCCGGGGCGCCGCTACTACGGCGGCTGCGAGGTCGTGGACGTCGTCGAGGACCTGGCGATCGCGCGGGGCAAGGAGCTGTTCGGCGCCCCGCACGCCAACGTCCAGCCCCACTCGGGCGCCCAGGCCAACATGGCCGTCTACTTCACCGTCCTCAAGCCCGGCGATATCGTCCTCGGCCCGAACCTCTCTCACGGCGGCCACCTCACCGCGGGAAGCCCCGTGAACTACTCGGGCAAGCTCTACTCGATCGTCGCCTACGGGGTGCGGAAGGACACCGAGCTGATCGACCTCGACGAGGTGCGCGACCTCGCGAAGAAGCACAGCCCGAAGCTCGTCATCGCCGGCGGCTCCGCGTTCCCGCGGGCGATCGACTTCAAGCCCTTCGGCGAGATCGCGCGCGAGGTGGGCGCCTACTTCATGGCCGACATCGCCCACCCGGCGGGCCTCGTGGCCGCGGGGCTCCACCCCTCGCCGGTCGGCATCGCCGACTTCGTCACGACCACGACGCACAAGACCCTGCGCGGGCCGCGGGGCGGGATGGTCATGTGCCGGCCCGAGCACGCCCAGGCGCTCGACAAGACCGTGATGCCCGGCGTCCAGGGCGGGCCTCTCATGCACGTGATCGCGGCGAAGGCGGTCGCGTTCAAGGAGGCGCGGGAGCCCGCGTGGCGTGAGTACCAGAAGCAGGTCGTGAAGAACGCGAAGGCGCTCGCGGGGGCGCTCCTGGCGCACGGTTTTCGCCTCGTCTCCGGCGGCACCGACACCCACCTGATCTTGGTGGATCTGACGAGCCGCGGGGTCACGGGCAAGGAGGCGCAGGAGGCGCTCGACCGCGCGTGGATCACGGTCAACAAGAACACGATCCCGTTCGAGACGAAGAGCCCCATGGTCACGAGCGGCATCCGCCTCGGCACGCCCGCGGTCACCACGCGCGGGATGCGCGAGCCGGAGATGGTCGCGATCGCGGGCCTGATCGACCGCGCGCTCTCGAAGCTCGGGGCGGCCTCCGTGGAGGCCTCGGTCCGCGACCAGGTCCAGGAGCTGACGAACCGCTTTCCGCTCTACACGGAGCGGCGCGCTTGAGAGGGGGGCTCGGCTTGTGAAATGCCCGTTTTGCGGTCACACGGAGGATCGGGTCGTCGACTCGCGGGTCGGGCGCGACGGCGAGTTCATCCGGCGCCGGCGCGAGTGCCTCAAGTGCCACCGGCGGTACACGACCTACGAGTACATCGAGGACGTCCTGCCGCACGTCGTCAAGCGAGACGGCCGGCGTGAGCCCTTCGACCGCCAGAAGCTCCGCGCCTCGATTCTGAAATCGTGCGAGAAGCGGTCGGTCGGCGTCCAGGCGGTGGACGACGTCGTCGGCGAGATCGAGTCGCAGCTCCACGACCGCGCCGAGAAGGAGATCTCCAGCGAAGAGCTCGGCAAGATCGTGATGGAGCACCTCCAGAAGCTCGACCCCGTGGCCTACGTGCGCTTTGCGTCGGTGTACCGGAAATTCAAGGACGTCGGCCAGTTCGTCGACGAGGTGCGGGGCCTCCAGCGCGACGACAAGGCCAAGGCGGCCACCGCCGCCAAGCCCAAGGCGGTCGCCAAGGCCAAATAGCTGGTCGATCCTGCCGGCCGCCGGCTAGGGCTTGCCGCCCCAGGAGTCCCCAAGCGACCGGAGAGGAAGCTCGGTGTCTTCGCCAGAGGTCCGGTCGACCAGATAGGGGTACGCCTGTTCCGATCGGACATTCAGGACGTTGACGTAACGGTTGTCCGGAGACCAGAGAGGCGCTCCCCAGTACCCCATGCCCCAGAACGAGAAAAGACCGCGCGCGTTGGAGAGGAGGAGCGCCTTCTCGTGTGGCGCATCGGCCTGAACGATCACATAGTCTCCGGCTCTCTTCGATCCGCGATCGCCCGGCGTCTGGAACGCTACGAAGCGGCCGTCAGGGGACCACGTCGGACTGAAGCCTCGGCCCAGGTCTTCCTCTGAGCGCGTAGCGCTGTCCAGGATGATGATGTGACCTCTATCATCCATGTACACGAGCCGGCGATGATCTGGCGCCCAGGCCTGGCTCGTGATCGCGGGTCCCCCGATGCCGCTACCGTACACTCTTCGGCCGATCGCTGAAATCAGCGTGACAAGGCGGCCCGAGTCGACCTCGAGGAGGAGCAAGCTCTGTGGCGCGAGCGGGTCGCCTGGCCGCGGAGTTGGACGAGTCGGTGCCTCGTCCTTCAGCGTCCCGAAGAATAGGATCCGTTTGTTGTCGTGAGACCACGCGACTGGGGAGGCCCCGGTCTGCGCGCCCTTGATCGGCAAGCGTGGCGGGGAGAGCTCGACGAGAGATCTGAGCGCAGAGCCGTCGATCGTCATGCTGTAGATCGCCGTGCGAGAGCGCCCGCCCTCCTCGTGGGTTTTCACAAAGGCGAGGCGAGTGCCATCGGGTGAGACGATCGGACCCCCGATCTCGATGTCCTCGGGCCCGGCTCGAAAGACAATGTTTTCTCGTCCACCGACCTTGACCACGATGATGTCGACGCGGACCGGGATGACATCCTTGCGTGTGCCGTCATTGAACGCCGTCACCCACTGCTTGGCCCGCATCGTTTCCGCCCAGCGCTCTCTCAGTGCCCCGCTTCCCATCGCCGGCGCGTGCCTTACGCCAAGGATAGTCCCGGCGCAAAGAAGAAGGGCGAAAACCACGGCGCCCTGGCGCATCTCACTCTCCCCGAAGCGCCGGCGAGGGGACCCAAACAAACGGGATCGCCGGGGTCGGACCGCCCAGGCCGCCAAAGGGTGGAGCGAAGACTCCCGGGACGTGCGGGTTGCCGCCGGCGGCCGAAACCACCGTGTTCACGAAGTAGTTGCTGTTGTGATGGTACCAGCGGTACGGCACTCCCGAGTTGGCGCTTTCGTAAGCCGCGATACTCTGCTTCAAGGCGGCGCCGCTCACTCGGATCGTGGGGCCCCAGATGACAGCATCGGTTTGGAGTGCGCTTGCCGTATCTGGCAGAAGTCCTTCTCCCCCGATCCTCCCACGATACACCGCGATGTTCCCCGATCTGTCGGGCCCCATCTCGTACACAACATCACCGGCGTCGATCACCTTGTGAGAAGCAATGTTCATCGTTTCACGCGCACCGACTCGGACGGTCGTGTCCCCGGTGTCGTCAGTCTCAGCAACGACGGAGGCCTCCGGCTCGTATGCCGCATACGCGGCGGCGCTGACAACGGCGCCGGTGACGGCTCCAAACGCGATCCCCTGGAGCACATCTCCCCCGTAAATGCCTGCGCTGATGCCGCCAAAGGCGCCGCCCAGGATGGTGCCCGATCCGACGGCTCCTTGCCAACCGCCCCCCAAAGCTCCTGCCAGTGGCGGCCCGACGGCGCCTCCAATTCCCCCGAACGCCGCGCCGAGGACGATGCTCGTTGTCGGGTCGCCTCCGTTCAACCCATAGCTGACGGCGCCGCCGGCGGCGCCCCCGATCATGCCTGCGGCGACGGGTCCCACGTGAGGCGTGAGAACGATGGCAACGGCAACGCCGACGACGATGGGCGCGAGGACCCTGAAGACTTCCCAACCGTACTTCCTGTGGAACTCGAAGATCCTCTTGAACAGCCTCCCGAGGAAGCCGAAAAAGTACCCGCTCGGATCGATGAGGTTGACGGGGTTGTTGAGGACGTAGCTGTAGCGGTTGAGCGACTGCGGGTTGGCAGGCGTAGGAACAAAGGGGTCGGCGCTAATGAACCGGGCGAGGCCTGCGTCGTAGTACCGGCCGCCGTAATAGTAGAAGCCAGTCTCAGGATCGAGCTCTTTGCCCGTAAAGCCGTGCGTCGGGTCGGCGTTGCCCTCCGAGCGCGACACCTGGCCCCAGGGGTCGTATTCCACGAGCTGCACGCGTGTGCCCGACTCATCGGTGACGACGTTGACTCCGCCGAGATGGTCGTTGTGATAGAAGAGGACGGCGCCAGTCGATTTCTTCGCGACCCCACCGAGGTACTTCGTGACGACGCCGGCGGGATCGATCTCGTACCCCGCGAAGGGATAGCGTGCGACTCCGGCTGACGTTTCCTTCCGGACACGGACACCCGCGGCGTCATACGCGAACGTCGCGCTGTTCCCGCCCTCGATCGTCACCGCGGTGAGGCGGTGGTCGGCGTCCCACGACAACGCGCGGCCGGCGCCGTTGAGCATGCTGCCGTTGGCGTCGTAGGAGTAGATCGACCCATCCGTACGGCCGGTCACCGCCGAGGGGTGGCGCGGATCAGAGTACGTGGAGAGGACGCCGGCCTTCTCCAGAAGGTTCCCGACCGGGTCATACCGGTAGTTCTGCGTGACCCACGCCAGGCCGGTCCCGAACGCGCCACTCGCCGAGGTGAGGCGGTTGAGGGCGTCGTAGGTGAAGGTCCGGCTGCCGGTGAAGATGCCGTCTCTGATCTGCGTGATGTTCCCTGTCGGGTCGTAGGCGTAGCCGAGATCCTGCAGCGTCCCGCTCGCCCCCGTCGTTGATCGGTTGGTCACGCGGAAGTTCATCGGGTCATAGCTGGACGTCGACGTGACCCCGTTCGCGTATTGCAGTCGCGTCTGCTGACCGCGGGCGTTGTACGTGATGCTGGTGATATAGCCGGGAATGGACCCCAGCCAGCCAGCCTCGTTGTAGGAGGACGTCACCGAGTCGCCGTCGGGGAAGGTTCTGCTCACGATATCGCCCAGGGCGTTGTAGCTTTGAGACATCGTGTACGTCGTACCGTCGAGCAGGCGCTGCGTCTGGCTGACGCGCCCCAGGGCGTCATAGGTGAATGTCGTGACGGTGGCAAGATCCGCGATCCTGGTGACGCGTCCCCTCGAGTACGCGACCGCAGGATCATCGTACGTCCACTGGATCTGCTGGGCGCCGCCGGGGTAGGTCTTCGTCAGCACACGGCCCTGCAGGTCGTAGGTGAACGTGAGGGTCTGATTCTCCGCATCGGTCTGGCTGACGAGGTTGCCTCCCACGTCGTGGCTGTACGTCCAGCTCCCCATGTTGGGGTCACGCATCGCGGTCTTCCGGCCGAGGAGGTCGTAGGTGAGCGCGGTGACGTGGTTGAGATGGTTCGTCGCGAGCACGAGCGCACCCACCGCGTTGGAAGCGTAGGTTGTCACGTACGTGTCGCCGCCATTGACCTCCTCGATACGAGTGAGACGCCCATAAATATCCAGGAAGCGGCGCTTGACGTTACCGCTCTGATCTTTCACCGTCACCCGTCCGGGAATGTACGCTGTGCTGACGCTGGTTCCATCCGGGTAGAGCACCTGCGTCCGGCGGCCGCGGGCGTCGTACTCGAACCGCGTGAGGATCGCGGCCTCGGTCGAGAAGTGCGGCGCGGATTGCGTTGCCGTCAGGCCCCGCGAGTCGAAGGTGGTCTCGCTCTGGATGATCTGGTCCCCCGGCCCCTGCGACCGGCCGAGATAGTTCCGCCCCAGTCCATCGAAATAGACGTCGTTCCAGAGGACCGTCGCCGTGCCGTGCTGAATGGTGCGATACGTCAGGACGCGCTGGGTCGCGGGGTTGCCGAAGTCGAGATAGAACCGGCTCATCGAGCCATAGAGCGAACCCGTGTCGAGCGGGCCGGTCGTCTTCGTCAGGCGGCCGAACGTATCGTAGGTGTACGTCGTGCCCTGATGATTGGGGTCGGTCTCGGTCGTCCGCTCGCCCCAGCGCGCGTCGTAGGCAAAGGCCGTCGTGTGGCCGAGACAGGTGGTGACGCTGGCCGGATACGTCTGGCTAGCCTCGTAGACGGTGGTCGTCGTGCAGCCGCGGGCATCCGTGGTGGCTGTGCGGTTGCCGTAGGAGTCATACATGGAGGTGACGACGGGATTACCTGTCGTTCCCTGGGGCCCGCTCAGGCGCCGCTCCTCCTGCGTCAAAAGGCCACGGGCTCCGAGCGATCCCCAGGCGAGGCCGTCATACGAGAGCCAGCGTTCCCGCAGCACCGCTCCCGAGGAATCGTGGAGCGCGGTGCGCGTCGGACGGTGGAGCCATGTCGTTGCGTCCACCACCCAGTCCGTGTATTCGTCTCGCTCGTCGCCGCTCACGGCGATGTCGCCCCACTGGTACGTCCGCGTCGGGTTGCCGTAGGCGTCGAACTCGAAGCTCTGGCGCGCGATCTTGCAGCTGGCTCCGGTGTCGTCGCACGTGGCGACGTCCGTCTGCGCCAGCGTGACGGACGTGACGCCAGGATAGGGTGTGGTCGTCGCCCAGGTGTTCGTGGTCTCGGCCAGGAGCGCGCCGTTACGCTGGCGCGTCTGGCTCTGGGAGGGGCGCCCCCTGAGGAGATCGTCCTGCTCGAACCGGGTATCGGTGTAGTGCCCGAACGGATCGACCGCGCGGACCGACGCGTGCCCACGAAACTCCTTGCCATCGCTGCTGAGCCCGAGCCCGGTGTAGCTGAGGGTCAGCGTGGAGGTTCCGCCGCGCCCGTCGCTGACGCTCCGTGTGGTCACGCGGTAGCGGTCGAATGACCCGGCATAAAAATGGCCCGCCCGGGTACCACCGCACGTAGGATCGGGGCCGAAGCTCAGGTAGTCGTTCGGGGTACAGGTGCGATTACCCATCTCGTCATATGAGCTTCGTACGGCGCGGTAGAGGGCGGCGTTCGTCCCCGCGACGGGCAAATCGACGAGAAAGCCCAGGAGAGGAGGGTTGCCGCAGGTGTAATCGGGACTGAGGCTGACGTAGGAGCCCTCGCACCCCCAGGTGAACTCGCCAGTCTGTACGAAGCTTGTGTTGCGGTAGAGGGCGGCGCTCGTCCCCGCCACGGGCGAATCCACGAGAAACAGCGGGGTCCCACCGCAGACAGAATTGGGACTGAAGCTCAGGTAGGTTTTCGCATTGTCACACGTCCACCCACCCCAGTCGTTCTGTATGGCTGTGACGGCTCGGTACAGAACACCGGTCGCCTTCACTCGCTCGTAAGCGAAACTCACGGCGCCGCCGAGTCCGTTGTTCACGCCGCTCAACCGCGCGTCGGTGTACGAGAAGCTCAGTGGTGGCAACGAAGAGGTGCCGTCCGCTCCGTAGATCGTGACCGCGTTCAGCGTGAGGTCCCCCGTCGCCCCGCCGCCCCAGGTGTGGCCGGGGTCGCGATCAATCGAGTAGTCGAACGTGAGGAGGTATCTCCGCACCAGACTCGATGCGGCGCGCACCTCGATCGTGTCGAGGCGGTCCTTCTCGAAGAAGGAAAGGATGGTGGAGGCGCTCGTGTCGGTCCAGTCGGAGCGAGGCGCGTAGGTGAAGAGCACCTCACGGGCGGATTCGATCAGCGACCCGCCGGCGTAGGCGTAGGTGATCGCGGCTGGATAGACCGCTTGATCGTACGTCTGGCCGTTCGAGGCGATCGTGCCGGTCTGCTTGGTGTACATGTAGTGAACGGCCACACCACTGGTCGTCGTCGCCTGGTCGAGGAAGTACTTGTAGGTGATCGCGGTCGTGAGGTCCTGCCCACGTGTCATCGCCTTACTGTCGGTGTTGTAGCCAAACCGGTGCTGCGTGCCATCCTTCGTCGTCAGGATCCAGTAGTCCGAGGCCGCAACGTACTGGATCCTCACGAAGATCTCGTCCTTGGTGTGGTAGATGTTCTGCGCGCTGTCGATCAGCACGAGATCGTGGCTCGCGCCGCCCAGCACCAGCTTGAAGGTGTCGTCCGTCGTCGTCGTCGTGTTCTTGAGGTCGCGAAAAACGAAGCCGCCGACGTCCAGGGTCCACCCGAGCCCCGTCCCCTGAGCCTGGTCGCGAGGCCCCCGCTCGTCGACGGTGCTGCTGTGATAGCCGAGCACGATCTTCGGGCCGACGCCGCCGGCGCCGGGTGGAGTGACGATCGCGATCTCGGCGGTGCTCGCCCCCGTGAAGAGGTCGGTCTGGAACGCGTCGAGGGCCCACGTGCCCGGTGGCGCCCCGAGGGGCTCCGTCGTCGACGCCAACTGAGCTCGGGTGGTGTGGCTCGGCGCGTCTGATGGTTGCTCCTTCGAAGACTGTGATTCGCCGCCGGAGACGACGGACGGCATGAGGACCGACACCAGGACCAGCCGCGCGATCGTGCCACCCACGGACGCACTGAAGAGGGTTCGCATGGTCTCTCTCCCGCGAGGAACGGATTTCCCTGCGCACGGAGATGGCAATCCACGCGCCAAGCGCGATTGGCCGCGCCAACTGGCGAGAATTCACGAGCGCGGGCGCTGCCCCACCGCATCGCCTGCCCAGCGCGCCGTGCAGCGTGCATTGCCGCTGATGCAGCGGGGGGTGCTTGAGGAGGGTAGCCCACGTCAGGATGATGAGATGGCACGGCCCTGTCGAAGCGGGAGTACGACAGGGCCGCGCGCCTCGTCGGCGCTGACTTCTCGCTTACTTCTTTTTCTTCTTCT
>Ga0209801_1001668_pt1 | contig 13638 bp, 7 predicted proteins | sample GraSoiAngelo_127_FD_185884 | JGI IMG/M metagenome (GOLD analysis project Ga0209801, IMG submission 185884) | Grasslands soil microbial communities from the Angelo Coastal Reserve, California, USA - 14_0927_09_40cm (SPAdes) (version 2) | ecosystem: Environmental > Terrestrial > Soil > Grasslands ... | reverse complement strand
ATGCGGAGTCCCACTCAAGGGGGAGCCGGTCATGAAACGTACTTCGCCATGGCTTGTGTGGTTTGCGTTTGCTTGTGCTGCATCTGGAAATGTCCAATCCCAGGATCCGCCTGCTAAGGTCGTGGTTCATTGGGATAAGGTGGTTCGCGTATCCGAGACCACTCCCACTCTCCAAGTCGTGGTCAACCCTCCCTTGCGGCGCGGCACGCCGGTGCACGAGGAAGCCCATAAGGCTCTGCATGACCTGGGAGCCGATTACGTCCGCTATGTGCCATGGTTGCCTTACCCGAAACTGGGGGTTGCGGAGCTGGAGCCTCCCAAGGATGGGACGACTTCCTGGGACTTTTCCGTGATCGATCCGATGACCATCGACTTTCTCCAGGCCACGAAAGGACACTCGGTGATTCTCAACTTCAGCACCATTCCCCAGTGGATGTATAAGACCGACAAGCCGGTGCCCTACCCTAGGGACCCGGACCAAGTCACATGGGAGTACGAGAAAGGAACCGAACTGCGCGATCCCAGCATGCAGGAGGTTGCCGGCTATTACGCACGGCTGCTCGCGTGGTACACGCAAGGCGGCTTCACCGACGAGTTCGGCAAGCGCCACCACTCCGGCTATCACTACTCAATCCCTTACTGGGAGGTTCTGAATGAAGTCGACTTCGAGCACCACATTGATGCCGAGACCTACACACGGCTTTATGACGAAGTGGTGCTCGCCATGAAGAAAGTTCAGCCAGACACCAAGTTCGTGGGCCTGGCGCTGGCCCTGCCAGTCGACCCCCACTACTTCGAATACTTTCTCGACCACAAGAATCACAAGCCGGGCGTACCCCTCGATTTCATTTCGTATCACTTCTATGCCGTTCCCACCGCCGATCAGACACCCGAGGTGGAACAGTTCACCTACTTTGATCAGGCCGATGGCTTTCTCAAGACCGTGCGCTACGTCGAAGCCATTCGCAACCGACTTTCGCCCCAGACAAAGACGACCATCGATGAACTCGGCGTTATTTCCGCGGACGATATCGCCCAGGGGATGCCCGGTCACGTCGCCCAGCCAATCCCCGACTCATACTGGAACCTGGCCGGTTCCCTGTACGCCTACCTCTTCGGGGAATTGACCAAGATGGGCATTGATGTGGCTGGGGAATCGCAGCTAGTGGGTTTCCCTACCCAGTTCCCCAGCGTTTCCATGGTCGACTGGAACAACGGCAAACCCAACGCCCGCTTCTGGGTCCTCAAGCTGCTTCACGACAACATCGGCCCCGGCGACAAGCTGGTAGAAATCGAGCCCTTCAGTCCGTTCGCAGCCACTCACCCCTACGTCTACTCGCTGGCGTTCGTGACGCACGACGGCAAAAAGCGCGTGCTCTTGGTCAACAAGCGCGATCGCCTATTCGATGTCACGATTCCGGGCGCGAGCGGCGGGCAGATTGAGTACGTGGACCAGACCACCGGGTTTCAGCCGCCAGCGACTCGGAAACTAGCCGCTGACGTCACCGAGCTAAAGGGATACTCAGTAGCGGTGGTGACCCTGCCCGAGAAAGAAGCAGCCACCTACTTCTAATGATCCGAGGCTGGATCGGCCGTCTGCTTCGTTACCTCCGAAGGAGAAGAGAACGGAGATCCCGCCGGATCGAAGCCTTTTCGGCGGGTGGACTGGTCATGCAGGCGCCGGTACTCCGCGATGGCCTTCTCCTGTTCAGCGGCGTTTCCCAAGGCCTTCTGAATCTGCGCCAGACGATACCAGCCGGCTTCATTCTCGGGATCCGCAGCCACCGCCTTTTGCGCATGCACCAGGGCTTGTTCGGATTCCTTCTTTTCCATAAGCACGGCGGCCAATCCCAGGTGCGCCTCGGCAAAGTCGGGGTAGTCGTGGATCGCCTGACCGAAGTATTTCTCGGCTTCGACTGCTTGTCGCGCTCTGCGGTAGAGCTCGCCAAGCTCATAGGCTGCGTTTGCGTTGCCTGGGAACGATAGCAGTTCCTGCTCGAATTCCTTTTGTGCCTCCGCGGTGTCATCCGGCAGATGGCGCTGCCAGTATCGTGAGAGGAGCGTCCTGCCAATCCGATAGTGAATCCCCGGACGGCCGGGTTGGAGCCTGAGCACTTCCCGGTATTCCTGGATCGCCTGGTCGTAGGAGCCTTGGCTTTCCTGGGCCTCGCCCGCGGCCAGATGCCGCCACACAGAGTTGGGGGCGACCTGCGCACGCTTCCACATGGTCAGGAAAGCGAAGTTCCCGTAGATTTTGCCCGTTTGATAGAGAATCTCCGGGTCATCGGGGTACAGACGGTTGAGTTCCATCGCGACTTCCACGGCGTTCTTGTCACGCTTCAAGCCCGTGTATGCACGTTCGAGCTCCAGGCCGCACATCCTCTTGATATCGGCGTCAGTCGAATGACGGAGGCATGCTTCCAGGCTCGGCAATGCTTCGTGGTAGCGGCCCGTCTCCGACAGTGACAGGCCCAGCAAGTTGTCTGTCTTAGTCAACGTGGGTTTGAGCTTCAGTGCCTGACGCAAAACCCGAACGGCTTCTTCGAACTTGCGCTCCTCAAAATAAATCAAACCAAGGTTCGCGTGAATCTCGGCCACTCCCGGCTCGAGCTCCCGCAGCTTTTCGAAGGCCTTCTCGGCGTCTAGGTAGCGGCCGGCCGCTAAGGCCGCTTGCCCCTCGGCCGCATAGCGCTCGACCGGGTTGTTCTGAGCGAAAGACAAGAAAGCACCGGAGATGACTAGCCATACAGCCCCTGGCAATAGAGACCGATGCTTCATGATGCGAGTGTACCTTAACAAAAACCGCATTCGAGGGCAGGAGGGACCGGCTGATCAAGCTCAAGGGCGCATCCACCCGTTCGCCTTGAGCCACACGAAGGCCGGCTGCAGCCAATCCTCCCTGCTGATTCCGAAATCCGAGGTCCGCAGGGACGGAAACCAAAGTCTGCACAGAGCTGGTGTGCGCCAAAGGTGCCCGCTACCACCCGAGTTCGGCGGTCGCGGACCCGCATGTTATACGCCTAGAAGATCAGTTTGGCTCCAAACTGGAGGATCCGGCCCGGACGAGCTGCTTGTACGGCACCAAAGCCAGGATTGTTCGGGTTATCTCCAACCGGCGCTCCGATTCCGGTGCTCGTGAACGGGTCGAATCCGTACTGAGCATGGTTGAACACGTTAAATGCCTCAGCCCGAAACTGGAAGGAGACCCTTTCGGTGAACTTGAAATCCTTGCCTAGGCCCAGGTCCCAGTTGTTGATTCCAGGACCGCGTAGTATGTCGCGACCGCTATTACCGAACTGCCCGTTAAGGGGCTGACAGAAGGCAACTCCTGTCAGATTCGCGGCCGCACAGCTGGCCTTTGCGGCCGGGGTCGGGTCCGTGGAAATCGTATTGTTGAACCAATGCTTGATGTCCTTGTGAAATCCGCTTGGGGAGGAATTGCCGATTTCATTGCAGCGATTGGTGAACGTGGTTAGAACCAGCAAATTGCTGCCACAGAGAATCGAGAATGGGAAGCCGCGCTGGAACGTGGCGATCGTGGTAACTTGCCACCCGCCAAGTGCCAGATCAAGCCCTCTGCTGATACCGCCGCCAAAGCGCTTGCCGCGCCCGAACGGCAACTGATAGACCATACTGGTCACCAGCCGATGGTCAACGTCGAAGTCCGAACGGCCATAGTCTAGCCGTGGATTGAGTTCGTCCATGTGTCCGGCAAAAGAGTTGGTCGAACCGACACCTGCGGCAGCAGACTTGTCGTCGAGGCTCTTTGACCAAGTGTAGACCGTCAGCAGAGCCATAGAATTGGAACGGTGCTCGAGCTTCAGGTTTCCGGCGTTGTAGCTGGAATAGCCGTTGTATTCACTATCCAGGAAACCCAGGATGCTGTTGAAGTTGGCATATGGCTTTCTACTAGCGAAGCTGCAGTCGGCGGCGGACGGGCTGCCTCCCGTGAGCGGATCGCAGGCCGCGGGATCGGCTGGCGGAGGTCCCTGGCCGATATTGACGCGGTTCAGAAGATGCGTACCCTTGTTGCCAACGTAGTTCGCCTCAAGTGTGGTGTCCTTGGCCAGTTCACGCTGTACGGAGAAGGACCACTGCTGAACATACGGGTTATGGGGATGCTCGGAGATGATCACAGCAAAGAACTGGCCGCCGTCCGCCGCCGGACTGACCTGGTGTAGCGGAACAGACGGAAACATCTGGCCCGTCAACTTGGGGAGTGTAGGATCGGACGTCGGAGTATCGTTGGCACGAACGACGAACGGGTAGATGTCACCCGAGTCGTCAATCTCGCGAGTTTCGAACGAGTCGAAGAAGATGCCGTAGCCACCGCGAAGAACCGTTTTATCACCCAGACGATAAGCAAGCCCGATGCGTGGTGCGAATGGCTTCTTTGAACCGTCTGCCGGATTCGGGCGGCCGCAGTCCCTATAGAAGCCGTTTCCGGAAGGAGCGATGGGGCCGCCCAGACTCGGCACCGTCGTCGTGCCCAGTCCTTTGTTGGCATAGCACAATCCTCCTCGCGGATTCGCTACATCGACCCAGAACATCTTGTTGCTTTGCTCCGTGGGTACCGCGCGATAGTCCCAGCGAAGGCCGAGATTCACCGTAAGGCGGCCGGTAACTTTCCAGTCATCTTGCACGAACGGGGCAAAGTACATGAACCGGTACTGGTTCAGGTTTCCCGCCACGTTTGTCGGGCTAAATGGCCCGGGCAGGAAGGTCGAAGCACTGCTGTAGTAACCCAGCAGAAAGTCGGCAATCGAGTTGCCAGTGCCGCAAAACCGTGTTGCACAGCCGTTACTGCCATTTGTCCCGTTGCTAATGATCAGGTCATTGGAGTAGTTGAAGTTGCCCAGAAAGTCCGCAGACAAGTCACGCTTCTGCAGCCAGCGGCGATAATCGAATCCCGTACTGATCGTGTGCCGCCCCTTGACGACAGTCAGGGTGTCTGAAAACTGCCAGGTTGGAATGTCGCTCGTGGTGGTGTCATTTCCCTGGCTGCCCACGGAGGTATAGGGGCTTCCCAAACTAATCGTCGGAAATAGCCGGGCGTAGGCTGGCAAATTCGGGTAGACGCCGGTAATGCCCAAAGCAGAAACCTGCGCTGGTGTTATCGGATTTCCTCCCTGGACCGCAATCGGTTCCAGCCGTCCAAAACGAAAGCTGTTGACCACATGAGAGCCGATGCTCTTGGTGTGGGAAATCATCCAGTTCTCAGCTTTTTCGTTGAACACACCAACTCCGTAGGGGTCGGTAATTGAGCCGTTGATGTTCTCGTTGTTGTAGGTTGCTGTGGTATAGCGGAAGAACACTTTGCCCAGGCGGCCCAATTCCTGATCCAGCCTGTAGGTCTGCTGGTTTGTGGTTTGCGGCAACGTGACCGAAAAGCGGTAATTGAAACCCGCACCACCACAGCCGGGACAGTTCGGGGCCGGAAACATCTTCAGGCCGAGCGCTTGCTGCGCGAGAATCGAGAATCGGCTGGAGGGAATTTGGTTGCTCGGGAACGGATTGCCGGTCGTCGGGTCAATCGGCATGCAGGCCGTAGTAGCGGTGGGAATACAAGTACCGCCAGCTTGCGTGGGGAGTGCTAGTCCTGAGGCGGAGAAATTGCCGCCCAATTGAGCCACGTCGGGCACCGTAAAGTTGCTCTGATCGAAACCGCTTCGGACTCGCCATCCTTCGTAGTTGGCCAGGAAGAAAGTTCTGTTCCGCCCGTCGTAGAGTTTCGGGATGTAGATCGGGCCGCCGGCAACGAAACCGAATTGATTTTGACGCAAGGTTGGAAGCGCCCGCTGAAACGGTGCCTTCGCATCAAACGCGTCATTCCGGAGAAACTCAAATGCTGTGACATGCAACTGGTTCGTGCCGTTCTTGGTGACTATGTTCACCTGGTTGGCACTGAAGCCGTATTCTGCCGAGTAGGTCTCGCTCTGGATTCTGAATTCCTGGATAGCATCCTGCGACAAAATTACGGCGGGAGTATTCAGCGCCGTGTCCGTGTTGACCAGGCCATCCAGTGTGTAGTTATTCGAGGTGGGCCGCCCGCCGTTGATGCTGATTGCATTGCCTTCCCCCTGGCGCATTTGACCTTGTTCCCCGTTCGTCTGAACCGCGCCGGCGCCAATGAAAAGCAGACTTACGAAGTTGCGCCCGTTGAGAGGCAAATCATCGACCTGCCTCTGGCTGACCAACTGTGAAACCGCCGCAGAGTCGGTGTCGAGCGTGACCGCGGCTGCCATGACCTCCACGCTCTCGCTCACGGCTCCCGGCTTCATGGTGGCGTCGATTCGGGCCTGCTGACCCACCACGAGGCTGATGTTGTCCACAACAAATTTCTGAAAGCCTGCGGCTTGCACGGTCACCCGGTAGGTACCCGGCTGCAGGTAGGGCAGGGTGTAGTCGCCCGATGACGTCGTTGCGGTACGCTTCGTGACGCCCGTCGCAGTGTTCGTAACATCGACACTCGCATTCGTCACCACCGCACCGGAATTATCTTTCACGCTGCCCAGGATGGTTCCCGCGGCGCCTCCTTGCGCCCACAGCAAACCGACGGACAGCAGAGTCACCAAAACGGTCAAGAGCGCGAACCGGGTTGTAGACATACGCATCTCCTCTAGTCAGGCGCGCCCAGTCAAGGACGCCATAAGCTCTGACGTACGCGGACTTTCCCTGAAACCGACTGCGACCCACATCAGCGCTTCTAACGCTGGAGGGTGATGCTCACACTGGTCGCCAAAGACCGTCAATCGGCATCTGAAAAACCGGCTATGTTTCGCTGTGAGAAACAGGGGAGACGGATGCATAGAATTTGTGTAAAGGCCCTGTCCCACCACGCCTTTGCCGCAGAATTGCCGGCATGAAAAGCCCGCCTCCGCTTATTGGTAGGCGAGTCGCTGTTCTGCTATGTGAAATGCCTGGTCTTGGAGTCTTTGAGCCTTCCGCTTGCTTTCCCGTCGAAGCCGCCGCTATGCTGGCCGCCTTGATCCGGGCTTACCCGGACCGGAAGCGATCGCGAACCACACTATGAAGTTTTCTCAAGTCGTCAATATCGAAGACCTGCGCTGTTTGGCTCGGGATCGAGCGCCCAAATCCGTGTTTGACTATCTCGATGGCGGCGCGGAGGCAGAGTTAACTCTCGCCGAGAACTGTCGCGCCTTCCGCGACGTTACATTTCGCCCGCGCACGGGAGTTGCCTTTGGCGAATGCGACTTGAAGGCCCGCGTGCTCGGTCACGAGCTGTCTTTTCCCGCCATGCTGGCTCCCGTGGGATACAGCCGTCTCATGCATCCTGGAGGAGAGGTGGCGGCAGCACGCGCCGCTGGCGAGGCGGGTACCGGATATATCCTCTCCACCATCTCCGGCCACACGCTAGAGGACGTGAAAGCCGCAACGTCGGGCCCCGTCTGGTATCAACTGTACTTGCTCGGGGGGCGCGAAGCGGCCGAAGGAGCCCTCGATCGCGCCCGTCGCGCCGGCTTCTCTGCACTCGTCATAACTGTCGACACGCCGGTAGCCGGGATGAGGGAGCGCGATCCGCGCAATGGCATGAAGCAACTCCTCGGTTCGTCGCCGTTCGCTAAGATTCCCTATCTCCCCGAGATCATGTCTCATCCGGGATGGCTGGTCAGGTTCCTCCTCGATGGCGGTATCCCTAAGCTTGCGAATATCGTGATTCCCGGCAAGGGTCCGATGGAGCTGATCGACGTGGCTTCCGCCTTGGCGAAGGCGGCGGTAACCTGGAAAGACCTCGAGTGGATCCGGCAGCTGTGGCCTGGACCAATTGTCGTCAAAGGACTCTTAACGGGTGACGATGCCAAGCGCGCAGTCGATGAAGGTGCTGCGGCAGTGGTTGTGTCGAACCACGGAGGCCGTCAGCTCGATTCAGTCCCGGCGACCCTGCTGGCGCTGCCCGAGGTTGTCGCCGCCGTAAACGGAAGAATTGAGGTGCTGATGGACGGCGGTATCCGCCGTGGCGGCGACATCGTGAAAGCTGTCTGCCTGGGAGCGCGAGCCGTTCTCGTCGGTCGGGCATACGCATACGGACTCGCCGCCGCCGGGCAACCCGGTGTAGCGCGCGCCCTCGAGATTTTGCGTACGGATGTAGAGCGCACCCTGCGACTGCTCGGCTGCTCATCGGTTGGCAAGCTGAATCCGTCCTACGTGGACGTTCCCAGGTCCTGGTTAGCGCGGTAGATTTTAAGCGGGACTACGCTGGACGACGCTGCGGCTCGAGCGATTCGGACCTTGCGAGCTCGGTAAGGGCGTCGTTCGGATAGTAGTGATCGACGGTTCCCGGAGTCACCAGCTTATGCTCGACAAAAACGGCTGGCGGCACCTGCTTGTGATTGAGCATATCGAGACTCAGGCGGATCAGATTTTCACCATATCGCTCTGGAAAGTAAGCAACCGAACCGATGAGCCGCGTATGGGACTGCCGAAGTTCCGCCCGCCCCTCGGGTGAAGCGTTCTGGCCCATGACAACACAGTTCTCGGCCCGGCCCGCTTCCTGAAAAGCGCGCAACGCTCCCAGCGCACTCGGATCATTGATTGCGCCGACCACATATTTCCGGGCCCGCGAGGCTCGCAAATATCGGCGCACCACTTCGAGACTCGGGCCCAGGTTTCCATCCCCGTCAAGATAAGTAACGCGGCAAGCCTTCGCCGAGGGCAACATCATATTCATTCCCACCAGCAGCCCGGTCAGTCGCATCCGCGGCAGACTCCCGGCACGGCCCAGTTCCAGAAGAACGATTTCGTCAACTTCCGAGTTCCAGCGCTCTTTTACCCAACGGCCCAGGTAACGGCCACCGATCATTCCTGCTTCATAGTTGTTGGCGCCATAGTAGGTGGCCCCAGGATGGGGAATATCGATGGCAATCATCGGGATGTTCGCTTCCCGATACTTTGCGGCCACAATCGGTGCCACCGTCTCGTCAGTCTGAAACTCGATGGCCAGGTCCACTCTTTCGCGAACCATCAGGTCCGCGTTACGCTGGGCTGTCTTCGCGCTATAGCGGTTGTCAAAACAGATGAGTTCGATTCCCTCCGCCGCCGCCGCCCGCTGCAGTCCCTCCGATACATCCTTCGAGAACTGATAGTCGGTTCCCTGTGCCGCGTACCCCAGCCGGTAGAGTCTCTGCTTCCACGGCCGGACCCGGGACTGATACAGGTTCTCGCCGATCTTGTCCACCATGCCGCACTTCTCCAGCGTGTACAGCAGCCGGAACGCCATCGTCTTAGGAAGTCCGCTGCGTGTCGCGATTTCCTTAAGCGGCAAAGACTCCCCCGCGACGCGGAAGGCAGTCAATAGCTGGGTCGAGTGGACGATCGACTTGACCAGATAGCGGTCACGGTTCCGGGTTTCGCCTGTCTTCACGGCGGAGCAATATGATCCATTTTCTCCGTTTTGCCAAGCGAAATCTCCAGAACAGGAGGGCATCCGCCCGCAACCGGCGTTCCCAGTGTAACTACTTTCCTATCAATGGCTTACTGCTGTAATAACTGCCAGGGCACCTTGAACATTTCTTTTGCGAAGCAGAACTTCCCATGGCCCTCGACGAATTCAGAATCCACGACACATTCGGCCAGATTTCACGGATTCTGCAAAGCGAAACCTGCCCGGCCAGCATCAGGTCGGTTCGTGAACTCTCAGCGGCCGGACTTGCGGGCTAACTTTCTGACCCTGAATGGCCTAAACACCCGCTTACAATAACAGCTGACGTTCTGCACTACGAAACAAGGGGACCTAGGGAAGAAAGGCAATGACCCCTGCCAAGCAGGTATGTATTCTTCCTTGCCGAGAGGATGGCGCATGCAATCGCACATCGAAGAACGGGTATTCGGCGCCTTGGAGAAGTTTCGCATCGAACTGCCCTCGTGGGGATTCGCCAATACCGGCACCCGGTTTGGGAAGTTCATTCAACCGGCTGCGGCCACTACAACGGAAGAGAAGTTCAGCGACGCTGGAGAAGTGCATCGTTTAACCGGCGTCTGTCCGACGGTCGCCCTGCATGTGTTGTGGGACTGCCCCAATGGGGTGAACAGTTCGGACGAGATTCAGCAGTTTGCTCGCCGCTACGGTGTGCAACCTGGATCGATTAACCCGAACCTGTTCCAGGACCAGCAATACAAGTACGGATCATTCGGCAATCCCGACCCTGCCATCCGCGACAGGGCTCTCGAACATACTCGCGACAGCATCGAGATTGCGCGTCGCCTGCAGAGTATCGACATATCGATGTGGTTTGCCGACGGCTCGAACTACCCCGGCACGGCCAACATTCGGCAGAGGAAGCAATGGTTCGAGCAGTGCCTCCGCATCGCCCACGACCAGTTGTCTGCCGGACAGCGCCTGCTGGTAGAGTACAAGCCGTTCGAGCCCGCCTTCTACCACACCGACATTGGCGACTGGGGTATGGCTCTCCTCCTGGCACGACACGCAGGTCCACAGGCACGCGTACTGGTGGATACAGGTCATCATTATCAGGCTCAGAACATCGAACAGATCGTCGCCTGGCTGCTCGCAGAAAACATGCTCGGTGGTTTTCACTTCAACGACCGCCGCTATGCCGACGACGACCTCACCATGGGTTCGATCGATCCTTACCAGGTCTTTCGCATTTTTCATGAGATTCACTACTTTGAATGGGAGACCGGGAAATCCGCAGGCCTTGCCTACATGGTTGACCAGAGCCACAATCTGAAGGGCAAGATCGAAGCCATGATCCAGACGGTCATTATGGCCCAACAGCTTTTTGCCAAAGCGGCTCTGGTTGAGCATCGAGCGCTGGCGCAGGCCCAGAAGAGCTGCCATTTGGTGAAGGCTGAGTCCCTCTTGCAAGATGCCTTCGCGACCGATGTTCGCCCCGCAATCGAAGCATGGCGGAACTCCAAAGGATTGCCCAAAGATCCAATGGAAGCTTTTCAGCAGAGCGGATATCTCGAGCGCATCACCAAGGAACGCTCCGTACGCAACTCGCAGAGTGTTTCCAGTTATGCCTAGCAGCTCTGCGACGAGACCATACCTCGCGTTCGATTTCGGCGCTGAGAGCGGCCGCGCCGTGCTGGCACACCTCCATTCAGGCGTCATCACCACCGAAGAGATTCACCGCTTCCCCAACCATCCGGTCGAATATGGTGGGGCGCTGCATTGGGATGTCGCTCGACTTTGGTTCGAAGTACGCAAGGCCCTTTCTGGTCTGGACCAGGTTCCGCTGGCCGGAATCGGTGTCGACGCCTGGGGCGTGGATTACGCCCTGCTCGGTGAACGGGGTGAACTCCTCCAGAACCCTTATCACTATCGCGATAGCCGCACGGCGGGCGTGATGGAACAAGTCTTTCGACTGGTTCCGAGAGAAGAAATTTACCGCGCGACGGGCATTCAGTTCATGCCCATCAATACCATCTATCAGCTGTTCGCTGCCCGCCGCGACACACCGCAGATCCTTCGGGCCGCCGAGCGCCTGGTCACCATACCGGACTTGTTCCATTACTGGCTCACGGGCAATGCGGTGTGCGAGTTTACCAATGCGACCACTACGCAGCTCGTGAATCCTGTCAAGCGGGCATGGGCAACCGAACTCATGACACGCCTCGACCTGCCGGCGCATCTTCCCAGTCCGATTGTGGAACCGGGTTGCCCCATCGGAAAACTCTTGCCCAGCATTTCCGGCTCGTCGGCTCTCTCTGGAACCCCTGTGATTGCTCCCGCAACCCACGACACCGGATCGGCAGTCGCTGCCATTTCCGCCCGAGACGGCACGGCGTTTCTGAGTTCAGGAACGTGGTCCCTCGTAGGCACCGAACTGGACGCACCGGTCGTAACGGCTGAAGCCCTGCGGCTGAACTTCACCAACGAAGGTGGAGTCGCCGGCACCACTCGCCTCCTGAAGAATGTCATGGGGCTGTGGATGCTGCAGTGCTGCCGGCAATCCTGGGCCGCGCAAGGACAACCGTTCGAATACCGGGAATTAATCGAGTTGGCGGCGCGTGAAAAGGCCTTTGCTCATTTCGTTGACCCCGACGACGAGTCGTTCCTTCGCCCGGCAGATATGCCTGCCACAATCGACAAGTTCTGCACCCGGACGCACCAGCCCTGCCCGCCTCGACCGGGAGCTTATGTTCGCACCATCCTGGAGAGCCTCGCCTTCAAGTACCGGCTTGTGATCAGGAATCTCGAGCATGTGTGCGGCCGGGGGATCGGCGAGATTCGAGTCATCGGCGGCGGGTCCAAGAACCGGCTCTTGAACCAGTTCACGGCCGACGCGACTGGCCTCAGGGTTTTGGCTGGCCCCGCTGAAGCGACCGCGTTAGGCAACGTGGCGGTCCAGATCCTGGCCACCGGTGGCGCCGGCTCACTCAAGGAAGTTCGGGCTATCGTCGATCGGTCTTTCCCAACCGAAGTGTTCAATCCAAGGGATACCGGCCGGTGGGACGAACAGGCCAAGCGCTTCCAACACTACAGCGAGATGACTTATGCCTGAGATCAAAGAAACGACGCGATTGAAAGACCTGTGGAACGAAGAGCACGCGCAAGCGATCGCCTCGAACCAGCTCGCCATGCTGCGCTACAGATCGAACCTGCTGGGTAGAGACTTGCGCATTACAAACTTCGGGGGAGGCAACACGAGTTCCAAGCTTGAGCTCCCTGACCCATTCAGTGGCAGGAGCGTGCGAGTGCTGGCCGTCAAAGGCAGCGGAGGCGATATCGGCTCGATCACCGAGGCAGGCTTCGCTCTGCTCTATCTGGATCGTCTGGAAGAACTCAAGGGTCTTTACCGTGGCGAAAAATACGAAGACGAGATGGTTGGTTTCTATCCGCTAGCGGCGTTTGGGGAAAACCGGGTGGCGGCCTCCATCGATACGCCCCTGCATGCCTTCTTGCCTTTCCGTCATGTCGACCATCTGCACCCTGACTGGGCGATCGCGCTTGCCGCTAGCGCGAACGGCAAAAGCAAACTCGAGGAATTTAATCGCACATTCGGACGCAAGATTGTCTGGGTACCGTGGCAACGCCCGGGATTTGAGCTCGCCCTCGTGATCGAACGGGCGGTGCGGGACAACCCTGGTGCCGACGGCATCATCCTTGGCGGACATGGGCTTTTCACCTGGGGCATGACCCAACGCGAGTGCTATCTCAACTCGATTCACACCATCGACCAAATGGGCGAATTCATTGAGCAGCACCAGGCAAAGAAGGGAGCCCTCTTCGGCGGGCTTGATTGCGCGCCCGTTCCGAATCGCCGCCAGATCGTTGCTCAGATTCTTCCGGCACTGCGCGGAGCTCTGTCTTCCAAGCGACGCGTGATAGCGCATTATTCGGACGAGCCTGACGCCTTGACCTTCGCCGGTTCAAAGTGGTCACGAGAGTTGGCGAAACTGGGGACAAGTTGTCCTGATCACTTCCTGAGGACGCGCGTTTGTCCAATGTTCCTGGACTGGGATCCCGCTAAGGAAACGGTGGCGACTCTGAAGTCTCGTATTCAAGAACAGGTCGTGGGGTATCGCGCCTCCTACAACAGGTACTACGAAGCTTACGCCACAGCGGATTCCCCCAAGCTCCGTGACTCAAATCCTTCCGTGGTGATCATTCCTGGCGTGGGCCTGTTTGGCTTCGGCAAGAACAAGAAAGAG